>MDTG01344201.1_pt1 | contig 15947 bp, 16 predicted proteins | sample 811421 | NCBI WGS metagenome assembly MDTG01 (sample SAMN05326645, study PRJNA326480) | marine metagenome | isolation source: seawater | place: Pacific Ocean: South East | collected 2011 | reverse complement strand
CTGCATGTCGCGGCCGCCGTAAAGCTCCTCGAGGAAGAACACGCAGGCCAGTTCGAAACGCGACTGGCGCTTGAGGTCGGCATAGGTTTCCTGCAGCCGGGCGCGCTGCCAGTGCTGAAGCTCGGCCAGCCTCGGGTAATCCTCGGCGTGCTTTTCCAGCCGGTCGAGCAACACCTGGCTTTCCCGGGTATGCAGGGCCAGGTGCTCGGCGCCGGGTTTTTCGTCAGACCCCACCTTTATTCACCACCTGTTCGTTGCGAGACATCGTCAGGTCGGGTAGATGCGGCGTTTCGCGACCGAGCACACCGCAAGCGTACTCGGCTGTACGGTGAGGATGGGCGATCGAGCGAAACGCCGCAGATACGGGGCCTGGCGGCGTCGCAGTAGAGCGGGTGGTGGATAAGGTGGGGCAACATCTTTACTGCGCCGCCCGGATCGCTTCGACGAGTTCTTCTCGACTTCTGCGAAACAGGGCGACGGACTCCACGTGCGCGTAGCGGCAGACCTGGTCGGCGTCCAGCAGAAAAACGCCGCGCTTCATGCCCATCATGCCGCGGCAGCCGAACTTCCCGGCCACCGACAGGTCGGGATCGGACAGCAGCCTGAACGGCAGCGAGCGCTTCTGCTTGAACTTGCGGTGCGATTCGGCATCGTCGCCGCTGATGCCGACGACCTCGACCCCCAGGCCCTCGAATTCCTCGATTCCGTCGCGGTATTCGCACAACTGGCGCGTGCACACCGGCGTATCGTCGCCCGGGTAGAACACCAGCAGCAGCCACTGGCCGGCATGATCACGCAAGCGGAACGTATCGCCCTGGTCGTCGGTCAGTTCGAATTCGGGGGCTTTCTCTCCGGTTTTCAGCATGCCTGGCCTGCCTTTGATGAGCGTTTCAAGAATCGATGTTAACTGCCCGGCCCACCTTGGGGGTGATTCACGTCACGAACGTTCCGAATCCGGGGCTGTCGATCCGGCGTTACAATGAATCCATCGTTCGTTTGCCAGGAGCAGCCCATGCTGACGCTGAATCCAGCCTCACGCTACCGTGACGACCGGCCGGTGCCCAGGATCGGCCTGGCGATCGCCGGCGGCGGACCGCTGGGCGCGATTTACGAACTGGGCGCGCTGCAGGCGCTCAACGAAGGCATCGACGGACTGCGCCTTCACCAGCTGGACAACTATGTCGGCGTCAGCGCCGGCGCCTTTCTGGCCACCAGCCTGGCCAACCAGGTCACGACCAGCCAGATGTGCCGCATCTTCATGGGCGCTCCGGGGGCGGAATTCACTTTCGAACCCGAATCGTTTCTTCGCCCGGCCCTGGGCGAGTTCATGCAGCGCGCCCGCAACCTGCCGAGCGCCCTTTACGCGCTGATATCGGAAGCGGTCAAGCATCCGTCGCGCCTTGGACGCCTGGAATCGGTCGGCGGTCTGAGCCGGGTGCTGCCCACCGGCATCTTCGACAACGACACCATCGATCAATTCATAAGTCGCGTGCTGGACCGCCCCGGACGGACCAACGATTTCCGCAAGCTCGAGACCTCGCTTCGAATCGTTGCGATGGACCTCGACACCGGCGGCGCGGTGCGGTTCGGGGAACCGGGCACCGAAGATGTGCCGATCTCGCGCGCAGTACAGGCATCGGCGGCGCTTCCCGGCCTGTATCCGCCGGTGCGGATCAAGGGTCGCTACTACGTCGACGGCGCGTTGCGGCGCACCCTGCACGCCTCGGTCGCGCTCAAGGAAGGCGTCGATCTGCTGATCGGCATCAACCCGCTGGTCCCCTACGACTCGGCCCTGGCGCCGGCCGCGGCACATCCGATGACGGAAAGCCGGATGATCCAGGGCGGGCTGCCGCTGGTGCTTTCTCAAACGTTCCGCGCGCTGATCCAGTCCCGCATGCAGATCGGTATCGGCAAGTACGCCACCGAATATCCCCAGTCCTCCATCCTGCTGGTCGAACCCAACCGCAGCGACGAGCGCATGTTCTTTACCAACATGTTCAGCTATTCCAGCCGCAGCGAACTGGCCGAGCATGCCTACCGCACCACCCGCGCGGAACTGCTGGCGCGCGCAGACGATCTGGAGAAGTTCCTCGCACCCTACGACATGCGGCCCAATCGCGAAGCGCTGTCCGACGAGCGCTCGCTGTTTTCAAGCCTGCGCAGAGAATCGGCCTACCTTGCGCCGTTGGGCAACAACCTGGCGCGTAGCCTGGATCGACTCGACCGGGCGCTCGAAGAGATCTAGAAACCATTTACGGTCGAATACCTTGAGTGTGCAGAGCTGCCAATCGCGGCCTGGAGACCGCTCCTACGAGTTCTTGATCGCGGCCTTGCGCAGCGTTCGGGCGCGGCGCCATATCGAAAAGGCGTCGCCGATCCGGCCGGGCGCCACACGCTCTTCGGTGACCCTGGCGGGCTTGCGTAACAGCTTGCGCCCGATGTTGCGATCCAGCTGGACACGCAGCAGAAAGTGCCGGTTGCGCCAGGCCGCAACGGTCGAGAGTTCGCCGATTTCCCGGTCGATCGCCAGCATTGCGTCGCCTGCCATGTGGCGCACGAGCGCGTCCAGCCGTCGACCACCCTCGCCGGCGGCAACGTGCTGCCGGGTAAGCTGGAATTCAGCCTGCAGTTCCAGCGGCACCAGCCAACGCTCCCGGCGCGCGTCCAGCACCAGGTCACGCGTGACCCTGATCCGGTAGCCTGCGGCGGCAAGGCGGACCAGCCGGCCGGCATCGTCGGCGTCCGGTTCGGCGCCATCGTTCACCAGCCTCGCTTCCAGCAGCGCGCCGGGACCGGCAATGGCCCGGCAGTGCTGTTCCAGCTCACTGGTCTGCTCGAAGCGGGGCGGCGCGATCTCCAGCGCGACCGCATCCACCAGCGGATCGAATTCAGGGGCCGGGACGTGCCGCGCCGCACCGCTCGCCAGCCAGGCCTGCACCGCCGGATGCGGCAGACCTTCGGCCAGCGCCTCGCGCCACCAGCCCAGCTTGCGCCGCGCGACGCCGGGATCGCTGACGTCTCCCGGCACCGATGCGATTTCACCGATAACGGCCGACAGCGCCACCAGCGCGTCGCGCTTGTCGGCAGGGGCATAGGGCAACGTCAGTGCAAGCGGGTGGCCGGGCACGACCAACCGGCTCCTGCACCAGGCGACCGGGTCGTCAGTGGACGGTGGCGTTGTCATCCCCGTCTTCCGGCAGGTCGCTGTGCAGGATCCGGCTGACGTCCAGCGGATCGAATCGGTATTGCTCGTTGCAGAATTCGCAGCTCACTTCGACTTCCCCCTGCGATTCGACGATCGAATCCAGCTCTTCGGCACCCAGGCCGCGCAGCACCCTGGCGACGCGCTCCCGGCTGCACGGGCAGAAAAATCTCAGCGGGCGGGCCGGGAACAGCCGCCGGGTCTCCTCGTGAAAAAGGCGATGGAGAAGCGTCTCCGAGTCGGTCGCCAGCAACTCTTTTTCCTCGACCGTCTCCAGCAGCCGGCAAACGCGGTTCCAGCCGTCGTCGTCCTCGGCCGTGCCGGGCAGGCGCTGCACCAGCAAACCGGCCGCGCGTGTCTCGTCGACGGCCAGCAGAACACGAGTCGGAAGCTGCTCGGACTGGTCGAAGTAGCCGGCGATCGCCTCGGCCATGGAGTTGCCCTCCAGCGGCACGATGCCCTGCCACATCCGGCCGTTGCCGGACGGCTCCACGGTCATGGTCAGCACACCGCCCTGTGCGATTTCGGAAAACCCGCGCGCGGCCAGCATCGCGTCGGGATCGAAGCGCGCCAGGCCACGAAGCCCGCCGTCGTCGGTACAGTCGGCCATCAGCAGCTTGACCGCGCCGCTGGCCCTGAGCTGGAGACTGACCCGGCCCTCGAACTTGACCCCGCTGGAACACAGCGCGGCGACCACCAGCGACTCTCCCAGCAATCGCGCGAGCGCGTCCGGGTAGCGGCCACGCCGCAGAACCTCGGCCTGGACCGAGTCCAGATGGGCCACGACGCAGCGCACGTTGGCCTGTTCCAGCAGCAGGCGCTGAAGGTGGTCGTCGCTCATACCGCGGCCCTCGGGCAGCGAAGCTCGAGCAGAGCGGTCAGCACGCCGGGCGCTTCCGCGATTGCATCGGCGCCCCACGCATCCACCCGATCCGGTTCCGCAATGTAGCCCCAGAGCGCTGCGACGGTCCGGGTACCGGCGGCACGGCCGGCGATCACGTCGCGTTCGTCGTCGCCGATGAATACGGCCCGAGCCGGATCGACGCCCAGCGCGCTGCACGCGGCCAGAACCGGCTCCGGCGCGGGCTTTGGCTGCGTCACCGTGTCGCCGGCCACGAGGCACCCCATGCGCCCGGACCAGCCGGCCCGCTCCATTACCGGTCTTGCGAACCGCTCGAGCTTGTTCGTGACGACGCCCCAGGGAATGTTCAGAGATTCCAGGTCGTCGAGGAAATCCGGCATGCCGTCGAACGGACGACTGGCCTCCCAGCATCGGGCCTGGTAATCGTCCAGGAAGCGCGCGCGGAACGCCTCCCGGTCGGCCGGGCCAAGTTCGGGCAGGCCGCCTTCGAGCACCGCGACCGCGCCGCGGCCGACACATTCTCTGAGCGGGCCGGTCTCGATCGCCGGCAGCCCGAGCTCCAGTCTCAGCCGCTCCAGCGCGGCAATCAGGTCAGGCGCGGTATCTGCGAGCGTGCCGTCCAGATCGAACAGCACGGCTTCGGGGATCCGGTCGGTCATTCGTCGCCGGCCGATTCTTCGGGCTTGCGGGCCGACAACAGGTAGTTCACGCGCGGCGCGCCGCCAATGGTTACGGTGCGGGAGAATGGATTGTAGGTCACGCCCTCGATCTTCATCACCCGGCCGCCGGCGGCGCGCACGGATGCCGCCAGTTCGGACGGTCGAATCAGTCGATCGTAGCGATGGGTACCGCGCGGCAGCAGGTTGAGCTCGTATTCGGCCCCGACGATGGCCATGCCCCAGGCCACCGGCGAGCGATTGATGGTCGAGAAGAACAGCTTTCCGCCCGGCCGGGCCAGCTTCACGCAGGCCGTCACAACGCTGGCCGGGTCGGGCACGTGCTCGAGCATTTCGAGACAACACACCACGTCGAATCGGCCGGGACATTCGTCGGCCAACTGCTCCGCGGTGATCTTCCGGTAGTCGACTTCCAGGCCCGACTCGATCTGGTGAAGCCTTGCGACGGTCAGCGGCTTTTCGGCCATGTCGATGCCGGTGACTTCTGCGCCGGCGCGCGCCATGGCCTCGGTCAGCAGACCGCCGCCGCAGCCGATATCGACCAGCTTGCGGCCCTCCACCGGCGCCTGGGCCCGAATCCATTCCACTCTCGGGCCGTTCATGTCGTGCAGCGGGCGGAAGTCGCCCTGCGGATCCCACCACCGCGAGGCCTGTCGATTGAATGCATCGGCTTCGCGCGGATCGAGATTCAGCTTTTCAGCGGTTGTTTCCGTCGCTTCGGTCACTGTCGTGGTTTCGTCCTTCTATTTCGTGTACTTTCGTTTCGCGGCGGCTCTTGTATTTCAGTCGATGGCCAATGAAATGCGCTCGCGCCACTCGCGACAGCTTTGCAGTACTTCGGCCTCGTCGAGCGTCGTCAGTTCCCGATCATCGAGAATCCTGCGCCCGGCGACCCAGACATCGCTGACCTGGCTGTCGGGCACGGCGTAGACGATCTGCGAGATCACGTCGTAGACCGGCTGGGTTTCGATCCGATCGAGCCGGATCGCCGCCAGGTCGGCCTGCTTGCCGACTTCGATGCTGCCGATCTCGTCTTCCATGCCCAGCGCGCGGGCGCCGTTGATGGTCGCCATGGATAGCGCACGGGCCGCCGGAATCGCTTCCGGATTTCCCGACGAGACCTTGGCCAGCAAGGCGGTCTGGCGCATCTCGGCCAGCAGGCTGAGGTCGTTGTTGCTCGCCGCCCCGTCGGTGCCTATGCAGACGTTCACGCCGCCGGCGTCGAGATCGGCGACCGGGCAGATGCCGCTGGCCAGCTTCATGTTCGAATCCGGGCAATGCACCACGTGAACCCCGGCGCGGGCCAGCCTGGGAATGTCGGCCTGGCCGATCTGGGTCATGTGAACCGCCAGCAGCCTCGGTCCCAGCAGGCCCAGCGTCTCCAGCCGGTCGAGCGGATGCAGGCCGTGCGCTTCGCGACTGGATTCGATCTCGCCGGGCGCTTCCAGCAAGTGCAGATGCACGACGATGTCCAGTTCCTCGGCCAGCCTTGCAATTCTGCGGAAGGCCTGGTCGCCGACCGAGTAAGGCGCATGCGGGACGAAGCTGATGCCCACCATGGGCTCATCGGCGAAGCGTCGATGGACCTCCAGGCCGCGCCGGAAATATTCGTCTTCGGTCTCGGCCCAGGGCGTGGGAAAACCGATCACGGGCATCCCGATCACGCTGCGCATGCCTGCAGAAACCGCTGCTTCGGCCGTGATGTCAGGAAAGAAATAGTTGTCGTTGAAGCAGGTGGTGCCGGCACGCAGCATCTCGGCCATGGCCAGCCGGGTACCGGCGCGTACGTAGTCCGGCCCCATGATGATCTTCTCGGCCGGCCAGATGTTTTCGTGCAGCCAGCGCATCAGCGGCAGGTCGTCTGCCAGGCCCCTGAGCAGCGCCATCGCCGAGTGGGTGTGCATGTTGATCAGGCCGGGGATCAGCACGCGCTCGGGCAGCTCTATGCGCTCGGCCCCCGGAAAGCCCGCGTCGAGATCGTCGGCCGGGATCACGGCCGCGATCCGGCCGCTTTCGACCACCACCGCGTGGTCTTCCAGCACGCGCCCTTCCGGCACCACCGGGACCACCCAGCGCGGCAGCAGCGCCTGGCTCATTCCTTGACCCGGGAAACGTACTCGCCGGAGCGGGTATCGATGCGCAGCACCTCGCCCTCGTTGATGAACAGCGGCACGCGAACCGTCGCGCCGGTTTCCATCTCGGCCGGCTTGCCGCCGCCGCCCGAGGTGTCGCCGCGCACGCCGGGATCGGTGCGCACGACCTTCAGTTCGACGAAGTTGGGCGGCGTGACGCTGATCGGAGCGCCGTTGAACAGCGTGATCTGGCAGCGATCCTCTTCCTTGAGCCACTTGGCGTCGTCGCCGACCGCGTTGGTATCTGCGGCCAGCTGTTCGAAACTGTCCGGATCCATGAAATGCCAGAACTCGCCGTCGCTGTAGAGATACTGCACTTCCTTTTCGAATACGTCGGCCGACTCCACCGACTCGTTCGACTTGAAGGTCTTCTCGACCACGCGCCCGGTCTTGAGGTTGCGCACCCGGACGCGGGTGAACGCCTGGCCCTTGCCGGGCTTGACGAATTCGGTGTCCACAATATTATGCGGCTCACCGTCCAGCAGGACCTTGAGTCCGTTCTTCAGTTCGTTTGCGCTGTAATTGGCCATGATTCTCGGCAGTCCTCTGTGCGACAGACATAAAATAAGGGCACTCCCCGCAACCGGCGCGAAGGCCATGATGGCAGGAAACGCAATTCAGCCCGATATGATACCTGCCGACACGGGGGTAAAGGTCGATTCGCGCTGGCAGGTGCAGTTGCAGCGCGCCTGGCGCGATCCGACCGCGCTGCTGCACCACCTGGGGCACGATCCGCGGCGCTTCGGCCTGGCGCGCGCCGGCGCGTTTCCGTTCCTGGTCACCAGGGCGTTCGCGGACCGCATGAGGCCCGGCGATCCGGACGATCCGCTGCTTCGGCAGGTGCTCCCGCTGGCCGATGAGGACCTCGAGACGCCGGGCTTCGGGCCCGATCCTGTCGGCGACGCCGCCAGCCGCGCCACGCAGGGCGTACTGCACAAGTACCGTGGCCGCGCGCTGCTGGTCACCACCGGGGCGTGCCCGATTCACTGTCGCTACTGTTTCCGACGCGAATTCGACTATACCGGCGACGGCCTGAACGGCGCTGCCCTGGCCGGGGCCGTCGACTACATCGCCGCCACACCCGACGTCGAGGAGGTGATCCTGTCCGGCGGCGACCCGCTGATGCTCGCCAATCACAAACTCGCACGACTGACCGACGCACTGGCCGCCGTTCCGCATTACAGGCGCCTGCGCATTCACAGCCGCATGCCGGTAACGCTGCCGGCACGCATCGACAACGCGTTCGTCGACTGGCTGCGGGGCCTGGATCGCCAGGTAGTGGTCGTGGTGCATGCCAACCACGCGAATGAATTCGACCGGCATGTCTCAGGCGCGCTGTCGCGAATACGCGAAACCGGCGCGACGATCCTGAATCAGACCGTATTGCTTGCCGGGGTCAACGATTCCGCGGGCGCCCTGGCGCGCTTGATGGAAACCGCCTTCGAGTCCGGCGCCCTGCCGTATTACCTGCACTTGCTGGACCGGGTGTCGGGAAGCGCGCACTTCGAAGTCGAACGCGACCGGGCCGTGGCCCTGACCGGGGCGCTGCGCGAACGACTTCCGGGGTACCTGGTGCCGAGACTGGTCGAAGAACGCGCCGGCGCGCCCTGCAAGTTACCGGTGTTCTGACGAATGCGTGTACTGGTCTTGCACACCGGTTGCACGTACCATACGAAGAGCAAGGGGACTCAAGGCAAATCCAAGGAAGCCAGATGACCGAAGAAGTCGACCCGCTGAACATACTGGCCGTAGACGACGATCCGGGAACGGTGCGCGAGATCGAGTCGTTGCTGAGTGATGCCAGGCTGCGGTTTCATTTTGCCGACACGTCCAACGCCTTCAGTCGCATCCTGGAAGCCGAGCCGGTCGATCTGGCCATCGTTCACGTTCACTCCGGCAGTGAGTCGCTGCTGGATCCGCTTTCGCGTCAACTGCGTTCCAGCGAGCCGCCGATCGCGCTGATCGCGATGGTTTCTCCAGATGCCGAAGCCGCGCTGGCGGCAGCCCACCTCGGGGTCAACGGCTGCATGCGAATAGACGACCAGCGCTCGGTGGCGCGGGTCATCCAGGAGCGCGTCGCCCTGATCAGGGAAAATCGAAGCCAGCGCGATGCGCTGCGCCAGTCCAGCGACATTCATGAGCGCTATAACCTGCTGCTGGAATCTTCGCGCGAGGCGATCGCGTACCTGCACGAGGGCCTGCACATCTACGCCAATCCCAGCTACCTCGAGCTGTTCGGCTATGCCGATTTCGAGGAACTGGAAGGCTTTTCTATTCTCGATCTGCTGTCGGCCGCCGACGGCACCACCGATCTCAAGCAACTATTGAAGTCGCTGTCGCGCGGCGAACTTCCCGAAGAGGCCATGGAGCTCAAGGCCCACCGCGCCGACGGCGACGAGTTCATCGCCAGCGTCGAGTTCTCGCCGGCGCGCTACGACGGCGAGGCCTGCACGCAGATCATGATTCGCGAACGTGTCGAGGCCGGCGACAACGCCGAACTCCAGCAGGAAATCGAGAAACTCCGCTCGCACGACATCCTGACCGGCCTGCTCAACCGCCAGGCCTTCATCCGCCAGCTCCAGGACGAATTGGCAAGTCCCCCGGAGGGCCGCCACATGGCGGTGCTCCTGGTGGCCCTGGACGAACATTCGAGGCTGCAGGAAAAGATCGGCGCCGCCGCAACCGACCTGCTGATCCGCCAGACCGCGGGGGTATTCGGTGAGGCGATCGACGACGCGATGCTGCCGTCCCGTCTGTCCGACCACGTACTGGCCGCCCGCATCTGGTTCGAGGAGCGCTCGGAAGCCGAATCGCTGGCCACGCGCATCATCGAGACATTCTCCGGTCGGGTGCTGGAAATTCGCGACAAATCGCCGACGGTCACCGCAAGTGTCGGACTCGCAGTCGGCGGGAGCCAGTTGTTCACCGCCGACGAACTGCTGGCGCAATCGGAAAGCGCGCTGCGCGAAGCCCAGCGTACCGGCGGAAACAGCTACATGCGTTATCGCCCGAGCACCGGGGCCGCGGACGCCGGCGACGCCGCGCAATGGACGGAGACGCTGCGGCACGCGCTGAACAACGAGGATTTTCGCCTGGTCCGCCTCCCGATCACCAGCATGGAAGACGATGATTTCCTGATCAGCGAATTCGAGACGCGCATGCGCGTTGAAGGCAGCGACGAGATCATCATGCCGGCGACTTTCAGGCCCGCGGCGGCCCAGTCGGGACTGGCCACCGAACTGGACCGGGACCTGATACAGAACCTGATTCGATGGCTGGGCAATCACCATGAGGAAAAGGAGGACATGCTGGTTCCGCTGAGCGGCCAGAGCCTGGTCGACGATGAATTCGTCGTCGAGCTCCAGAACCTGATCGATGACGAAACCATCGACGGCCGCCGACTGATACTCGGTTTCCAGGAACCCGACGTTCGCGAAAGCGTTCGCGAGTTGCAGCGGCTGATCAGCCGGCTCGGCGCTCGCGGCGTTCGCTTCGCGCTGCTCGACGTCACACCCGACGCAAAGGTCGACCTGGTGCTGAAGAACGTCGACATCGATTTCATCAAGCTCGGCGGGGACGTATCGGCAGCGCTGCGCAACAACGAAGTGGCCAGGCAGGCGCTGGAGTCGCTGGCCGCGGCAGCGGCGAGCCACAAGATCCAGGTCATCGCGCCCCAGGTCGAGAACACGACCGACCTGGCAACGCTCTGGCAGTTCGGCATTACCCTGGTGCAGGACGACTTTGTGCGCGACGAGGAAGAGTGAGCGGCTCCCCCGCACGCCGGCGGCGCACCGCCGGCGATGCCGGACGCCGGTCTCGGCCCGGGTTGTTCATGACCCGGTCGACAATGATCCGGGCTCAGCGCGCGCCCTGCTCCAGGGCCGCGATACGCTCTTCCAGCGGCGGGTGACTCATGAACAGTCGCCTGAACCCCATGCCGACCCGACCGCGGATGCCGAAAGCCTCTACCGATTCGGGCAACTGACCCGGCTGCTGGCTGCGGCGGAGCTTTTCCAGCGCGGCGATCATCTTGCCGCGTCCCGCCAGCCGGGCGCCGCCGGCGTCCGCCCTGAATTCGCGCCAGCGCGAGAACGCCATGACGATGATGCTGGCCAGGATTCCAAGGACGATCTGCAGCACGATCACGCTGATGAAGTAGCCCGGCCCGTAGCCCCGCTCGCTGCGAAAGACGGCCCGGTCGATTACCTGACCGAGCACCCGCGACAGCAACAGGACAAAGGTATTGAGCACACCCTGAAGCAGGGTCATGGTGATCATGTCGCCGTTGGCCACGTGAGAGACCTCGTGCGCCAGCACCGCCTCGACCTCGCCTTCGTTCATGTGCCGCAGCAAGCCGGTGCTTACGGCCACCAGGGCCTTGTTGCGCGAGGCCCCGGTCGCGAATGCATTGGGCTCGGCGGCTTCGAAGATCGCCACGTCGGGCATGCCGATGCCCGCCTCGCGGGCCTGACGCTCGACGGTGGCCACCAACCAGCGCTCGACCTGGCTGGTCGGTTGCTCGATGATTCGTGCATGCGTCGACATCAGTGCAATCTTCTTGCTCAGCAGCAGCGAGACCAGCGCGCCGCCCATGCCGAAGATCAGCGCGAACAGCAACATTCCCGCCTGGTTGACGTCGATGCCCTGGGCTCGAAGCCAGGGCTCCAGAAGATTCATGACGAAGCCGAATACCACCAGCACCGCCAGATTGGTCATCACGAAAAGCGCTACACGCCGCATGGTCTGTTTCCTCGATTGATCCGCACCGAACGCGTTTGATCCCATATGGATGCCCGACACAACCAAAACAAGCGCGATCCAGGCCGACCCGGCACCTACCGCGGTCGATTCGCCCCGTCGCCGACCGGACCGCTTCATTTTGGTTCATTGCTGGCGGCGACGGGAAGCTTTCTGCAGGCCAGGTCGAACCGCGGTGCATGGCTGGTCCGGGTCGAAGACATCGATCCGCCGCGTGAAGTCCCCGGGGCTGCGAAAAACCAGCTCGAGACGCTGGCAAGCTTCGGCATGTTTTCCGACGAACCGGTCGTTTACCAGTCGCGCTCGTCGGCCCTGCACGAATCGGCACTGGAGCGCCTGCGGGCCTGCGGTCTTGCGTTCGACTGCGCCTGCAGTCGCCGCGACCTGCCTGATTCCGGCATCTATCCGGGCACATGCCGCGACTCCATCCCGCCCGGCAAGACCGCCAGGAGCGTGCGTTTCCGAGTACCGTCGGCGCCCGTCGAACTGGTCGATCGAGTCTTCGGCGCCTCCAGCCACTCCCTGATGGAAAGCTGCGGCGATTTCGTCATTCGGCGGGCCGACGGGCTCTTCGCCTACCAGTTGGCAGTGGTCGCCGACGACATCGCCGCCGGTATCACCGAGATCGTTCGCGGCCACGACCTGCTCGACTCCAGCCCGCGCCAGCAGCTGCTGTTCCAAGCGCTGGATGCGCCGGTGCCGCGCTGGTTGCACCTTCCGCTGGTCGTCGACACCGGCGGCAACAAGTTGTCCAAGTCCAGCGGCGCCGATCCGGTGCAGCGAGCCCGGCCGGCAGGCGCGCTTGCCGTTGTACTCCAGGCGCTGGGCCACCGTCCGCCTGCCGGTCTGCGCTCGCTGGAATCTCTCTGGTCCTGGGCGATAGACCACTGGAATCCGGAGCGCATTCCCACCGAGCCGTTCGAAATCTGAGCCGGGCCCGTCGAACCCGACAAGGCGAGACAGCCCGCTACACGGACGATATACTCGGGACTGAGCCTTGGGATCAATGCAACCGAATGAGCAGCACCTATCTTGACTTCGAGCAACCGATCGCGGAGATGGAGGCCAAGCTGGCCGAACTCCGCAACGTCGGGAGCAGCCACGAACTGAACCTTGACGACGAGATCCGCCGCCTTGAGACGCGCTGCCGCGAACAGATGGAATCGATTTTCTCGGAATTGACCGACTGGCAGATTTCGCAGCTCGCGCGGCACCCGGAGCGGCCACACACGCTCGACTACATCCCGCTGATCTTCGACCGCTTCGAAGAACTCCACGGAGACCGGCACTTCGGCGACGACCACGCCATCGTCGGGGGGCTGGCCGCACTGGATGGACGTGCCGTCATGGTCATCGGACACCAGAAAGGGCGCGATACCAAGCAGAAGATTCACCGCAACTTCGGCATGCCCAGGCCCGAAGGCTACCGCAAGGCCCAGCGACTGATGGAAATGGCCGAGCGCTTCGGGCTGCCGATCATCACGCTGATCGATACTCCCGGCGCCTACCCGGGGGTTGGCGCCGAAGAACGCGGCCAGTCCGAGGCCATCGCGATGAACCTCAAGGTCATGTCGCGACTCAGGGTACCGATTCTTTGCACCGTCATCGGCGAAGGCGGTTCCGGCGGCGCCCTGGCGATCGGCGTCGGCGATCGCACCAACATGCTGCAGTTCTCCATCTATTCGGTAATCTCTCCCGAAGGCTGCGCATCCATCCTCTACAAGTCCGCCGACAAGGCCGAGACCGCGGCAGGCGCACTGGGGCTCACGGCACGGCGCCTGAAGCAGCTTGGCCTGATCGACCAGATCATCCGCGAGCCGCTCGGCGGCGCCCACCGAAACCCGCAGGAAGTCGCGTCCCGCCTCAAGGAGCACCTGCTCAGCCAGCTCAAGGTGCTCGACGAAATGCCCGCCGACGAACTGATCCAGGCGCGCTACGATCGGCTCATGGCGATGGGCGCAATCGAACGCGAGTGACCGACACGGGCGGCGGCGATGCGGCACCGGAACACGGAACCCGACCGATGCCGGACATCGACACCCACGCAATTTCGTCGACCGGCACCAACTGGGTAGCGTTCAGCGGCGGCCCCGATTCGGTCTGCCTGCTGCACCTGCTGATCGCGGCCGGCCTGAGCCGGCGGATTCACGTGGTCCACGTCGACCACGGCCTCGACGACCAAAGCGCCGCCAGGGCCGAGCGGGCGGTCGAAATCGCTGCCGACATGGGAATGGACTGCAGCGTGGAGCGGCTCGACCCGTTGCAGCCGCGCGGCGCAGGCGGGCCCGAGGCCGTCGCCCGCCACGCACGCTACGCGCGATTGCAGACCCTGATCCAGCCCGGAGACCACGTGCTCACCGCTCATCATGCCGACGATCAGGTCGAGACCGTGCTGCTCAGACTGCTGCGCGGCGCCGGCCCCGACGGGCTGAGGGGAATGCAGCCGCTGCGCCGCCTGGCGCCGGGCTGGCTGGGCCGGCCGCTGCTGGCATGGACGCGCGGGGAAATCCTGGAATACCTGCGCCGCAATGAGCTCGATTACCTGCACGACCCGACCAACCGGGATCTCTCGCTGGATCGCAATTACCTTCGTCATCGCGTCCTTCCCGAGATCGCGCGCCGCTGGCCGGGTTACCGGTCCTCCATCCTGCAGTCTTGCCGCTGGCAGGGCGCCGCCGCCCGCTCGATGAACGTCGAGGCCAGGCGGACGTTCGAACAGCTTGCGCGGACCCGGGGTCATTCCGGCGAGACCACGCTCGACGCCGCGGACTGGCTGGCGCTGGAAGCCGAACAGGGATTCGCCGTGATCCGGGCCTGGTGCGCCGACGAGGCCATAGGCGCGCCGCCCACTCGACCGCTTTCAGAATTCCGCGCGCAGTGCGCCTCCGCCCGCCCCGACCGACAGCCTGTCCTTGACTGGCCGGATGCCCGCCTGCATGCCTGGGGCGGACATCTGTGGCTGGATCACAAACCCGTCGTTCCAGGCGGGTGGCAATGCGCCTGGCCCGACGGGAATCGATGTCGGCTGCCGGTCGGCGGCAGCCTGGCCTGGTCCGGCGTCGCGCGCGGCGAAATCGGGAGGCACTGGCACCTTTCGAACCCGCCCCGGGGCGCCCGACTGCGCCTTCATGCCGACGGACCGGCCAGGGAAGTATCCGAGCTGATGCGCGAAGCCGGCATCCCGCCCTGGCGCCGTCATGCATACCCGGCGCTTTCGATCGACGGCAGATTGTGCGCCGTCGGTGTCGATTGGATGGACGCCCGCTTCGCCGAACGACTGGCCCGAAGCGGCAGTCGCCTGGAATGGCGACAGCGACCGACGGCGCTGCTACCATGAAAGCATCGTATCCGGGGAATCAGACGTGCCCAGCAGCCAGAAGAAAAGCCAGCCTTCTTTCGAGAAAACCCTTGCAGAGTTGGAAACGCTGGTCGAGCAACTTGAATCGGGCGAACTCGAGCTCGCCGACTCGCTGGACAAGTTCAAACGCGGGATCGAGCTCAGCAAGCAGTGCCGGGCGATGCTCGACCAGGCTCAACAGACCATAGACGACGTCATGGCGTCCGACGCACCGCCCGATTCGGCGGACGAACAATCCGCCGAAACGTAAGATTGATTCTGGGCTGCACGTCAAGTGCGGTTCTGGGCAGTGCGTGCTGCCAGTGATGCTGAGTGTCTCCACGCATGATCATCAGGCTGCCGTGCGCCGGCCTGATCTCCAGCTTCGTTGTCTTGTCTTCCTTGCTTCGCAGCACGAATCTTCTCACCGCACCGAGACTGATCGACGCGATGGTCGGGCATGATCCAAGTTCCGCTTCGTCGTCCGAATGCCATCCCATCGAGTCGCGGCCGTCTCGATAGAGGTTGAGCAGTGCGCAGTTGAATTCACACCCGGCTTCCCGCTCGATCTCCGTCCGCAGCGCGACCAGGGCTTCGTGCCACGGCTCGGCATGATGTACATCTCCCGAGTAGGCATAGCTGACGCCGGAATCGCCCTGGAACGCTATCTTGCGCGGCTGCATCACTTTCCTGCCGAACATGTTGATTGTTCGCGATCGCCAGAACGGTTCCCGTAACAGTGTCGAGAATATTCGATCGGCGCGCGAACGGTCGATGAACTCGCGGATGTAAACAAGCTCACCGCCTGGGGGCAGCGCGTTGACATGAACCTCACCCGGAATTGACTCGGCCTTCATTTGAATTTGACTTTGCGTCGATGTCCAGCGCGCATTCTAGCCTGAAGTTCTGATCGAAAAAACGGCTGTTTATTGGCAAACCCCTTGATCTTTCAAGGGGTTTCGTCGTTTTGAGCGGGGAG
>MDTG01360459.1_pt1 | contig 15948 bp, 11 predicted proteins | sample 811421 | NCBI WGS metagenome assembly MDTG01 (sample SAMN05326645, study PRJNA326480) | marine metagenome | isolation source: seawater | place: Pacific Ocean: South East | collected 2011 | reverse complement strand
GACTTCTTCTTGGTCGACTTCTTCTTGGCCGACTTCTTCTTGGTCGACTTCTTCTTGGCTTTCTTCTTGGCCAAGGGAGCCTCCTACTTCGGCGGCGACTGGTCGCTGCCGGTCTCTGGCTCGCCCTGCCCGTTCGACAGGGTGAGGTGTTCGGCGAAGGCCTCCAGCACACTGTGGCTGGGGACCGCGTAGCCCTCGTTCTCTTTGCCGACCCCGATCATGGTCGCGACCCCGATCACACGACCGTCGAGCCCGAGGACGGGCCCTCCGCTGTTGCCGGGGTTCAAGGCGGCATCGATTTCGAGATATCTAGTGCGCAGGTTACCTAGCTCCACGGACGTTGCCGAGAGGACCCCGACCGTCACGCGGGGATTTGGGATCAAGCGGTCCTCGTCCACCGCGAAGGTCGGCATGAAGGGATCGTCCAGGGCGTCTCGACCCGGGAAGCCGAGCGCGATCACGACCTCGCCAGGGGCGAATCCCACGCGCGCAGGGCGCAACACGAGGGGCGGCGGCGCGGGACCGCTCAGACCTTCGACCTCCAGCAGGGCCAGGTCGCGCTCGGTGTCCACCACGCGGACGCGCGCAGCGGCGACGCGTCCGTCGGTCAGCTGCAGCGTGATCTCGGCTGCGTTGTCCACGACGTGCGCGTTGGTCAGGACCAGGTCTTCGCGCACGAAGAAGCCCGAGCCCCGGCTCGAGCTCAGGTCGAGGTGTCCGAAGAGCAGGTAGAAGGGAAAGCCCACCACCCGATAAGGCCACTCCCAGTAGGGGTGGGGATTGAGGATGCTCGCCAGGCCGTCGGCGATCCCGAGCAGATAGCGGCTCAGGGGCTTGAAGACCTTGGCCTCGCTCTGAATCCGCACCAGGGAAGGCGCTGTGCTCTCCACGTGCGCGATCACCTGCCCCGAGATTCCCGAGAAGGCGGGCGCGATCGAGTAGTGCCGGTCTCGCTCCTCCAGGCGAGGTGGAGCGCCGCCGCCGCAGCCGATCGAGAGCAGGGCTAGCGCGCAGAGCGCGAGGAGCCGCAGGGACCACGAAGCGGCCCCCCTGGGGGGGGCCAGAGCCTCGCTCACCGCTCGCCGCCGGCCAGGACGCGCAAGCAGCGGCGACTCGCGGGCCGGCGCTGCTGGCTGCCGACCTCGCGCACGAGCACGATCCCGCCCGCCGAGGGGCTCCGCAGGAGGCGGACCTGGTGGCTGGCGGGGGTCACGCTCCCGTGGGCCTTCAGGATCCGCACCGGGTGGTGGGTCGGGTCGATGGCCTCTTCGCGGACGGTGAAGCCGAGCGATTCGAGCAGGCGCCGCGTCAGCGGGACCTCGTCGGGGCGGAAGAGCGCCAGCTCGAGCGCCACCTGGTTGCGATGGCGCAGGCACTGGCCCCGGCGCTGAAAGTCGTAGGCGCAAGCGCCGTGGGGGCGCTCGTTGGGGTCGATCCAGAGTCCGCTGAGGGACTCCTCTGGCTCATCGGGGCAGCGGGGCGCGCTGGCGCAGCGGACTTGGAGCGGGCCCTCGACGACCTTCGAGACCTCGAAGGGCTGATCACCTTCCGAGGAGTTCCCTCGGCTGAACGCCCAGAGCAGCACACGCGCCTGAGCCAACCGAAGGACCTTCACGCACGCCTCATGAGATACCCAAGCAGCAGCAGCGTTAGCCGGAACGAAGGGCGGATAGGAGGGGTCCTACCCACCATTCAAGGCCGATGGTAGCCACTGGCGACCAATCCCTCAACCCATCCCGTGGAGAGGATGGGCTGGGGGCTAGGAGGCGGCGTGCAGCCGCTGGGCCAGGTCGACCACTCGGTTGCTGTAGCCCCACTCGTTGTCGTACCAAGCGACGACGTGGAGCATTCGCTCGCCGATGACCTGCGTCAGCGCGGCGTCGAAGATGCACGAGTGCGGGTTGCCGATGATGTCCGAGCTGACGATGGGCTCCTCGCAGAACTCGAGGATCCCCTCCATGGGGCCCGTGGCAGCCTTGCGCACCGCCTCGTTGACCTCCTCGGCGGTGACCTCCGACTGGAGCTCCGCCACGAGGTCCACCACGGAGCCGTCGGGGATCGGGACGCGCATCGCCATGCCGTCGAGGCGCCCCGCGAGCTGCGGGAGGACCTTGCCGACCGCGGCCGCGGCGCCCGTGGTGGTCGGAATGATGTTGCAGGCCGCGGCGCGCGAGCGGCGCACATCCGCGTGGTTGCCCACCTCGGCCAGGCGCTGGTCGTTGGTGTAGGCGTGGACCGTGGTCATGAGGCCCTTCTCGATCCCGAAGGAGCCGTGAATGACCTTGGCCAGGGGACCGAGGCAGTTGGTCGTGCAGCTCGCGTTGCTCACGATCTTGCAGCTCTTGTCGAGCACCTCGTCGTTGACGCCGAGCACGACCGTGGCGTCGAGCTCGTCCTTGGCGGGGACGGTCAGGATCACCCGCGGCGCGCCCGCCTGGAGGTGGCGCTCGATCTGCGCCCGCTTGCGGAACACGCCCGTGGCCTCGATCACGAAGTCGACGCCGAGCTCCTTCCAGGGCAGCTCCGCCGGGTCGCGGGTCGAGAAGAGCTTGGTCGTCTGGTCGCCGACCTTGAAGGTGTCGCCGTCGCAGGCCACGTCCATGCCGAGCCGACCCATGACGGTGTCGTACTTGAGCAGGTAGGCCAGGGCCTTGGGGTCCTCGATGTCGTTGATCCCGACGACCTGGACGTCCTTGCGCTGCAGCGCGACGCGGTAGACACAGCGGCCAATGCGGCCGAAACCGTTGATTCCGAGCTTGATCACGGGGGCCTCCTAGAGCGTCGCGGCCATGCGAGTGATGAGATCGACCACGCGGTTCGCGTAGCCCCAGCCGTTGTCGTACCAAGTGACGGTCTTGACCATCTGTCCGTCGAGGACCATGGTCGAGAGCGAGTCGAAGATCGCGGAGTGCGCGTTGCTGATCACGTCCGAGCTGACCAGCGGCTGCGTGGAGTACTCGAGCACGCCCTTGAGGTGGCTGCGCGCGGCGCTCTGGACGGCGCCGTTGACCTCCTGGGCGCTGACCGGACGACGCATGCGGGTCGTGAGGTCGATCACCGAGCCGTCGGGGACGGGCACGTTGAGCGCCATGCCGGCGAGCTTGCCCTCGAGCTGAGGCATCAGGCCCTCGACCACACGCACGGCGTAGGTCTTGGAGGGAATGATGTTCTCGGCCGCGGCGCGCGAGCGGCGGATCTCGTGGTGAGGCACGTCCGCGAGGCGCAGGTCGTTGGTGTAGGCGTGGACGGTGGTCATGGAGCCGCGCACCACGCCGAAGGCCTCGTCGAGGACCTTGAGCACGAGCGCCAGCGCGTTGCTGGTGCACGACGCGTTGCTGACCACCTTGTGGGTGCGGTCGATCTCGTGGTCGTTGACGCCCACGCAGAACACGTTGGTCTCCGCGTCCCGCGGGGGCACGGTCAGGATCACGCGCCGCGCGCCGGCCTCGAGGTGCTTGTCGAGCAGCGCGCTGGTGCGATACATGCCGCTCGCCTCGACCACGACGTCCACGTCGTAGTCGCGCCAGCGCACGTCGCCCGGCTCGCGTCCGTGCACGAAGGGGATCGCCTTACCGCCGGCGAAGAGGTGCCCGTCGCTGACGTGGACCTCCTCGCTGAAGCGCCCCTGGATCGTGTCGAAGTTGAGCAGGTAGACCAGGTTCTCGGGCGGGGCCACGTCCGCGATCACACGCACGTCGAAGTCCTTGCGCCCGTAGAGAATTCGGAACACGGTGCGCCCGATGCGCCCGAAGCCGTGGAAGCCAATCCGTACTGCCATGTCGTCTCCCTGAGCGCCGGATCATGCTGCCGGCGGGGGGTTTCCACAAGGAGAGGCGTCGGGGATCGCCGTCCGGACGCCGCCTCCCCTTAGTCCTTTTCCGGCAGCGCCTTAGAGGGGCGGTACCAGGACGCTGCCTGGACCATGTGCTGGATCCAGCGCAGCCGACTCGCCAGCGCCCGGTCGTCGAGCTGGTCCGCGCCAGCCAGGGTCTCCTCGATCACCTTCTTGGGCTGGTCGAGGCCCGGGTTGTCGGGAAAGCGCCTGCGCATCTCCTCCAGGTATTCGGGCACGCCCGCCAGGCTCGCGAGGGCAGCCTCTCGCTGCGGAGGGACCTGCTCGATCTGACTGACGGCGACGCGCGCCAAGAGGTGAACACGCACCGGATCGGACATGCGCCGCAAGAGCTCGGCGTGCTCGTCCGGGCTCAGGTGGACCCGCACCTCCCAGCAGGCCGAGACCAGGTCGCTCTTGGCGGCGGAGCTGCTGCGGCGGAGTGCCTCGAAGGCCAGCCGCGCGGTCGCGGCGGCGAAGTCGTCCCGGACGCCAGGCTCGAGGTGCCGGACGTGGCGGGCGCGGTGCTTGAGGTATTCGACTCGCCAGGGGATCAGCCCTTCACCCACGGCCCCGGGCGGAATCCGCTCGAACCAGCTCAGGGCCTCGGCCGAGCGAAACAGGAAGCCGTTGGCCCGCGCGAAGCCGTAGCAGAGCAGGAAGCGCGGGTCGGGCAGCTCCGTCCCCCACCAGCGGCGGAGGGTCTCGGTCGGCTCGAACGCGAACACGCTCGCCTCGTGCGGGCGCAAGATCGCGAGCGCCTTCTCGCACAGCTCCTCGCGCCGGTCCGGGTATTTGCCCACGCTGCGCGCGTAGAGGAAGCCCAAGAAGACCTCCAGCCAGGCCGCGGTGGCCCCTTCGCTGCGAGCGAGGAGCAGCTCGACGCCGGGCACGCAGTCGAGGCGCGCCGTGTCGGTCAGGGTCGCGCCGTGGCGGAGGAGGCGCCCGGCCAGGTCGGCGTCGTCGGGCCAGCGCCGCAAGCAGACCGTGACGAGCCGCGCCTGCTGCTGCTGGAGGGCGACCCACTCCTCGTCGCCTCCGCCCGTGAAGTCGCGCCGCAGCTTCTCGCTGACCTCCCCGCGCAGGAAGTTCGCGTCGGGGGGGCGGGGGATCGGGATCGTGCGCACCGCGCGCTCCCGGACCACGCGGAAGGCAGCGTCCGGCAGGTGATGCTCGGGGTCGAGCAGCCACAGCAGCTCCAGCCAGGCGCAGGTGTCCCGGAAGGCGTCCAGCCAGTCCGAGCGCCGCTCCCCGGCGTGCGCAGAGTGCAGGTCGGTCAGGCTCGAGAGCGGGAGCCGGCGGAACGCCGTCTGCGCCGGACCCACGAGCTCACCTGCCAGGAAGCTGCCATAGGCGCGCAGATAGGCGGGCATGTCCACCGCTCGCAGCGCGGCCAGGGTCGCCTGAGGCTTCGCGCTCCTCGCGTCACTCAGCGCGCGGTGGGCTCGGACGATCCGCGCGACCTCGTCCAGGGAGCCTCCCCTCGGCGCCCGCTTCAGCACGTCCGAGAAGGGCCGGAGCGCGTCTGGGACCCGCGGCAAGCGCTCCTTGCCCGCGGACCTCGTGCGCCGCAGGGCGCTCAGCAGGGCGCGCTCCTCCGCTGGCCCCATGAACTGCTGACCGTGCGCGAGCAGCTCCGCCAGGAGCCCGGCCACCGCGCTCAGGCCGCACTCGGACTCGAGCGACCCCAGCTCGCGAGCCCGAGCCCGCAGGCGTGCCTCCCAGCCCAAGAGCTCTGGCGCCTCGATCCGGCTGCGAGCCCGCGCCAGCGCGCGCGCGCCCTCCAGGGCGCGCTGCGCTGCCGCGGGGGGGGAGCCCTCCAACGGCTCGAGCTCCAGCAGCGCCGCCCCGCCGATCAGGGCCTGCCGCAGGGTAGAGCCCCCCGCCTCGGCTCCCTCCTCTCGCCCTCGCTCCAAGGTCTCGAGCGCGCTCAGCGCGCGGCGAGCGCCCTCCTCGTCGCCCCGCCAGATCGCGACCAAGCCGCGGCTGGTCCAGCCCGCGGGAGTGGGCAGCTCGGGCTGCTCTGCAAGGGTGCTGGCGAGCGCCGCGATCCCGCGCTGGCTGAACAGGACCTGCTGGATGAGCTCGTCACGGGCGCGCTCTTGCCCGCTCCGCCACGCCCGCCAGGCGATCGCCCCCAGCCCCGCCAGGAGCAGCGCTCCCAGAGCCACGGGGATCGCGCCCAGCAGGACGCGCTTGGCCCGGCGCCGCGGTTGGATCCGCGCCTCCGTGGCCTCGGCCGCCATGGCCTCGGCCATCGCCGCGGCGCTGGGGTAGCGCTCTGCCGGGTCCTTGGCCAAGGCCCGCAGGCACACGGACTCCAGCCACGCCGGCACGCCCGGGGCCAGCTTGCGGGGCGAGGGAGGCGGGTCGTTGACGACGGCCGCCAGGATCCCCAGCCCCGAGCCCTGAAAGGGCGGGCGTCCGGTCAGGCAAGCGAAGAGCACCCCGCCCAGGGCGTAGACGTCGGTCCGCTCGTCGACCTCGGCGCCGAGGGCCTGCTCGGGGGCCATGTAGGCGGGAGTGCCCAGGAGCTCGCCGGTCCGGGTCAGCCCGCTCTGCCCGGCCAGGCGCGCCAGGCCGAAGTCGACCAGGCGCGGCTCGCCGCGGTCGTCGAAGAGCACGTTGAGGGGCTTGAGGTCGCGGTGGAGGACCCCCTGGGCGTGCGCCTGCGCCAGGCCGCTGGCCAGCTTGCGCAGCAGGCTCACCGCCTCGTCGGGATCGAGCGGCCCCTGGCTGAGGCGCGCCTCGAGGGTCCCGCCGGGGAGCAGGTCCTGGATCATGTAGGGGCAAGGTCCCTCGAGGTCGGCCGCGTGAATGCGCACGACGTGAGGGTGGTCGAGGCGCGCGAGGACCTCCGCCTCCAGCGCGAAGCGATCCAGCTCGCTCGTGTCGTCTCCGAGGCCGATCCCCGACAGGATCGTCTTGAGCGCGAAGCGCGCCTCGCCGCGGCGCACCTCGTAGACCGCGCCCATGCCGCCTCGGGCCAGCTCCCGCACGACCTCGTAGTCGCGCAGGGCCGGCAAACCCGGGGCGCTCGGCGCGGCCGGCTTCGGCGCGAGCGCGGCCAGGGCCGCCTCGAGCTGGGCGCGCTCGACGAGCCCGCGCGCGCGCAGCAGCTCGGCCAGGGTCAGGCCGCGCGCGCCGCGCTGGCTGCGGACCTCGAGCAAGGCGCGCTGCAGCGTCGGGACGTCCAGCGCGCCCGAGCTGTGCAGCAGGCGCGCGAGCGCCGTGTCCTGTCCTTCGCTCTCAGTCAGGTTCAAGCGCTCCCAGGGTGGACGCCGAGCGAGGCTCGCGCAACGGAGGAGGCAGCTTCAGCTCCCCGCCGTGACGACCCACTCCTCGAGCCGGTAGCGCACGCGCGCCAGGGTCGACGCGGGGAACACCGCCGCCAGCTCACCCGGGTCAGGGTCGAGGGCGGCCAGGGCCAGGGAGGCGTAGCGCGCCGCCGAGGCCGAGAACACGGTCGCGGCCGCGCGCAGGGCGCAGGCGGCGACGTGGCGCCCCTGCGGGGTGCCCGCGCTGGCCTCCTGATCGAGGAAGGTGGCCCGCGCCTCGAGGTCGGCGTGCTGGGACTCGCGCGCCGGGCCGGGCTCAAGCTCCAGCCAGGCCCGCACGACCTCGAGCCCCTCCGCCCCCTCCCCCAGGTCCTCGCTGGGCAGGCACTCCGCCGCCGCGAGGGCGACCCGCACGGCCACCTCCGCGTCGTGGCCCGGAAAGCCCTCGGCCCAGCGCACGCGCAGGCGGCGCAGAGTGGCGGTCCGCCGCGACGCCGGGTTGCGCACGCTCTGGAGCGAGTCGTAGACCTCTTGCCAAGTGGGCGGCGGCGCCTCCCCCAGGGCGACCCACACCTCGAGCGCCGCGGGGTCCCCCAGGAAGGCCAGGGCGCCGACCCGCTCCGGGGGGAGCGTCCCGGCCCGGACGCGCCCCGCCAGGAGCGCCGCCCGCTCTTCGGGGTCGTCCTCGCGCGCGAGCGCGCGCAAGCCCTCGTCCCTCACGAGCGCGCCCTCAAGCCAACCGCTCGGCCACTCGCAGCTTGGCGCTGCGCGAGCGCGGGTTGAGCGCGAGCTCCTCGTCGGCGGCGGTCAGCGGCTTCTTGGTCAGCACTCGCGCCCGCTTGGCCTGCTTCTCGGCCCGGAAGAAGTGCTTGACCCGGCGGTCCTCGAGCGAGTGGAAGGAGATCACGGCGAGGCGCCCGCCCACCGCCAGGCGCTCCCAGAGCGCCGGCAGCGCGCGGTCGAGCTGACCCAGCTCGTCGTTGACCGCGAGGCGCAGCGCCTGAAAGGTCCTCGTCGCGGGGTGGATCCCCCGCTTGGGCCGCCCCCGCTTGGTCCGTCGCGGGCGCCCGCGCGGGACGACGCGCTCGATCAGGTCGGCCAGCTCGCCCGTGCGCCGGATCGGCGCGCGCTTGCGCTCCTCGACGATGGCGCGCGCGATCCGCCGCGAGCGACGCTCCTCGCCCAGCTGATAGATCAGGTCGGCCAGCTCGGTCTCGGGCAGCTCCGCGATCAGGTCGGCCGCCGTCGGGCCCTCGCTGGTCGGGTCCATGCGCATGTCGAGGGGCCCGTCGTAGCGAAAGGCGAAGCCGCGCTCGGCCTGATCGACCTGCATCGAGGAGATCCCGAGGTCCAGCAGCGCTCCGGCCAGCGGCGGCAGCTCGATCCGCTCGAACAGCGCTGGCGCCACGGCGTAGGTCGCGTGCTCGAGGCGCGCTCGCTCGAGCACCCCGGCCTCGCTCAGACGCGCTCGCGCCAGCTCCAGCGCGCTGGGGTCGCGGTCGACCCCGAGCAGGCGCGCCTGAGGCAGCGCCTGGAGCAGGCTCGCGGCGTGACCGCCCGCGCCGAGGGTCCCGTCCAGGAACCAGGGCTCGTCGAGCTCGCTCAGGGCGGCGGCTTCGCCCAACAGGCGCAGCACCGGCTCGGCGAGCACCGAGACGTGCGGCGGCTCCTCGGCGAGCTCGTCCTCGGCGAGCTCGTCCTCGGCGAGCTCGTCCTCGTGCTCGGCTTCGCTCACGAGCGGCAGCGGGCGCCGCTCAGGCCGCCTCGTCCTCTTCGCGCAGCCAGGAGTCGCCGCCCTCGAAGGGGGGAGGCGCCTCGCGCCAGCGCTCTCCGTCCCAGACCCACACCCGCCCGCGCGGCCACAGGCGACGGGTCCCCCGCGGCGGCGCGTCCGCGCCGTCCGCTGGCGAGAGGGCGAAGAGCGGCCAGGGATCGGTCACCCCCCCATCGTAGGGATGGCCGACGATTTCGGAAGGGGTTCGGTTGGAAGGTCACGCTTCCGGGCCCTTGGGGTCTGGGTCCTTGGGGTCTGGGTCCTTGGGGTCTGGGTCCTTGGGGTCTGGGTCCTTGGGGTCTGGGTCCTGGTCCGGGGCCGGCGAAGGGTCCGGGGCCGGCGAAGGGTCACTGGTGCCCGTGTCCGTGCCCGCGCCCGAATCCTCCCTCTCGCTCTTCTGCGCGTCCGCTCGCTTGGCCCCCTCCTTTCGCGCCGCCGAGAAGGGGTCCAGCAGCTGGATCAGCACGGGCAGCAGGGTGAGCATCGCGAACAAGGCCGCGACCATGGCGAAGCCCGTGAACAGCCCGAAGTAGGCGTTGGGCCGGAAGGCCGAGAACACGAGCACCACGAAGCCGACCACCGAGACCAGGCTCGTGTAGAGGATCGAGGTCCCGATCGAGCCGTGGCTGCGGCGGATCGCGGCGGCCACGTCCCCGTCCACCGCGACCTCCTCGCGGTAGCGGAACAGGTAGTGGATCGCGCAGTCCACGCCGATCCCCAGCGACACGCTCGCGATCATGACCGTCGCCATGTCGAGCGGGATCCCGCTCCAGCCCATGGCGCCGAGCACGAAGGTGATCGGGATCAGGTTGGGGATCAGGGCCAGGAGCGCCGCGAAGGGGTTGCGGAAGAGCAGCGCGAGCATCACCCAGATCGCGGCCATCGCGAGCAGGCTGGTGCGGACCTGGCTGCCCTTGAGGCTGGCGAGCATGTTGGCGTAGAGCACGAACATGCCCGTGACCTCCGCCTGCAGCGGCTGCTGCTCGGCGGCCCCCTCCTCGCCCGGCGTGGCCGCGCCCCCCTGCTCCGGGAAGCGCTCGGCCAGGAAGGCCCGGATCTCGCGCAGGAGCTTCGCGCGCCGCAGCGTCGGGTCGGTCTCCTTGACGCGAGCCGTGATCCGCACGGCCGAGGCCGGCTTGAACACGCGCCCCGCGACGGTCGCCTCCTCGCGGACCATGTAGGGGCCGATCATCTCGGGCGGGAAGCTGAACATCAGCATCCGCGCCGCGCGCCCGCGGTCGACGGGCATCGCCTTGCGGGCCTCGTCGACCATGCCCACGAAGCTCATCACCGCGCCGACCTCGGGGCGGTCCTCGAGCCACTCCACGACCTCGGCCGCGCGCGCGAGGTTCTCAGGGTGATCCGGCCCGAAGGCGCCGCCCTCCTCGCTCTTGATCACGATCTCCATTCCGGCGGTGCCGCCCAGCCGGTCGTCGATGAACTTCAGCCCCTTGTGGATCGGGCTGTCGGGCGAGAAGTAGTCGATGAAGCGCGCCTCGACCTCGATCCGACTGATCCCCCACACGCTGAGGGCCACGATCAGCGCGGTCAGGGCGAGCACGCCCTTGGGGCGGGCCAGCGACGCCGTCGCCAGCCCGCGCAGCGCGTTGGCGCTCCGCTCCAGCCGCCCCTGGTCCTTGGCGGGCAGCACGAGCATCCCGGCGGGCAGGAGCACGAAGCTGAGGACGAAGGCCAGACCGACCCCGAAGGCCATGAAGAAGCCGAAGTCGATGATCGGGCGCGAACCCGCGTAGTAGAGGCTCGCGAAGCCTGCCGCCGTGGTCGTGGCCGTGAACAGGCAGGGCCACACCAGGGAGGCCACGGTGGCCTTGATCCGCTGCGCGTCCTCCCACTCGGGGTGCAGCGCGGTCAGCTCGCGGTAGCGCACGATCATGTGGACCGAGTGCGCCAGGCCGATCACGAGCAGCAGCGAGGGGATGTTCCCCGTGATCACGGTCATCTGCTTCTCGACGCCGTACATCAGCGCCAGCGTGAACACGATCGTGCAGCCCGTCGCGAGCAGCGGCAGGACGACCCAGCGGATCCGCCGGAACACCAGCGCCAGGAACACACACACGAAGGCCGCCGAGAGGAGCACGAAGGTGCGCAGGTCGGAGTTGATCGCCTCGACCATCTCGACCACCAGCGCGGGCACGCCGCTGAGGCCGATGTCGTGGCCCTTGGCCCGCCACTCGTGGACGGTGCGCCGGATCGCCTGAATGATCTCGATCCGCTCGTCCTTGCGGTCCTTCTCGGAGCGGACCCACTCGGGCCAGAAGGCGTCGAGCTCGCTCGCGACCTTGGCCAGCTCGGTTCGCGCCGCCTCGCGCTCGGCCTCGCTCTTGGCCGCCGCGAGCTGCTCGCGCGCCAGCCCGCGCCGATCGAAGAGGCGCAGCTTGGTCTGGAGCGCCTTGCGGCTCTCGTCGCGCACGCGCAGCGTGACCAGGATCCCCGCCGTCCGGCCGTCCGCGCTGATCAGGTTCTGCGCGAAGAGCTCGTGGTCGGTCAGCTCCGCCTTGGCCTTGGCGAGGTCGACCTCGGGCGAGAGCACCGTGGCCTGCTTCTGCAGGGCCATGAAGGGGTGGACCTTCTGCTTGAAGGAGCGCAGCAGCACCGCCGGCGGGCGCGCGATCGACCACACGTCGCGAATGTAGCCGACGCCCTCGGTCCCCTTCTTCCGGTTGAGCTCGTCGTTCAGCCCCTCGAAGGCCGCGTGCAGGGAGCCGACCGCGGCCACGCCCTCAGGCGTGAACAGGTCGTCCCGCGTGAGCCCGACCAGCACGAACTCGTCGTTGCTGAACAAGAGCGCGTTGCGGTCGTAGCGCAGCGCTTCGGGGTCCTCTTCGAGGACCATGGTGTCGGTCGAGCTGTCGATCCGAAAGCTGTTCTTGAGCGACACCCCAGCCGCGAGGGCGCTCAGCAGGATCACCACCGCGACCGCGGGCAAGAGCCGAATCATGCGCGGCACTCCAAACCATGGAAATCCAGGCGCCTGCGGACTGCGCAGCAGCTCGTGCCCGCGCCCGCGCCCGCGCCCCTGCCCGACCTAGCCAGGCTCAGGCGCTCGAGGAACCGGCGACGGCGCCGATCCCTCCACCCTCACTCGTCCTCGTCTTCGTCCTCGTCCTTGTCGCCATACATGCCTCGCTCGCAGGCCTGCACGAAGGCCTCGGCGTAGCCCTTGAGCCGATCCCACTCGCGGCGGATCCGCTCGGACTCGTTGCCGTCGACCACTCCGTCGTCGGCCATCGAAGAGGACATGGTCCGCAGCAGCTGCGAGAAGTTGTCCAGCAGCTTCTGGGTCTGGGAGATGAACTCGAGGTCGTAGCCCTCGAGGTCGACCGCCGGGTTCGGGACGAAGGTTCCGCCGGCCTTGGCGCAGAGCCACTCGACCGGGCGGCGGTCGTTGGTCGTGCCGATCAGCGCCACGAGGCGGTCGAGGGGGTTGCGGGCGCCGCTCCCCTCCTCGTCCTCTTCGCACCACTTGTAGACGAGCGAGCTCGAGACCCGCAGATCGTGGGCGACCTTCTTCGCGCCGACCGGCTGAATGACCTCCTTGAGCACCTCGTGAGACTTCACCCAAACCTCCTGGACGCGGGGATTCTACAGTGGGTCAAGGACGATAGGCGGGCTTGCCCTGTCGCAATCGAGACCGCGCGTCTACACCTGATAGGTGCACACTGAGCGCGTCCTGGTGGCCATCGGCGGCAACTCCCTCCAAGACAGCTCCGCCAAGGGGCCCGCGGGCCCCGACCAGGAGCTGAGCGCGGTCCGCGCGACCGCCGAGTCCCTGGCCGAGGTGGTCGCCGCGGGCTACGGCCTCGTCCTGACCCACGGAAACGGCCCGCAGGTGGGCTTCGGCCTCCACATGGCCGAGCTGGCCGCCGAGGTCGCGCCCGTGCGCACCCTCGACGCCATCGACGCCGACACCCAAGGCTCCCTGGGCTACTTGATCCAGCAGGCCCTCGGAAACGCCCTGCGCGCTCGGGGGCTCGACGACCGGGTGGCCAGCGTGGTGACCCAGGTCCTCGTCGACGCCGACGATCCGGCCTTTCAGTGGCCTCAGAAGCCCGTCGGGAGGGCCTACACCGAGCAGGAGGCCCGCCAGAAGATCTCGGAGCTGGGCTGGAACATGGTCCGGGAGAAGAAGCGCGGCTGGCGGCGGGTCGTCCCCTCGCCCAAGCCGCGCCGGATCGTGGAGGCCTGGGCCATCGCCTCGCTGGTCGCGGCTGGGGCGGTCGTGGTGGGCTGCGGCGGCGGGGGGATCCCCGTCGTCCCCAGCCCGACCGGCCTCCGCGGCGTCCCCGCCGTGATCGACAAGGACCGCGCCTCGGCCCTGCTGGCTCACTCCGTGGCGGTCTCGACCATCGTGTTCTCGACGGGGGTCGAGCAGCTCTACCTCGACTTCGGCGAGGAGAACGAGCGCCCCCTGCCCCGGCTCAGCGCCGCCGAGGCCGCCGAGCATCTGGCTGCAGGCCAGTTTCCGCCTGGCTCCATGGGCCCCAAGATCGAAGCTTCGCTTGATTTCTTGCGCGCGGGGGGTTCACGAGCCATCATTACGGCGCCCGAGCGAATCGCTGCTGCGCTCGCCGGGCAGGCGGGAACGTGCATAACTCCTTGACGGTGACCCAATCGAACGAGCTGCCCTTCGTCGCATCGGGTTCGTTCCAGCACCGTCTCGCCGATTCCCGTTTTTTGCATTTCGCGACGAACCTGAACCGCTCCTCTCCGAATTCAAAGGACTTGAGCCCTTCTTTCCCGCGGATGGGTCCTTGCATCCAAGAAGTGGGTAAGGGACGGCCTCTCCTGAGGCCAGTTGGGTAATAAGAGGAAGAACATGAGTCGACCCTCCAAGTGGATCGCCGCCATTGCGCTCACCGCGCTCTTGCTGGGTGGCAACCCCGCGATCGTTCACGCACAAGATGATCGCCTCACGGAGATCCAGCAGCAGCAGCGCGCTGCCGAGAACGAGTATCTCGCCGCGGTCGAGTCTGGCGACGACGCCGCCAAGGCGCGCGCGCTCGAGAAGATGCAGGTCCTGCAGCAGATCTCGGACAACACGATCGAGCGCGAGGGCGCCACGGCGCAGCTCGAGCGGATCCGGGCCCAGATCGAGCGCGACAAGGCCTACGCCGACGCCGCCAAGCCCCCCACGATGCTCGAGCAGCTCGGCAGCCAGCTCCTGCAGGGCCTCCTGCAGCTGCTCATGAGCGCCGGCCAGCAGAAGCTCAACGACTACCTCAACGGTCCCAACGACGAGTTGATGAACCAGATCAAGGACCTCGAGGAGGAGCGCACTCGCCTCGAGGAGGAGCTGGCGAACGGCGGCAACCTGCCGACCGACGGCTCGATCCCCGGTCTGGGCCCGATCATCACCGACCCCAACGGCAACACCGGCTACGACCGCGACGGTGACGGCTACGTCGACATTCCGACCAACCCCGACGGCAGCCTGGGCAACTACAACCCCAGCAACCCGATCTCCCCCACCGACCCGATCTCGGGCCTGCCCGGCACGGTCGTCCCCTCGCCTGGCTCGGACGACGACGCCCTCGACAGCGACGACACCCTGAGCAACCCCCTGGCGGGTATCCCCGGCTCGGGCGGCGCTAGCATGGGCAACGGCGGCGGCCCCAGCTTCAACTTCGGCGGCAACGACCCCAACAACCCCAACGCGGCCGCGGGCACCCCGGGTGTCGGCGCCGAGAACCCCGAGGGTGAGGAGGGCGCCGAGGACGGCAAGGACGAGAGCGCCCTGGCTGGCGGCGCGGGCGGCGTCTCGCGCGGCGACGGCGGCGCGCTCGGCTCGGGCGAAGAGGGCGAGAAGACCACCGACGAGGCGGGTCGCCCGCTCGAGAAGAAGAGCGGCCGGATCGCGGTCCTGCCCAAGCTCGAGTTCGAGGACCTGGCCGGCAACCAGAAGCCGACCGAGGACTGGAGCGACTCCTGGGAGGACGACGGCTGGGACGACTCGGCTGACAACGGCGACCTCGACTCGGAGTGGGCCGAGGACGACGACTGGGGCGAGGAGTGGGACACCGCCAAGGCCAAGGGCGCGCAGGTCGAGAAGAAGACCACCAGCGCCGAGGACAAGGCCGCCGCTGAGCTCGTCGACCAGATCATTCGCGTCGAGACCGTGATCGCCGACTGGCGCAAGATCGAGGTCAAGGCCAAGGAGGCCGGCGTCGACCCCTACGGCTTCGAGGACGGCGAGATGGGCTACCGCGCCTCGGGCGCCGCCGGCAAGGACCCCTTCAAGGACGTCCGCACCAGCGAGGGCAAGATCGACCTCAGCAAGGTCGACGTCTGGCTGATCGAGGAGGAGACCTGGAAGGACGGCGAGGAGCCCAAGCGCTTCCGCCTCAAGGTCGACCCCGAGGAGGTCACCGACTTCGACCCGATCCACGGCGGCGTGGCGATCATTCGCGGCGTGATCGTCGACCTCGACGTCGACGAGCGCGTGCTCGAGGAGATCAAGGGCAAGGTCAAGGAGCTCGAGGTCGACACCGTCCTCCTCAGCGCCGAGAAGCCCCCCGCCGACATGGACTCGCTCGAGGGCAAGAACGGCGAGCTCGAGAAGGCCGAGGACAGCACCAAGGAGCCCACCCCCGAGGCGCCCAAGACCGACGCCCCCGCCAAGAAGAGCGGCGGCGACGACCTCGACGACTGGGACGACGAGGGCTGGTAAGCCACCAGACACCCCCCGAGCGATCGGGGAGCTACTGAAGATCACGCGAGCCGCGCCCCTGGGCGCGGCTCGCTGTGTTTTGGCTCGCTGTGATTTGGCTCGGGGGTCCGACTCCGAGGTCCGAGCCCGAGGTCCGACTCCGAGGGCCGACCCCGAGGGCCGACTCCGAGGTCCGAGCCCGAGGTCCGACTCCGAGGGCCGACCCCGAGGGCCGACCCCGAGGGCCGACCCCGAGGTCCGACTCCAAGGGCCGACCCCGAGGGGCGACCCCGAGGACCGACCCCGAGGGCCGACCCCGAGGTCCGACTCCGAGGTCCGACTCCGAGGTCCGACTCCGAGGTCCGACTCCGAGGTCCGACTCCGAGGTCCGACTCCG
>MDTG01405359.1_pt1 | contig 15949 bp, 12 predicted proteins | sample 811421 | NCBI WGS metagenome assembly MDTG01 (sample SAMN05326645, study PRJNA326480) | marine metagenome | isolation source: seawater | place: Pacific Ocean: South East | collected 2011 | reverse complement strand
CATCAGGGTGGTGGCGCCGTTGGCCAGCGGCCCGTAGACGATGTAGCTGTGGCCGGTGATCCAGCCCACGTCGGCGGTGCACCAGTAGATGTCGCCGTCCTGATAGTCGAACACGTACTTGTGGGTCAGGGCGCTCTGCAGCAGGTAGCCGGCGGTGGTGTGCACCACGCCCTTGGGCTTGCCGGTGGAGCCGGAGGTGTACAGGGTGAACAGCGGGTCCTCGCTGTCGACCCATTCCGGCTCGCAGTTCGCGTCCGCCTTGGCGAGCGCATCGTGGTACCAGATGTCACGCTGGTCGTCCCAGTCGATATCGCCGCCGGTGCGTTCCACCACCAGGCAGGTGTGGACCGAATCGCAGCCGCTCAGGGCCTTGTCGGCGTTGGCTTTCAGTGCCACCACCTTGCCGCCGCGCACGCCTTCGTCGGCGGTGATCAGGGCGCAGGCGCCGGCGTTCTGGATGCGGTCCTTGAGGGCTTCCGGCGAGAAGCCGCCGAACACCACCGAGTGAATCGCGCCGATGCGGGCGCAGGCCAGCATGGCGTAGGCCGCTTCCGGGATCATCGGCATGTAGATCACCACCCGGTCGCCTTTTTTCACGCCGCGGTCCTTCAGGGCGTTGGCGAAGCGCGACACCTGCTCGAACAGTTCCTGGTAGGTGATGTGCTTTTCCTGGTCGGGCTCGTCGCCCTCCCAGATGATCGCGGTCTGCTGGGCGCGCTCGGGCAGGTGGCGGTCGACGCAGTTGTAGCAGGCGTTGAGCTTGCCGCCCTGGAACCAGGCCGCGCGGCCTTCGTTGAAGTCCCAGTCGCTGACCGTGTCCCAGCGGGTCTGCCAGTCGAGCAGTTGGTCCGCGCGCTCGGCCCAGAACGTATCGGGATCGTCGATGGATTGCTGATACCAGCGATCATAGGTTTGCCGATCCATCAGTGTCTGGCGTTTAAACGCCTCCGGAACCGGGTAGATCTTTTGCTCGGACATGTCAGCCTCCTTCGTACTGCCCGCTGATGTTTATTGTCTGGCCGCCCCGCCCTGAAGCCGCGGGGGTAATACGGCGCCGTATTATCGTGCCAACGGCGATACGCCTGGAATTAAACTATTGTCTAAAGACCGGCTTATCAAATGCCATTGAGGACAGTGTACCGCTAGCGGCGCTGGGAAAGGGACGTCTACTACCAAAGGCGAAGAGATGCGCGCGCGGGGAGGGGGTAGCATCAAGGGGCTGGATACAAAAACGCCGGCTCGAGGCCGGCGTTCAGGGCGAGGTGGTACAGGCGGCTCAGGCCACCTGCACCGGGATAGCGTTGCTGGTCCCTTTAACCTCGTTGCCTTCGTCCATGTAAATCAGACGGGGCTTATAATTGATCAGCTCGGAGCTGGAATAGTTGGCGTAGGCGCAGATGATCACGCGGTGCCCGGGCTGCGCCTTGTGGGCGGCGGCGCCGTTCACGGAAATCATCTTCGAACCCTCTTCGCCGCGGATCGCGTAGGTTTCGAAGCGCTCGCCATTGTCCAGGTTGTAAATCTGGATCTGCTCGTATTCAAGGATGCCGGCCATGTCCATAAGACGGCCGTCGATGGCGCAGGAGCCTTCGTACTCAAGTTCCGCATGGGTGACGCGGGCCTGGTGCAACTTGGCTTTCAGCATGGTGCACTGCATGTTGGTACCTCTCTAAACAACCCTTGCACGGGCACTGAATAACGGCCGCTGACAGGGGGGCGGCAGTATGCATGAATCACCGGTCACATACAATAAACCGGTGGGGGGCACCCCGTGCCCTGAGCCGACGCTGAGAGCGGCATTATAGGGCAGTCTCAGCCAATTTCACGGTCACATTGTCGATCAATCTGGGGCGCCCCAGGCGCGCCGCCGCCGCGACCACCAAAGAGCGGTCGCCGGGGCCGGCGGGGACCAGGCTGTCGGCGTTGGCCACGGTCACGTAATCGACATCAAAGCCGTGCCCGGCGAGCGACGCCGCCAGGCGCTGTTCCAGGGCCCGGTAGTCGCGTTCGCCGGCCTCGATGGCGCGCCGCGCCTCCTGCAGGTGCTGCTGGAGCAGCGGCGCTCTGGTGCGCTCCTCGGCGGTGAGAAAGCCGTTCCGGGAGCTGCGCGCCAGGCCGTCCGGCTCCCGGTCGGTGGCGGCGCCGATCACGCGCACCGGCATCAGCAATTCCGCCACCATGCGGCGGATCACCGCCAGTTGCTGGAAATCTTTCTCGCCGAACACCGCCAGATCAGGCTGAACAATATTGAATAATTTGCTTACCACCGTGGTCACGCCCCGGAAATGGCCGGGCCGGTCGGCGCCGCACAGATAATCGCCCAGGGCGTCCACGTCCACCCAGGTCTGGTTGGTCCCCAGCGGGTAGATTTCCTCCACCGGCGGGGCGAACGCCATGGCCACCCCGGCGTCGCGCAGCTGGGCGCAGTCCGCGTCCAGGGTGCGCGGGTAGGCGTCGAAGTCCTCATTGGGGCCGAACTGAGTGGGGTTGACGAAAATCGACACCACCACCTCGTCGCTGTGGCGCCGGGCCTCGCGCACCAGGCTCAGGTGGCCCTCGTGCAGGTTGCCCATGGTGGGCACGAAGCCCACCCGTTTCCCGGCCTGACGCCACTGGCGCACGCGCTCGCGCACCTCGGCGACGGTATGCAGTAATTCCATGGTGGTCAGAAGCAGTGCTGTTCGGCGGGGAACTGGCCGTCCTTGACGGCCCGGTCGTAGGCGCGGAACGCCGCGGCCACATCGCCGCCGGCCTCCGCCATGAAGTCCTTCACGAAGCGCGCCGGGCTGGCATTGAGCCCGAGCATGTCGTGCATCACCAGCACCTGGCCGTCGCACTCCGGGGCGGCGCCGATACCGGTCACCGGGATGTTCACGGCGGCGGTGATTTCCGCGCTCAGGGCGCGCGGCACGCACTCCAGCAGCAGCATGGCGGCGCCGGCCTTTTCCAGGGCGACGGCGGCCTCCAGCAGCTCGCGCGCGCCCTGCTCGTCCTTGCCCTGGACCCGGTAGCCGCCGAAGGCGTTGACCGCCTGCGGGGTCAGGCCCAGATGCACGCAGGCCGGGACGCCGTTGCGCTTGAGCACGGTGACCGCTTCGGCCAGCCAGGCGCCGCCTTCCAGCTTGACCATGTTGGCGCCGGCCTGCATCAGCGCGCCGCTGGCCTCGAGAATGCGCTCCAGCGTGGCGGCGCCCAGGAAGGGCACATCGGCCAGCACCAGGCTGCCCTGGTTGCCGCGGGCCACGCACTCTGTGTGGTAGACCATGTTTTCCAGGGTCACCGGCACGGTGCTGTCACGGCCCTGGATCACGTTGCCCAGGGAGTCGCCGATCAGGACGGCGTCCACGCCCGCTTCGCTGACCAGACGCGCGAAGGTGGCGTCGTAGGCGGTGAGCATGGAGAACTTCTCGCCGTCCTGCTTGCGTTTGTTGAGAGTGCGGATGGTAACGGGCATGGGTGTCTTCCCCCGGGAAACTGCGTTTAGACCAGCGGCCGGGGGTTAAAATAGTGGCGCCCGGTGCGGATGTCCAGCAACTCGGCCACCAGTTGCTGGTAGTCCGCGTCACCGCTGGCCAGATCGATTTCCGCCGCGTTGACGATCAGCAGCGGGGCCCGGTCGTAGAAGTGGAAGAAGCGGGTATAGGCGTCGTTGAGGCGGTCCAGGTAGTCCGGGTCGATGCGTTGCTCGAAGGCGTGGCCCCGTTTCAGCACCCGCTGGCGCAGAACCGGCGTGGGCGCCTGCAGGTAGATCACCAGGTCCGGCGCCGGGGCGTCGATCAGCATGTGCTGGTAGACGTTGTCGTAGAGGGCGAACTCGTCCTCGTCGAGATTGACCTCGGCGAACAGGCGGTTCTTGTCGACCAGGAAGTCCGCCACCCGCGGGCCGGAAAACAGGTCCTGCTGGCGCAGCCCGCGCAGCTGGTCGGCGCGCTGAAACAGGAAAAACAGCTCCGTCTGCAGGGCGAAGCGAGCCGGGTCCTGATAGAAACGGGTCAGAAACGGGTTGTCGTCGGCACGCTCGAACAGGGTGTCGAAGCCGAAGGTGTCCGCCAGACGCTGCGCCAGGGTGGTTTTGCCGGCGCCGATGGGGCCTTCCACGGCGATGAAACGGGGCAGTTCGCCGCTGTCGCGCAGACGGTTAATGCGTTCGGTCAGCAAAGTGATTCTCCTCCAGGCAGTGCAGGCGCTGCAGTGGCTGGGCGGCGACCGCAGGCCAATAGTCGGCCACCGGGGTGCCGTCCGGCAAGCGGCAATCGGGCAGCAGATCCAGCAGCGGGCCGATTACGAACGCGCGGCGCGTGAGCTCGGGGTGGGGGACGGTGAGGCGGGGCAGGTCGAGGGTCCGCTGGTCCCATAACAGGATGTCCAGATCCAGGGTGCGCTCGCCCCAATGCCGGTGCCGCTCGCGGCCGGCGGCGTTTTCCAGCTGCTGCAAGGCGTCCAGCAGGGCCAGCGGGGTCAGCGTGGTTTCCAGGGCCGCCACCGCGTTGATGAAGTCGGGCTGGTCCTGGGGCCCCACCGGGGCGCTGGCGTAGAGATCGGAATGGCCCACCAGCCGGGTGTCGGGCAAGGCGGCCAGCGCCTCCAGGGTCCGGCACAGTCGCCGGCGGGGATCCGCCAGATTGCCGCCCAGCCCGATCACCACCATGCGTGTTCAGCCCTGGCTGTTGGCGGGTTTGCGCCGGCGCCGGCGGCGCTTGCCTCCGCCGCTGGCGCCCTGGTTGGGGCCGAGCGCCTGCACCATCGCTTCGCGCTGGTCCTCGTCGGCGTCCTGGTAGCGTGTCCACCAGTCACCCAGGCCGGCGGGCAGTTCACCGGCCTGCTCGCGCAGCAGCAGGAAATCGTAGGCGGCCCGGAAACGGGGATGCTGCACCAGCGCCACGGCGCGGCGGCCGCCACGGCGCGGCAGCCGATCCTGCAGGTCCCACATTTCCCGCATCACGGTGGAGAAGCGGCGCGGAATGGCGGTGTGCTGAACCTGCTGGTTCAGGGCCCAGCCGGCGGCTTTGTGCAGGGCCGGGGCCGGCGGCATGCCGTCGGCGCGCAGCTTTTCCAGGCGCGCCACGGTCACCGGCCACAACAGTACGGCGAAGATGAACGCCGGCGTCACCGGTTTATCCTGCGCCAGCCGCCGGTCGGTGTTGTCCATGGCGGCCAGAATCAGTTTCTCCCAGACCTTGCCCTGGGGGCCCTTCAGGCTGCGGTCGGTTTCCGGGAACAGGAAATGGAACAGGCCCAGGTCCTGCAGTTGCTGCATGGAGGCGCGGGCATGGCCGCTGAGGAACAGTTTCAGCACCTCGTCGAACAGCCGCGCCGGCGGCACCTGCAGCAGCAGCTCGGCCAGTTCGGGAATCTTGCGGCTTGCCTTCTGGTCCAGCCGGAAGCCCAGCTTGGCGGCGAAGCGGGCGGCGCGCAGCATGCGCACCGGGTCTTCCCGGTAGCGCTGTTCGGGGTCGCCGATCAGGCTGATCTCGCCGCGCTCGATGGCGCGCCGGCTGCCGACAAAGTCGTACAACGCGAAGTCGGCGATATTGTAGTAAAGCGCATTGATGGTGAAGTCGCGGCGCAGGGCGTCTTCCTCGATGCTGCCCCAGGTGTTGTCGCGCAGCACCAGCCCGGTCTCTTCGTGGGCGGAGTGCTGGTCGCGGTCGAGTTCCTGGTCGTCCCGTTGAAAGGCGCGGAACGTGGAGACTTCGATCACTTCGCGGCCGAAACGCACATGCACGATCTGGAAGCGGCGGCCGATGATACGGCTGCGCTTGAACAGGCGCTGGACCTGCTCCGGCGTGGCGTCGGTGACCACGTCGAAGTCCTTGGGCTCGCGGCCGCACAGCAGGTCGCGCAGGCAGCCGCCCACCAGAAAGGCTTGAAATCCCTGCTCGTGCAACCCATACAGCACATTCAGCGCCGCTCTGGAGATCTGCTTGCGGGAGATCGGATGCTGGTCCCGGGGTATGATCCGCGCCTCGGGCAGGGCGGTGCCGCCGCTGGAACCTTTGCTCGCCACGGCGGTCAATGTTCTCAGAGGGCGGCCAAGCAGGCGTAGCGGGTAGGTGACGATGCCGGCGAGCCGGGCCAGGGCCCAGGTAAGAATTGCGTCGGCCCAGACCACGGGCATGACAAGCCAGGTAAGGGCGCTTTTAAGCCTCGGTGAAAGGTTACGTGCCATTGAGCAAAAAACGTCCTGACGGAATGAAAGGCGGCATGGTAGCACTTTTTGCCACGGGCTGGTTATTCGATCTGGAGAAAGGGCGGGCGGTCCGCCGGGCGTGAGCGATATGGCGGGCCTGGAAAGTAAAAAGGGACCACAACCTCGGTTGTGATCCCCTATGCGCTGATTCTGTTGTTGTTATTGTTTGTGTTTTTTTCTGCCTTGCGCCATAACCAATTTTTGTTACGGCATCTTGTTTTGGCTCCAAGTTTATTCTTCTTCTTTTCTTGTTCTTATTATGAGCCTTAACGCCGTTGTTGTTTTCCTTATGTGGCGTGGGATTCATAGTGCATGGATGGTTTTTTCATTGCAACAAGTTGTTAAACCCTTTCAAATCAAGCACTTATAAAAAAATGAAGAAATGTGAACAGTTATAAGCTCCGGCGCGGTAGCACACCTGTTACCGCCCTGTGTAGTAAGGTAACACTTCTGGGGTAACACCCCTCCCGGCCCCGTTCCGCACTGATTGAAACCGCAAAGGCAAGCACTGAAATTCACCGGCGGGTGCTCTTGCGGCGTGGAATGCCCAGGCGTTGCCGGCGTTCCCACAGGCTTTTGCGGCTGATCCCCAGCTTCTGGGCCAGCTCGGTCTCGGTCATGCTGTCCTGGTTTTCCAACACGAAACGGGTGAAATAGTCCTCCAGGGACAGATCCTCGGAGGGGTCCAGGCTGGCCCGGCTGACCCGCTGCGGGGTGCGGTTGGGGTTGAGGCCCAGTTGCGCGGGGCCGATGCCGTCCTCTTCGGTGAGAATCACCGCCCGCTCGATCACGTTTTCCAGCTCTCGCACGTTGCCCGGCCAGCTGTAGGCGCGCATGGCGGCGAGCGCGGCGTCGGTGAAATACAGCGCGCCCCGGCTGAGCTTTTCGCAGCTGCGCGTCAGCAGGGTGGCGGCCAGTTGCTCAATATCGTCCTCGCGCTCGCGCAGGGGCGGCAGCTCCAGCTCCATCACGTTGAGGCGGTAATACAGGTCCTCGCGGAAGCGACCGTCGGTGACCCGGGCCGGCAAATCCATCTGGCTGCTGGCGATCACGCGCACGTCCACCCGGCGCGGCGACAGCGAGCCCTGGCGGTGGATCTCCCCTTGTTCCAGCAGGGTCAGCAGGCGGCTTTGCGCCTCGTTGGACAGCTCGCCCACTTCGTCAAGAAAGAAGGTGCCGCCGTCGGCGTTCTCGATGCGGCCGGGTTGGCTGTCGCTGCCGAACAGTTCCTCCAGTTGCAGGGTCTTGGGCAGAGCGGCGCAGTGCACCGTTACCAGCGGCGCGGCGGCGCGCTCGCTGTGTTCGTGCAGGGCGCGCGCGGTGAGCTCCTTGCCGGTGCCGGCCTCGCCGAGAATCAGCACCGGGGTGTCGGTGGGGCCGACGCGGCTGATGCGGTGCTTGAGATCGCGCATCGGCTCGCAGTCACCGATCATGGAGCGAACCGGGTAAGTGCGCTCCATATCCTGGCGCAGCGCCTGGTTGCCCCGGTTGATGCGGCCTTCCTTGAGCACCCGTTGCACCGACATCAGCATTTCATCGTGGTCGAACGGCTTGGGGATGTAATCCACGGCGCCTTCGCGCATGGCGTCCACCGCCGAGCGCAGGCTGGCGTAGCTGGTCATGATCAGCACCGGCACCGGGGCCGCCAGCTCGATCAGCGCGGTGCCGGGCTCGCCGGGCAGGCGCAGGTCGCTGATGATCAGGTCGCACTGGGTGAGGCCGTTCTCGCGGGCCTGTTCCACGGATTCCGCCTCAGCCACGGAGTGATCGTGCCGTTCCAGTAGTTTGCGCAGGGCGCCGCGAATCACCGGCTCGTCTTCAACGATCAGGATATGGCTCATGGTGCCGTTCCTTTTTTAATGCGTGCTCAAGTCGCCGGCGCTGAAGCGCGGCAGCTCGATGATAAAGCGGGTTCCACGGTCGCCGTCGATGGGGCTTTCCACCCATACCGTGCCGTGGTGGTCCTCGATAATACTGTAAACCAGCGCCAGACCCAGCCCCGTGCCTCTGCCGGGCGGTTTGCTGGTAACAAACGGCTCGAACAGGGCGGCACGCAATTCCTCGGGAATGCCGTGGCCGCGATCCTCCACCTGGATGCGCACCTTGTCGCCGTGCTCTTCACTGAGCACGCGGATCGCGTCGTCCGGGTCGCTGGCGTCCGCCGCGTTGCCGAGCAGGTTGACGAACACCTGCAGCAGGCGCTGGGGGTCGCCGATCACTTCCAAATCCGGCGCGCAGTGGTTCTCAAAGCGCTGTGCCCGATGGTCCGGGTCCAGCAGTAGCAGCGCAATGGCCTCGGCGGCGGTGGCGGCCACGTTCACCGGACCCTGGATGGTATCGCGCAGGCCGCCGGAGTGGCTGAACGTGACCAGGGATTCGACGATACGGGTGATGCGGCGGGTCTGCTCCATGATCTGGCTGGCGCTGAGGGTCTGCTCCTCGCGGTCGCATTCGCCGTCCAGGTTCTGCGCCAGGCAGGCGATGGCGGTCACCGGGTTGCCGATCTCGTGGGCCACGCCCGCCGCCAGCCGGCCGATTGATGCCAGGCGCTCGTTGTGGGCCAGGTGGGATTCCATCTGCCGCAGTTCGGTGATGTCCTCCAGCACCAGCACCAGGCCGCCGGCCTGCTCGCTGGGGCCCGGACTCTGGATCAGTGACTTGTGCAGGCTGACCCAGCGGGACTGGCCGTCCACCTCCAGATGGCGCTGCGGCTCGTGCATGGCTTCGCCGCGCCCGAATTCGGACAGCAGGTCGCCCCAGGGCGCCGGCAGATGCGCCAGCCGCGAGCCGATGGTGTGCTCGGCGTCGATGCCGGTGAGGTGTTCCCCCGCCCGGTTCCAGCCGATGATCTCGCCGTCGCCGCCCAGGGAAATCACGCCCATGGGCAGCTCCAGCAGGGTCTGGCGATGGAAGCGGCGCAGGCTGTCCAGCTCCGCGGCCAGGCCGGAGAGGCGGTCGCGGTACTGCTCCAGACGCGATTCGATGAACTGGATGTCCTCGCTGGATTCGCCGTCCTGGGGCTTGTAGGGCAGGTTGTCGTCCATCAGCTGATGGGCCACGGACGGCCCCAGCAGGCCGGACAGGTTGGTCTCCAGCTGGTCACGCAGGCGCCGCAGCGCGTAGGGCCGTGTTTCGTTGGCATTCAGTTGCAGGTCGCCGAGGGCCATGTCCACTTCCCGGGCGGCGGTGCCGGGCCCCAGCGGCCCGCTCAGCGCGGTGACGAACTCGTCCACGGTCTGGGCGCTGAGATCCCAGCGGTAGGGGCGGCGCAGGCTGTCCACCGCGCAGGCTTCGGCGGCGGTGCGCTCCGACCGGGACATGGGCGTGACGATGGAGATGATCGCGTACACCACGCCGTTGAGGGCCACCGACACGATCGCCACCTGGTTCCAGTGGTCGGCGCCTTCGGCCCGGCGCAGGCCGAACATTTCCACCAGGTGCTGGGCGTGCCAGTCCGGGTACACCATGGGCAGCAGCAGCGCCGCCAGCCACACCGCGAAGCCGGCGCACAGACCGGCGTACAGGCCGTTGCGGTTGCCCGACGGCCAGAACAGGGTGCCGATCAGGCCGGGCACGAACTGCAGCGCGGCGACGAACGACAGCACGCCCAGTTCCACCGCCGAATGATTGGGCCCGGCCAGGCGGTAGAACACATAGGCCAGGGCGAGAATCGCGGCGATCAGCACGCGCCGGGTCCAGAGCAGATTCCGGTACAGGTCCTGGGCGGAATTGAGCGGGCTGGCGGGCAGGATCAGGTGGTTCAGGCACATGCCCGACAACGACAGGATGGCGACGATCAGCATGCCGCTGGCGCCGGCCAGCCCGGCCAGATACCCCAGCACCGCGCCGCCGCCACCGTTGGCCAGGCCCACACCCAGAGTGAAGTAGTCCGGTGAGGTGGTGGCGTTGCTGGCCAGCGCCGCCCACAGAATGATCGGCACGCACAGCGCCATCACCAGAAACAGCAACGGCAGCCCCCAGCTCGCCGACACCAGGGCGCGGGGATTGAGGTTCTCGGTGAACGCCATGTGGAACATGTGCGGCATCACCACGGCGGACACGAAAAACGCCATGATCAGGCTGTGCCAGGTGTTGTCCTGCAGCGGCGCGTACAGGCGCGACAGCATCTCCGGGTGCTGGTCCAGCCACACGCCCAGGCCGCTGGGCCCGTCGAACACGCCGAACAGGCCGATCAGCGCCACCGCCGCGAACGCCGCCACCTTGATCAGGGACTCGGTGGCGATGGCCACCACCAGGCCTTCGTGGCGTTCGCGGGCGGTGGCATGGCGGGCGCCGAACAGGATCGCGAACAGTGTGATCAACAGGCAGAACCAGAACGCCACCCAGGCCGGGTCCGGCTCGCCGGTGAGAATCTGGATCGATTCCGCCACCGCTTTTATCTGCATCGACAGCAGCGGCAGCATGCCGACCACCATCATCACGGTGGTCAGCGCGCCGGCCAGGCGGCTGCGGTAGCGGAACGCGAACAGGTCGGCCAGGGAGCTGAGCTGGTAGGTGGTGGTGAGCCGCAGGATCGGCGCCAGCAGGATCGGCGCCAGCAGGAACACGCCGGAGATACCCAGGAAGTAGGCGAGGAAGTTGTAGCCGTAGTCGTGGGCGTAGCCCACCGAGCCGTAGATCGCCCAGGCACTGGCGTAGACGCCCAGGGAAAATACATAGACCGCCGGGTGGCGTACCAGACGCGCCGGGATCCAGCCCTTCTCGGTGATCCACGCCACCAGGAACAGAAACAGCAGGTAGGCGCCGGCGATCAGAATCAGATCGCTGACACTATAGGCCATCGACATCCCGACTCCTGGCGATCCAGTAGCTCAATGCGATCAGCCCCAGCCAGACCAGATAGGGGCGGTACCAGGCGCGGCCGCCTTCGCTCCACCAGTCGATCAGGGACGGTGACAACAGATAGGTGCCGAGAATAAAAATGATCAGCAGCCGGTCAGTGTACATGATCGCTTCCTAAATCGAGGGTGGCGGCAGCCGGCGCCCGCCGGGCTGATGGGCCGGCGTCCAGTTCGCGCGGGCCCAGGCCAGTTGCTCCGCCACGCCGGCGTCGCGCAGTGTCGGCGGCGGTGTCAGCCCCACATAGCCGAGAGCGGTGAACAGGAAGCCGCCGGGCCGTTCACTGTCGAGCGCGGCGGCGCCGGCGGACTTGCTCATCTTGCCGCCGGCCGGGTCCATCACCACCGGCAGATGAGCGTAGCATGGCGCGGCCTGGCCCAGGCACTCCAGCACCCATTGCTGGCGCAGGGTGGAGGCCAGCAGGTCGCTGCCGCGGACCACGTCGGTGATCGCCATTTCCGCGTCGTCCAGCGCGCACGCCAGCTGGTAGCCGAACAGCCCGTCGCGGCGGCGTATCACGAAGGCGCCGCCCTCCAGGGCCAGATCGGCGTGCACCCGGCCCTGCAGCCGGTCGTCAAGCCACAGCGGCGTGTCGGGCACCGTCAGACGCACCGCGCGGTCCGGCCCCGGCGGCTGGGCCACGGCGGGGCCGGGGTGAATCTGATCCAGGGCTTTCAGTTGTTTGCGCGACAGGGTGCAGTAAAACGCCTTGCCCTCCGCCAGCAGGGTGTCCACCGCCCGCTGATAATGATCGCTACGCCGGCTTTGATAGACCGGGTCGCCGTCCCAGTGCAGTTGAAAGGCGTCCAGTTGTCGCAGGATGGTGTCCACCGCCCCCGGTTGCTGGCGGGGCGGGTCAAGATCGTCGATGCGCAGCAGCCACTGGCCGCCGTGGTAACGGGCGTCCAGCCAGCCGGCCAGCGCCGTTACCAGCGAGCCGAAATGCAGCGGCCCCGATGGCGTGGGGGCGAAGCGCCCCCGGTACGGCCGGTTCACCCGGCCAGCTGTTTTTCCTTGATTTCCGCCAGTTCCTTGCAGTCGATGCAGAGCTCGGCGGTGGGGCGGGCTTCCAGGCGGCGGATGCCGATTTCGATGCCGCACGCATCACAGAAGCCGTAATCGTCCTTGTCGATCTGGTCGAGCGCTTTTTCGATCTTCTTGAGAAGCTTGCGCTCGCGGTCGCGGGTGCGCAGCTCCAGAGCGAATTCTTCTTCCTGGGTGGCCCGGTCGGCCGGGTCCGGCAGGTTGGCCACTTCGTCCTGGAGGTGGTGCATGGTGCGGTCGGCTTCCTCCATCAGTTCCTGGCGCCAGGCCAGCAGAATCTGACGGAAATGGGCGCGCTGTGCTTCGTTCATGTACTCCTCGCCTTGGTTGGGCGTGTAAGGCGTAAAACCATGAATGAGCGTTTCCGCCTTGGAGGCGGAGGATGCGGATTTCTTCACCTTGGATGTCACCTGATTGGAAGATGGAGAACGGGACGGCGGCCTGTCCATGCTGCCGGTAGCCCTCCTGGCGGTCCCCGGGGAACGCGTGCTGCTCGGTTGGGCGGAGGCCGGACGATTGGGGTTCGTGGCCGGCGCGGCGCTAGTCTTCCGAGCGGTGCTTTTCTTCGCCGCCGCCTTTTTTGCGACGGGTTTGGCGGCTTTGCCGGCGGCGGTTTTTGCCGGCGCCTTTTGGGCCGCGCTCTGTTTGGCCGGTGCTTTCGGCGTTGTCGCGGATTTAGCGGTCGCGGCTTTCTTCACGGCGGCTTTCTTCGCCGTGGGCTTTTTCGCGGCGGTCTTCTTCACTGCGGCCTTCTTCACTGCGGCCTTTTTGGCCGCCGGTTTGCTCGCCGGCTTTTTGCTGACGGCTTTCTTGGCCGGAGCGGTTGCGGCTTTTTTCACCGTGGTCTTCTTCGCCGACGGTTTCTTTACCGCGGCTTTTTTCGCGGTCGCCTTTTTGGCGGCCGCTTGGGTAGCGGTGGTTTTCCTGGTGGGGGCGGCCGTGGCGCGTTTCGGGGTGGTCTTGGCGGCGGCTTTTTTAGCCGGGGCCTTCTTTACGGCCGCTTTCTTGGCGACCGCTTTTTTTGCCGTCGTCGTTTTCGTGGTGGCTTTTTTGGAAGCCGCGCTGCCCGCCTTGCTGGCCGTTTTCTTCTTGCTCTTGCTACCGGTGGCCATTTTGATCAACTCCCTTAACATAGTCACGACTCGCTACCTAAGAGCCCAGATCCCTGCAGGCGACAGCCGCCCTTGCACAGGGCCGCCCAATCCAGGACAGATAATAGTGTAACCTTCGACCTTACCGCTTTATTGCAAGCCTTGTCACTATTCAGCACAGTCGCGGTTTTTCCGGCGAGATTCGCTGTTGACGCGACTTGCGAAGCGGGGGCGTTCCCTTGCCCGCGCACGCATTGCGTGGCGAAACCACGGGATTATAACGACACCCAGGCCACAGGAAAGGGGTTTTTCTTGAACCGTCCCACCTTGTCTCATCTTGCCGAACAGGCGCCGCCGTTCCATGTCATGGCGTTGCTGGAGCGGGCCCAGGCCCTGGAAGCCGCCGGCCACGACATTCTGCACCTGGAAGTGGGCGAGCCGGACTTTCCCTGCGCCGCCCCGATCATGGAGGCGGCGCGGCGCGCCCTGGACCGGGGCCAGACGCGTTACACGCCCGCCGCCGGGCTGCCCGCGCTGCGCGACGCCATCGCCCAGGACTACCGTGATCGGCTCGGCGCCCCGGTGAGTCCGGCCCAGGTGGTGGTGACGCCGGGCGCTTCGGGAGCGCTGCAGCTGATTATGGGCGCCCTGTTGAACGCCGGTGACGAGGTGCTGCTGTGTGACCCGGGCTACCCCTGCAACCGCCAGTTCGTGACCCTGTTCGGCGGCGTGCCCCGTCCCTTGCCGTTGAGGCCCGAAGATGGTTTCCGGCTGACCGCCGACACCCTCGAGGCGGCCTGGACCGAACGCACCCGGGTGGCGATGGTGGCCAGCCCGGACAACCCCACCGGCAACCGCACCGACGGCGCCGAGCTGGCGGGCCTGGCCCGCCACTGCGCGGCGCGCGGCGGTACCCTGGTGGTGGACGAGATTTATCAGGGGCTCTGTTACGGGGCGCCGGCGGATACGGTCCTGCGCCACGGCGACGAGGCGGTGGTGATCAACAGCTTCAGTAAGTACTTCGGCATGACCGGCTGGCGGCTGGGCTGGCTGGTGGCGCCGCAAGCCTGGGTGCCGGCCATCGAGCGGCTGGCGCAGAACTGGTTTCTGGCGCCGTCCACGGTGGCCCAGCACGCCGCCATGGCCGCCTTCGGCGAGGAGAGCCTGGCGATCGCCGAGCAGCGGCGGCAGCTGCTCGACCGGCGCCGCACCCTGCTGATGGAGGCGCTGCCCGGCATGGGGTTGCCGGTGGTGGGCGGCGCCGAGGGCGCCTTCTACCTGTATCTGGATGTGAGCGCTCACACCGACGAAAGCTTCGCGTTCTGCCGGGACCTGCTGGAACGCACCGGGGTGGCGCTGACACCGGGCCTGGATTTCGGCACCCACCATCACCCCGAACGCTATCTGCGACTCGCCTACACCTGCGAGGAAAGCCGTCTGCATGAGGCCCTTGCGCGGCTGCGCGCCTATCTGGAGAGACCGTGAACTTTGATCCCCCTCTGCGTCAGGTGACGCTGCTGCGTCGCTACAAGCGTTTTCTCGCCGACGTGCGCCTGCCCGACGGCAGCGAGACCACGGTGCACTGCCCCAACACCGGCTCGATGAAAAACTGCGTGCTGCCCGGCCAGGAGCAGGCGGCGCTGATCTCCGACAGCGGCAACCCCAAGCGCAAGTACCGCCACACCCTGGAAGCGGTGCGGGTGGCGCACGGTTACTGGGCGGGGGTGAACACCGGCCGCACCAATGCCCTGGTCGCCGAGGCCCTGAGCGCCGGTCGTATCGACGGCTTGTCCCCGGCGGACGGCGTGGAGCGGGAAGTGACGTTCGCCGAGAGTCGCTTCGATCTGGCCCTGGGTGATCGCGCCGCGCCGCACACCTTTATCGAGGTCAAGAACGTGACCCTGGGACCGGCCCCGGGCGAGGCGGACAGCGGCGAAATCCGCTTTCCCGACTCGGTGACCGAGCGCGGACAGAAGCATCTGCGTACCCTGATGACCGCCGCGCGGGCGGGCCACCGGGCGGTGCTGTTCTTCTGTGTGCAGCACGGCGGCGCCCGTTCCGCCGGGCCCGCCGACGATGTGGATCCGGTGTACGGGCAGCTGCTGCGGGAGGCGGCGGGCGCCGGGGTGGAAATCCTGGCCTGGCGCACGCGGATGAGCACCGGCGAATTCGTGCTGGATGCGCCGGTGCCGGTGGTGCTGCCCTGACGGTGTCAGGGCTCGAGCAGGCGCTGCATGGTGGCCAGCTCCTGCTCGAGATCATTGATGTGGTCCTGCCAGTAGCGCGGCGAGTCGAACCAGGGAAACGCCAGCGGGAACGCCGGGTCGTCCCAGCGCTGCGCCAGCCAGGCGCTGTGGCGCAGCATGCGCCGTGCCCGTAACGGCTCGATCAGGCGGCGCTGCTCCCAGGGAAACGGCAGAAAGGTTTCGTAGCCCTCGGACAGGGTGCGCAGCTGCTGGCTGTTCTCCTCCGCGTCGCCGGAGAGCAGCATCCACAGATCCTGCATGGCGGGGCCGCGCACGCTGTCGTCCAGATCCACGAAGTGGGGCAGGTCGTCGCGCCACAGAATATTGCCGGTGTGGCAGTCGCCGTGCACGTTGATGGCCTGCCAGGTGATCCCGTCCAGCCGCCGCTCCATGGCCTCGATCAGCGCCCCGCCCAGGTCCCGGTAGCGCCCCGAGAAGTTGGGGTCGACCACGCCCTGATTGACGTAGTCCACGGCAGCCCGGCAGTCGGCGATGATGTCGATGGCCGGGCGGGTCTG
>MDTG01152611.1_pt1 | contig 15949 bp, 16 predicted proteins | sample 811421 | NCBI WGS metagenome assembly MDTG01 (sample SAMN05326645, study PRJNA326480) | marine metagenome | isolation source: seawater | place: Pacific Ocean: South East | collected 2011 | reverse complement strand
CCAAATAAAGACAGACAATAGATATGGATAATCAAAGATTAATTATTTGGACGCTCTTCAGCTTCATGTGCATTTTGACTTATCAAGCTTGGAACCTTGATTTACAAAATAAACAAGAAAACACTAAACAGTTTTATCAGGATAATGATGAGGCACCAGTTGTATCGTCTGGATTGGATAACAAGCTACCCGCAATACAAGCGACTGGTGACGATAATAAAATTAATGCTGTTGTTGGCGCTGGAACTTCAGCTGAAACAGTTACTATAACTACAGACGTTCTTGAGTTAAAAGTTAACACAAAGGGTGGCTCCATAGAGGGCGCTAGATTATTAAATTATCCAAAGTCGAAGAGTAATCCTGATGATTTAGTTGAATTGTTAAGCACTGATTCTAGCAATCTTGGCCTCATTCAAACTGGATTAAGGTTCTTGTCGGGTGATAAAGAGGCAAATCATCTAGCTGTCTATACTGTAGATTCTTATGATTATAATACTACTGGGCGTAATGAGTTAATCGTTCCATTTTATTGGGATGATGGCAATGGAATCACTGTTGAGAAAAGAATCAAGCTCACTAATGGTAGTTACAAAATTGACATTGAGCATGAAATAATTAATGAGACCAACCAAGAGTGGAGAGGCGCAAGTTACTCTCAACTTACAAGAAGAATTAATATGAAAGAGCGTTCAATGTTTGATGTTGAGAGCTTCTCTTTCGATGGCCCTATTACATATAATGGTGAAAAAGCAGAAAAAGTTGCTCCTTCAGATCTTATAGAAGATGGTGTAGTTGAATTTGTCTCCTCTAATGGGTGGGTCGGGAGTATCGAACATCATTTTTTGAGTGCAATTATTCCTGACAAACAAGTTGAACAAAGATACCAGTTAAGCGCTAATGATTCTCGTGTCGTGTCCAGTATGATAGGTCCGGTTGAAATTATTTTTCCTAAGCAAACAAAATCATTTTCTACAGAGGTATTTGTAGGACCAAAACTTCAAGCACAAATGAATAATATTGATCCTAATTTGAGGCTGAGCGTCGATTATGGATTTCTTACCATTCTATCTCAACCCTTGTTTTGGCTTTTAAGTTTTGTATATTCATTTGTCCAAAATTGGGGTCTTGCTATCATTTCAGTTACTGCCATTATCAAGTTATTATTCTATAAGCTCACTGAAAAATCAGGCCATTCGATGGCTAAGATGCGAGCAATTGCTCCGCGATTGAAAGCTATCCAAGATCGATATAAAGATAATAAGGCAGAGCAAGGTAGGGCTACTATGGAACTCTATAAAAGAGAAAAGGTTAACCCAATTGCTGGTTGTGTTCCTATGTTAATACAGATGCCTTTTTTTCTAGCTTTCTATTGGGTTCTTTTAGAAAGCGTCGAAATGCGACAAGCATCGTTTATGTTTTGGCTGACCGATTTATCATCACGTGATCCATATTTTATTCTCCCGTTAATTATGGGCATCGCTATGTTGTTTCAACAAAAATTAAACCCGCCACCAGCAGATCCTATGCAAGCTAAAGTAATGCAATTTATGCCGGTAGCATTTTCAGCAATGTTCGCTTTTTTCCCTTCTGGATTGGTCTTATATTGGGTTACCAATACTCTTCTTTCCATACTCCAACAATGGTCAATAAATAAAAAATATGGAATGAATATCGAAGTACCTGGAGCTAGTGGGTAACAGCACTTATTTTTAAAATAAGTTGTTGGCGAAAATGTCGACTATATCGAAATTTAGATTGTGAAAGAAAATACTCTATATATACAAGACACTATAGTAGCATCAGCTTCAGCTTCTGGCCTGGGTGGAGTTAATGTTATTCGGGTCTCAGGGATTAATACAGAAAAAATTACAGCAATTATTCTTGGTAAGATTCCTTCTCCAAGAATGGCAACACATCAGGAGTTTTTCAATAAGGAGAAAAGAATTCTTGATGTTGGTATAGCTATTTATTACCCACATCCTTATTCATTTACTGGAGAGAGTGTCTTAGAACTGCATGCGCATGGTGGGAAATTTATTGGGACAAATATAATAAATTCAATTGTCGGCATGGGAGCAAGAAGAGCTGAACCAGGAGAATTTTCTAAACGTGCTTATTTAAATGGCAAGATTGACCTTATTCAAGCTGAAGCAATTGCAGATATAATAATGAGCGGCACGGAAAAATCGGCAATAGCCGCTCTTCAATCCTTATCAGGAGTATTTTCAGATGCAATTGCATTGTTAGATAAAGAATTGACTAATTTGCGCCTATTTGTCGAAGCTGCAATTGATTTTCCTGAAGAAGAAATAGATTTTTTGTCTGATGAGGGCTTATTAAATCAAGTTTATAATTGTGAAGAATCATTGAATGACTTGTTTCATAAGACTACATATGGGCAAATTTTAAATGATGGTATAAAAATAGCTATTGTCGGATCACCTAATGCTGGAAAATCTAGTTTAATAAATTTAATTAGTGGGCAGGAGACTGCAATCGTAACTGATATTGCGGGTACGACAAGAGACGTTTTAAAAGCGCAAGTAGAAATTGATGGATTAAGTATTGAATTTTATGATACTGCTGGATTAAGGGATGACCCTGATCTAATTGAGGCCGAGGGCATAAGAAGAACGAATAATATAATAGAAAAATCTGATGTAGTTCTGTGGGTACAAGATATATCAGGGCGGCTTTTTTCAGAACAAAGCTTTTTAGTTAATGTCCCTCTGATCAGAGTTTTCAATAAAATAGATTTGATTGAGAATCCAAGGAAAAATCCAAAAGATATTTATATATCTGCTAAAACGGGAGAAGGCTTGAATGACTTGTATAAAGCCATCAAACAGTCAGTTAAATATGAAAGCACAGGAAATGGAGCTTTTTCTGCTAGAATGAGGCATAAAGATGCAATTAGAAAAGCAATGGATCATTTTTTATTAGGTAAAAATGCTTTAACTAAAGAAGGTGCTGGTGAGATTTTTGCAGAAGAAATAAAACTAGCCCAGGTAGCATTACATGAAATGACTGGTGAAATTGATAGTGATGATTTGCTTGGTAAAATATTTTCTGAATTCTGCATTGGTAAATAGGAATATTGAATTCAATTGAACATTAAGTTATTAAATATACACTAATATAGAAGCACTCACTTAGAGTAGAATGCATAATATGTCTGAAATTAATAAATTTGACGTAATCGTTATAGGTGGTGGCCATGCTGGCACAGAGGCCGCTCTTGCTTCTGCCAGAGCTGGTGCTAGCACTCTTTTGGTTACTCATAAATTATCTACATTAGGACAAATGAGCTGTAATCCAGCTATAGGTGGCATTGGAAAAGGTCATCTAACTAAAGAGATTGATGCTCTTGGTGGCGCAATGGCTAGAGCTATTGATGCTTCAGGAATACAATTTAGAACTCTTAATTCAAGCAAAGGCCCTGCTGTGAGAGCAACCAGAGCCCAAGCGGATAGAGAGCTATATAAACAAGCAATTCAGAAACTATTATTTAACCAAGATAATCTTAAATTGCAGGAGAAAGGGGTCGAGGATCTACTGGTTAAAAATAATAAAATAGTGGGTGTGCTCACGGAAAATAATACTAAGATTTTTTCAAAGTCAGTAGTGCTGACTACAGGAACTTTTTTAGGAGGAAGAATACTGCGTGGAAAGTACTCAGAAGAGGGAGGCAGAATCGGTGATAAACCTTCGAATAAGCTGGCTAAAAAAATAAGAAATATGTCATTTAGGGTAGATCGATTAAAAACAGGGACCCCACCGCGCTTACACAAAGATAGCCTCGATTATGATCGCATGTCAATTCAACCAGGTGATACTCCTTGTCCCGTTTTTTCCTATATAGGCTCACGCAGTGAACATCCCTCACAATTGAATTGTCATATTACACATACAACCGAAAAAACCCACCAAATAATAAAAAATGCCCTTAATCAATCGCCTATGTATAGTGGGTTAATCAAAGGCGTTGGACCAAGATATTGTCCATCGATCGAAGATAAGGTTGTTCGTTTTGCAGATAAGTCATCCCATCAGATATTTGTAGAACCAGAAGGGCATAATTCTGTAGAGGTTTATCCTAATGGCATATCAACAAGCTTACCTGAGAAAGTGCAATTAGAGTTTGTAAGATCAATTATTGGTTTTGAGAATGCTGTCATTACTCAACCAGGCTATGCAATTGAATATGACTATATTGATCCTCGCGATTTGAAGCTTAGTCTTGAGACTAAAAAAATAAAGGGATTATTTTTTGCCGGCCAAATCAATGGTACAACTGGTTATGAAGAGGCGGCTGCACAAGGCCTGATAGCTGGACTAAACGCTCAAAGAAAGGCACATGAAAAAGATCCATGGCATCCCTTGCGTCAGAATTCATATATGGGTGTATTGATTGATGATTTGACTTCAAGGGGTGTTAGTGAACCATATAGAATGTTCACGAGTAGGGCTGAGCATAGGTTGTTACTGAGAGAAGATAACGCAGATGTAAGGTTAACAACAATAGGCCGAGAATTGAATTTAGTTGATGATGAGCGGTGGAAAATATTCAATACTAAAATGAAAGCAGTGGAGAAAGAACAGTCACGATTAGAAGCAATTTGTGTAAAAAAACTCGAGCTCAATGAAGCAGATAGAAAAATTTTAGGGTCGAATTATAAAAAGGAATCTACAGCCGCTGAGCTCCTAAAAAGACCAATATTATCCCATAATTCAATTACCTCTCTATCGGCAGTTGGAGCACCTGATTGGGATAATAAAAAATACAAACAAGAGATGATTGAACAAATTGAACTACAACTCGAAACCCGAGCAAAATATGCTGGTTATATTGATAGACAAGAACGAGAAATAGTTAAACATGCTAAACAAGAGGCATTGATATTACCTGAGGATATTGATTATGAGAAAATTCATGGTTTATCCAATGAGGCGCGTCAGCGGTTAAGGACCACTAGACCTGATACATTGGGCCAGGCATCGAGACTCGAAGGAATAACCCCTGCCACATTATCTCTATTACTGATTCATCTGAAAAAAAGATATTTAGAAAAATCAGCATGACAGTGAATAATCAGCTTTTTAATATAATTTAAGAACATGAGTCATGGTATTGTCACAATAGATACTAACTTTGTTAGACCATTTCTCGATGCTAGTCATCTAATTATCCAAAATGGAAAGGCAGCATTTGTTGATACTGGCACCAACCATAGCATTTCATATCTACTTGATTCATTAATCTTGAATGATCTTGACACTAAGGATGTTGAGTATGTTTTCATAACGCACGTCCATCTGGATCATGCTGGTGGTGCTGGCAAATTAATGAAATTACTTCCAAATGCTAAATTAGTGATTCACCCAAGAGGCTCAAAGCATCTAGAGGATCCATCAAGATTAATAGCCAGCTCTAAAACTGTTTATGGCGAAAAAATATTTTTTAACCTATATGGTGATATTGAACCGATTCCTTTTTCAAAAATGATTATTGTTGATGACGAAGATATTATATATCTACAAAAGAGGCCATTGAGATGTTTTTATACTGAAGGACATGCGAGGCATCATTATTGTATTTATGATGAGTATTCTAAATCTATTTTTTCGGGAGATAGTTTTGGAGTTTCATACAGAGAACTAGACACAATAAAAGGTGCATTTATTTTTCCAACCACTTCACCAACACAATTTGATCCACATGAGGCCCACAAAGCAATTGATAAAATATTAACCTATAATCCGCAAACAATATATTTAACTCATTATAGTAGAGTCAGTTCAGTAAACAGTCTTGCAGACGATTTGCATTTTGCAATAGATAAATTTGTTGAAATTGCAAAAAGATACAAAGCTTCAGCGATGAGAACAAAAGAAATTCGTCTCGCTATGTCAGAATTTCTTATTGGCTCGTTAAAAGCACATGAATCTCAATTAAGTGATCAAGAGGCTCTTAAGTTTCTAGAAGTGGATATAAAAGTTAATACAATGGGACTAGAATGTTGGTTGGATCAAACTGGATGATAAATAATAGAGGACATCATGACTAAGTTTCGCGCATTTCAAATAGACAAAAAAGACAATCAAATTATAGGAGCTCTAAAAGCGCTCAATATAAGCGATCTTTGTGAAGGCGATGTAACCATTAAGGTAACTCATTCAACCATAAATTATAAAGATGCATTAGCGGCCACAGGGACGGGAAAAATTCTTAGAAAATTTCCTTTAATTGGTGGTATTGATCTGGCGGGTGAAGTTACTAGTAGCTCAGTGGATGAAATAAAAATTGGTGATCAAGTATTAGTCAATGGCTGTGGTCTAAGCGAGACAAGAGATGGTGGTTATGCTGAGATTGCTAGAGTCCATAAAGATGCAATTATACATATTCCAAACAATATGAACGCACACCAAGTTATGCAAATTGGTACCGCCGGATATACAGCAGCCCTAGCAATTAACAATATGGAGCATAATGGACAAACACCTGAGGCAGGCCCAATATTGGTCACAGGCGCTACTGGAGGAGTAGGAAGTATGGCCATAAATATGCTGGCATCAAAAGGTTATGAGGTTGTCGCGCTAACAAGCAAAACAGATAAGTTTAATTATTTAGAGAATATTGGTGCTTCTGAGGTATTGATAAGAGATGATCTAGACCATGGTAAACGACCTTTAGAAAAAGCTGTTTGGGGTGGAGCGATTGATAATCTTGGAGGTGAGACATTAACTTGGCTAACTCGTACTTTAAAATATGGTGGTAATATTGCTTGTATTGGGTTGGCTGCGAGTCATAAATTAGAAACCACTGTTATACCACTAATATTACGTGCGATTAATTTGCTGGGTATTAATTCGGTTGACACACCTCTAGTGCTGAGAAAAAGGGTGTGGGAAAGAATTGGTGATGATCTTTTTCCTAAAGATATTGATTTAATTGCGCCAAAAATAATAAATTTTGATGATTTACCAAATGCTTTTGATGCCTATATTGAAGGAAGTGTTAGTGGCCGCGTAGTAGTGAAAATACAATAAATCAATCGATGCAGTAGAAATTTATTAACTTGAAAGCTACCTATAATTTGTTAATTACATTTGGGAAATAGCTGCTAGGTAGTTTAGACTTCTTGTCCTTTCTTTGTAAGCAAGGGAATAAAGGAGTGGTTTATGTCAAGAAAATTCTGGAATGCATTGAAGCAAGAAAAACCATTACAAGTTGTTGGAACAATTAATGCTTATTCTGCTTTGTTAGCCAAAGAAGCAGGGTTTAAAACAATTTACTTGTCAGGCGCCGGCGTTGCTAATCATTCTTTTGGTCTACCTGACTTAGCCATGACAACACTAAATGATGTTTGTGAAGACATTAGGCGTATTACATTTTCGTGTGATCTGCCCCTTTTGGTAGATGCTGATACCGGATGGGGGGATGCCTTCATGATTGGCAGAACTATCCGTGAGATGTCACGCGCAGGTGCCTCGGGCTGTCATATCGAAGATCAAGTTTCCGATAAAAGGTGTGGTCATCGACCAGGTAAAATATTGGTATCAACAGAAGAAATGCAAGACAGAATAAAAGCAGCAGTTGATGCAAGAAAAGACGATTCTTTTGCAATAATTGCTCGCACAGATGCTCATGGTGTTGAAGGTCAGCCTGCTGCAATTGAGAGGGCTCAAAGTTACGTTGACGTCGGTGCAGATATTGTATTTGCTGAAGCTTTAAATACATTAGATGAGTATCAACAATTCACTTCATCAATTGGCGTTCCCGTATTGGCCAATCTAACTGAGTTTGGAATGACGCCTTTATTTACAGCCAAGGAATTAGCAGACGTGGGTGTGCGTCTTGCTTTGTATCCTTTATCAGCAAGTCGTGCCATGTCAAGTGCCGCAGAAAAGGTCTATCGTGAAATTAAAAACCAAGGCACTCAAAAAGGTGTAATTGATAAGATGCAAACACGATCAGAGCTTTATGAAACACTCGGATATGAAAAATACGAAGAAAAATTAGATGGCTTATATAATGATAATAAGCATGATAGGAATACATGAAGAAAGGGTGAATTATGGTTGATGGAAAAAAAGCGGGTGGATTGGCAGGGATTTCTGCCGGTGAAACTGCATTGTGTACCGTAGGAAAGGAGGGCGCAGGACTTACTTATAGAGGGTATGATATCTATGATCTTGCAAAAGAAGCTACATTCGAAGAGGTTGCATATTTGCTATTGAGAGGCAAGCTGCCCAATCAAAATGAACTCAATACATATATCTCTAATTTGAAAAAGTTAAGATATTTGCCTGAGGAGCTAAAAGTAGTATTAGAGATGACGCCCAAAGATACTCATCCGATGGATGTGATGAGAACGGGTGTATCATTTCTTGGGAATATCGAGCCAGAGAACACAGACTTTCTTAATCAGGAGGAAGTGGCGGATAGACTACTCGCATGTCTGCCCTCTATGTTAATTTATTGGCATCGTTTTCATCAGGATGGAAAAAAAATTAACGTAAATACTGATGATAATAGTATTGCTGGCCATTTTTTAAATATGTTGCATGGTAGACCTCCAGCAAAGTTGCACCAAAAAACTTTAGATACGACATTAATTCTTTATGCAGAGCATGAATTTAATGCGTCCACTTTTACTGGCCGGGTTATTACAGCAACACTATCAGACATGCATTCAGCAGTTACTGGGGCAATTGGCGCCTTAAGGGGGCCACTTCATGGAGGTGCTAATGAAGCGGCAATGGAGCTTATTGAAAAATTCACAAATCCTGATGAGGCCATTCAAGGTGTATTGTCTCTTTTAAGAAATAAACAAAAAATTATGGGATTTGGCCATCGTGTTTATACTACAGCTGATCCACGGAACAGTGTTAATAAGAGAATGTCCAAAGTTTTATCAGATGAGGTAGGCGATAAAAAACTTTATGTGGTTTCAGAAGCTATAGAATCAGTAATGTGGAAAGAAAAAAAACTTTTTGCAAATGCAGATTTTTTTGCAGCGAGTGTTTACCATTTCATGGGCATACCTACCTATTTATTTACTCCAATATTTGTTTGTTCAAGAATTACTGGATGGGCTGCACATATTATGGAGCAGAGAGAGAATAATAAATTGATTCGGCCAGCTGCGGAATATACTGGACCAACCTTGAAGTCATGGCTACCAGTGGACGACAGGAATTAATTGAGTGTTTAAATAAAGATGATAACAATTTTTTGGAGAAACCATGTCTCAGTTAGATATTCGCTCTGCTCTTAGGGCAAAGCCGGATGAAGTAATTGTAAAAATTGCAGATTATGTCTGTATAGATAGTGAGTATTCTGACCTTGCTTATGAAACGGCTCGCCATTGCTTGATGGATACTCTTGCGTGTGGCTTTCAGGCATTAGATTATCCTGCTTGTAAAAAAATGATGGGCCCAATCGTTCCAGGAGCTACTCTTACCGGGGGGGCAAGAGTGCCAGGAACTTCCTTTGAATTAGAGCCAGTTATGGCGGCTTTCAATATAGGAGCAATGATTAGATGGCTTGATTTTAACGATACTTGGTTAGCTGCAGAATGGGGTCATCCCTCTGATAATCTTGGCGGCATTCTTGCTGTTGCGGATTATTTGAGCCGTCAAGCTTCACTGATTGATCAGCCACCACTTACTATGAAAGATGTGCTCAATGCCATGATAAAAGCACACGAAATTCAAGGTGTACTGGCACTAGAAAATAGTTTTAATAGAGTTGGCTTAGATCATGTTTTATTAGTGAGAATTGCAACAACTGCCGTTATTACGCAGATGTTGGGTGGAAATAAAGAGCAAATTATTAATGCAGTTTCCAATGCTTGGATTGATGGTGGAGCACTAAGAACTTATCGGCATGCACCGAATACTGGTTCAAGAAAGAGCTGGGCAGCAGGAGACGCGACTAGTCGTGGAACCAGATTAGCTTATATAGCCATGGCTGGTGAAATGGGCTATCCATCGGCATTATCAGCTAAGACCTGGGGTTTTTACGATGTTCTTTTCAAGGGAAATAAATTCAAAATAAATAGAGAGCTAAATGACTATGTTATGGAAAATATATTATTTAAAATTTCATATCCTGCAGAATTTCATGCTCAGACTGCTGTTGAGGCAGCCATGCAACTTCATGCTGAAGTAAAAAATAAAATTGATAAAATCACTAAAATAGTTATTGAAACGCAGGAGGCAGGGGTTCGAATAATAGATAAAACAGGCCCACTTGATAATCCTGCAGATCGTGATCACTGTTTACAGTATATGGTTGCAATTCCTTTAATATTCGGGCGGTTAACCGCGGCTGATTACGAAGATAGCATAGCTGCTGATGAGAGGATTGATAACCTTCGTAACAAAATGACAGTTAACGAAAACAAATCATTTACTGAGGATTATTTTAATCCTGACAAAAGATACATTGGAAATTCAATTCAGGTGTTTTTCAAGGATGGATCTTGCACAGATTGTGTCAGTATTGACTTTCCTATTGGACATCGCGAAAGAAGAGCAGAAGGTATACCGGTTTTGCAGAAAAAATTTGAAAATAGTGTCAAGCATAAATTGCATGAAAAACAATGGAATACCCTTAGTGAAATCTACACTGATAGTTCACTTTTTAATAAAACCTCTGTTGATTTTTTTATGTCCCTCTTAGTTAGTTAAATATTGGATTCGCGTGTCTAGCACCAATGATAATATTAGCGCTAAGCTTATTTATGGGCTGAATGCATTAAATCTAAAGTTAGATTCCAATAAAATTGAAAAATTACTTATCCTGATTAAAGAGCTTGAAAGATGGAATAAAAAAATAAATCTTACAGCTATCCGGAGTATCGAGGATATGGTTAGTGGTCATCTATTAGATAGTCTAATTGTCGGGCCACATCTAAAAGGAAAGTCGATAATTGATGTTGGAACCGGGGCTGGGTTTCCTGGCTTGCCACTAGCAATTATTCATCCTGACCTAGAATTTTTATTGCTAGATAGTAATGGAAAGAAGATCGGATTTATAAAACATATAATTAATATATTAGGGTTAAAAAATACTTTGGCAATAAAAAATCGTGCTGAAGACTATGTTCCGAGCAATGGTTTTGATACTGTAATTGCAAGAGCAGTAACTGATTTACCGCGACTAATTCGATTAACTCAGCACATGTTGCATGAAACAGGCTCAATAATTGCATTAAAAGGAATAAAACCGATTAAAGAAATACAAAAAATCCCTAATGCATGGAAGGCTTCTGTCTGTCGTGTTTCAGTGCCTGGCTTGGAGACGCACGAAAGACATATTATCTGTTTGGAAAGGCCATCAAAATGATTAATATTTTGGCGATAGCAAATCAAAAAGGGGGCGTAGGTAAAACTACTACATGTGTAAATTTAGCTGCATCGCTGGCTGCTACAAAAAGAAAAGTCTTGCTCATAGATATGGATCCACAGGGTAATGCAACTATGGGGTGTGGTATTGAAAAAAGTAATTTAGAGCTGACTGTTTGTGATGTATTGCTTGGCGAGTCTGAAGCTCAGGATGTTATTTTAAGAGTTGAAACAGGTAATTTTGATTTGCTTCCAGGCAATGAAGATGCAACATTGGCTGAGGTTAAGCTTTTGCAGGAAATTGGGCGTGAGATGCGTTTAAAACAAGCAATAAATTCGATAAAAGGTAAATATGATTTTATTTTAATTGACTGTCCGCCCTCGATAAATATGCTCACTGTAAATGCGCTTACCGCAGCTGATGGCGTTTTGATTCCTATGCAATGCGAGTATTATGCTTTAGAGGGCCTAACTTCCTTAATTAATACAATTGATCAGATAAATAAAACTGTTAATTCGAAACTAGAAATATATGGTCTATTAAGAACCATGGTTGATCATCGGATTAATTTATCCAACGAAGTCTCGCAACAATTGATAGATTATTTTGGTGATAAAGTATTTCGCACCGTCGTGCCAAGAAATGTTACTTTGGCAGAGGCCCCAAGTTTTGGCAGACCAGTTCTTTTCCATGATAAAAAATCAAGAGGAGCATTAGCGTATTTGGCACTAGCTGGCGAGATGTTGAGAAGAGAAGATGAAGCAGCTCAATCAAGCGCCTAACTATCTAATACTACTAAATTAACGGGTAATAAAAACAATAAAACAATTAAAAGACTGACGATATGACTACTAAAAAAAGACTGGGAAGAGGGCTCGATGCTTTGCTTGGAGCTTCAAGGCAAAGCTCCAAAATCGTGGATGACAAGCGTGACTTAAGCCCTACCTTAAAGAATGTTCCAATAGAGCATTTACAAAGAGGGCAATATCAACCCAGATCTGACATGCGTAAAGAATCTCTCGAAGAGTTGGCTGCTTCGATCAAATCTCAGGGAATTATTCAACCAATAGTGATCAGGGAATTGGAGCATAATAAAGCTGGCGTTAAATATGAAATAATAGCGGGTGAAAGGCGTTGGCGTGCCGCTCAAATAGCAGGACTGAGCGAGGTGCCAACTGTAATCAAAGATGTTTCTGATACCGATACAATAGCAATGTCTTTAATTGAAAATATTCAACGTGAAGATTTAAATCCAATGGAAGAGGCGTTAGCATTGAATCGACTAATTAAGGAATTTAATCTTACACATCAAGAAGCAGCCAATGCTGTCGGCAGATCAAGAGTGGCGGTAAGTAATCTTGTAAGATTAATCGAGTTGCCAGAAAAGGTGGCTTCTTTATTAATTGAGCGAAAGATAGATATGGGACATGCAAGAGCCTTGCTTGCGTTGGATAACCTTTCTCAACAAGTTGGAGTGGCCATGTTAGTAGTTAAGCAAAATCTTTCAGTCAGAGCTACAGAAAACTACATTCGCAATATTGGAAAAAAGCTTGGTAGGAAAAAGAATTCAAGTGAAAGTCTCAATCCTGATGTGCATAGATTAGAGGTTTCAATAGCAGAAAAAATAGGCGCTAAATTACAAATTAAACACAAAACGAATGGTAATGGTCAAATTATCATAAACTATAATAGTTTAGATGAGCTCGAGGGCATCATTGAACATATCAAATAAGCGATACAGCTATTGTTTGCGAAAAAAGAAAATAATTTACAATAACAAAAGATCGGCGTTGCCTTGTTCTTTACAGATAACTATAATGCTTTTGCTGAACGATAATACTAATGAAAAAATTTGGCCGTAAACCAAATGATACTGATAATTTTGCAATTATTAGAATTATAATTTTGCAAATAGTTGCAACTTTTGTTCTATCAATAATTTTTTGGTTATTTAACGATGGAATAGCAGGATACTCGGCCTTTTTTGGAGGAATAATAAGTGTTATTCCGAATGTGTTTTTGGCGGCAAGATTAATTGCTTCGCCAAAAAATGCGCAGGCAGTCATGAAGGCTGCATATATCGGAGAAGCAGGAAAAATTATATTAACTTTTTTATTGTTTGGAGTTGTTTTTGCTGTAGTAAAACCGTTGGATGCTAAATTTTTATTTATAAGTTTTATCATCGTTCAGTTTATAATTAGCATTGAATTGCTTCGTGGAAAATAGAAGAAAAATAGATAATGGCTACTGAAAACGCACACGGACCACAAACATCTGGGGATTATATCCAGCATCATTTACAAAACCTTCAAGTTTGTAAAGCAGATACTGGCGAGTGGATTTGGAATCAATGCGCGGGCAATCCAATGGGCATCAATGTGGACTCAATGTTTTGGTCATTATTGCTTGGCTTGGTATTCGTTATAATGTTCGGTTTGGCTGCAAAAAAAGCATCACCAGAGAGACCATCGAAGTTTCAAGCATTTATTGAAATTATTGTCGATTTCATTGATAGCAGTGTCAGAGATACATTTCATGGTAAGAGTATTTTAATAGCGCCTCTCGCGCTTACTATTTTTATGTGGGTATTTCTAATGAACTTAATGGATTTAGTGCCTGTAGATTGGATCCCATTATTTTCTGAGAAAATACTACACATTCCATATATGAAAGTTGTGCCGACAACGGATGTGAATATTACCTTTGGTATGTCCATAGCGGTATTCTTTTTAATCATTTTTTATTCAATTAAAAGCAAGGGCGTTGGTGGATTTATTGCTGAATTGACACTTCATCCGATTGCCCCTCCTTTGAAAGGCCCAGGAATTATTGCGGCGCCTATAATAATTGCTTTTAATTTTATTTTAGAATCTGTTGCATTGTTAGCAAAACCGCTATCATTGTCATTAAGGTTATTCGGCAATATGTTTGCTGGAGAGTTAATATTTATCCTGATTGCGTTACTCGGTGTATGGCAATTACCGCTCCATTTTGGATGGGCGGTTTTTCATATATTAATCGTAACTCTTCAGGCTTTCATATTCATGATGTTAACGGTGGTTTATCTGACGTTAGCTTCTGAAGAGCACTAGTATAATTTAATTATTTTTTTGATCCTTTACTGGAGAGACTGATGGAAACTGTTATAGGCTTTACCGCGATTGCTGTCGCGCTTTTAATCGGGCTTGGTGCCCTTGGTGTTGGAATTGGTATGGGTTTGTTGGGTGGTCGTTTTTTAGAAGGCGCTGCCAGACAACCTGAATTGGCTCCAATGTTACAAACGAAAATGTTTCTTGTTGTTGCGTTACTTGATGCTGTTGCCATGATTGGTGTTGGTATAGCGCTGTATTTCGCTTTTGCTAACCCTTTTATCGCTCAACTCCAAGCTACAATGGGCGGCTAAATTTATTCAATTGATTATGATATGAAATATATTCATAAAATTATTTTAGGAGTGTCCTTTGGATATTAATTTGACGCTTATAGGGCAATCGATCTCGATGATCCTGTTTGTCTGGTTCTGTATGAAATTCATATGGCCCCCGTTAATGGAAGCAATAGAAGAGCGGCAGGCTCAAATTGCAGACGGTTTGGCTGCGGGTGAGCAAGGACAGCAAAAACTAGATAAAGCGAATATTGATTCTCAAGTGATATTGGACGATGCTCGCAAACAGGCAACAGGCATTTTAGATCAAGCTAATGCGAGAGCAAATGAAATTGTTTCTGATGGCAAACAAGATGGTCAGCAAGAAAGAGAAAGACAACTATCGTTGGCTAAAACTGATATCGAACAAGAGTCCAATAAAGCGAGGGATGAATTGAGAGAACAGGTTGCTCAGCTTGCTATTGTTACAGCTGAAAAAATATTAAAGCGTGAAATCGACATGAAAGCCCATGAAGATATTCTCAGCAAATTAACAAAAGAACTTTAGCTCAATATTTATGGATAGTTAATAGATGGCTGATAATAATACAATTGCAAGACCGTATGCTCAGGCAGTATTTGATCTGGCACAAGAAAATAGTGATTTAGATCTTTGGGCCGAGGGATTAAATTCAGCAAAATTAATGCTTGCTGATGGTGTTGTTGTCGAATTCTTAGCAAAACCAGAGTTATCAGATGAACAAAAATTTGATTTTATGTGTGAGCTTTTTTCGGCTATAGGCGAACAATCAGCATTGTTTAATGGAAAGAATAAATTAGGCTCGAATTTTATTAAATTACTCATACAAAATGGAAGAATTTCAATATTACCTGAAATAGCTGAGCATTTTAATGTACTCAAGTCGGTTGTAGAAAATTCCGTTGATGTGACAGTAACTTCAGCGAGTCCATTGAATGATAGCCAGAAACAAGCAATTACAACAGCACTTAAAAAGCGTTTTGCAAGAGAAATTCATATGCAAACCGAAATAGATGAAACACTTATTGGCGGCGCGATTATACGTGCCGGTGATATTGTTATTGATGGGTCTTTGCGTTCCAATCTTAACGGCTTGGCAAACGAACTGACTACTTAAAAAAAGGAAAGTAAAAATGTCTTTAAAAGCTTCAGAAATCAGCCAGTTGATTAAAGAGCGTATTGAAAATTT
>MDTG01098719.1_pt1 | contig 15949 bp, 20 predicted proteins | sample 811421 | NCBI WGS metagenome assembly MDTG01 (sample SAMN05326645, study PRJNA326480) | marine metagenome | isolation source: seawater | place: Pacific Ocean: South East | collected 2011 | reverse complement strand
TACGAAATTAATTTTGGGGCGTAGCCAAGTGGTAAGGCAGCGGTTTTTGGTACCGCCATTCCTAGGTTCGAATCCTAGCGCCCCAGCCAAATATGAAAAGTATTATTAATAAAATATTAAAAAACAATAGTAATTTAGTTCAAAAATTTAATTCATTTATTGATATTCAAAAAAATTTTGAAGTCAGGAAATTGTTTGAATCAGTTTTAGAATATTCTGAAAATAGTGAAATTAGATTTGTTGGAGGATGTCTTAGAAAAATTGTTACAAAAGAAATAATTGATGATATTGATTTAGCAACAAATTTAAATCCCGAAGAAGTAATAAAATGTTTAAAGAAAAATAAAATAGCTTTTTTAGAAACAGGCAAAGACCATGGAACTATAACAGCAATAATTAATAAACAAAAATTTGAGATTACTTCACTAAGAAAAGATTTATTTACAGATGGACGACATGCAAAAGTTCAATTTTCTGATAATTGGCTTGAAGATGCTTCAAGAAGAGATTTTACTATTAACTGTATTTATTCAGACATAGATGGAAATTTATACGATCCATTTAATGGGAAAACGGATTTGGTAAATGGAAAGATAGTATTTATAGGAGAAGCTGAAAAAAGAATTAAAGAAGATTATTTAAGAATACTTAGATATATAAGATTTTTTATAAATTACAGCAAAATAGATCACGAACCTAAAGTTAAAAGAATAATAAGACAAAATATTAATGGTGTAATTAATTTGTCAAAAGAAAGATTAATTAATGAATTAAAGAAAATAGTTCTTTCGAAGGGTTTTTTAAAATTAACTAAAGACGAATTTTGTTTAGAAATAATTTTATTAATTTTTCCACAATTAAAAAATATAAAAATATTTAGTTCTCTCAATTCATATGCGCTCGAAAATTATTTTTCTAAAGATTTTATTTTTTTACTGTCTTTAATGATAATTGATGAAACTGATAACGTAGATTATTTTCTTTATAAATTTAATTTGTCCAATCAAGAAAAGAAAAGAATAATTTTTTTGAAAAATATGTTTTCTAAAAAAACGATTGATAATACTTTTTCTGAAAAGAACCTTTTAAAAATATTGTATTATTATGGAAAAATTAACTTAGAAGATATGATTAATTTTCAAATTTATAAATCAAAAAAAATTGATTCAAAAATTATTAAATTAAAAGATATTTTTAATAAGAAAAACACACCAGTATTTCCTGTTAAGGCTAATCAACTTATTGAAAAATATAAACTTGAGGAAAATAAAATATTAGGTCAAAAATTAAAAGAAATAGAGGAAATTTGGGTAAATAATAGTTTTAAGATTACGGAAGATGAAATCGAAAAAGTAGTCAAAAATTAAATATATTTTACATCTTTGATTTCAAAATTTTTTTTTCCTGACGGAGTTAAAATTTCCACTAAATCATTCTTATTTTTTCCGATTAATCCCTTTCCAATAGGTGATCTAAAATAAATAAGCTTATCTTTTATACTCGCCTCATCTTTTCCAACTATTTTATAATTTATTTTTTCGTTAGTATCTAAATCTTCAAGAAAAACAGTTGATCCAAATATTACTTTTCCATCATTATTAAGTTTTGTCACATCTATAACATTAGCCCTTGCAATTATATCTTCTATCTCTTGAATCCTTCCTTCATTGTGTGACTGTTGTTCTTTGGCTGCGTGGTATTCTGCATTTTCTTTAAGATCGCCATGAGATCTTGCTTCAGAAATTGCCTCAACTATTTTTGGTCGTTTTTTTTCTTTCAGAAAAATCAACTCTTCTTTTAAACTTTCTAATCCTCTTACTGTTAAAGGTTCTTTTTCCATGTTCTATTTCCATTTTGCAGAAGGTGGTAACGACATTAAAATTGCATCACTATTTCCTCCTGTTTTTAATCCAAATTTAGTTCCTCTATCATAAAGTAAATTAAATTCTACATATCTACCTCTTTTTAAATATTGTATTTCTTTATCAGATTTTGACCATTTGATTTTATTTTTTTTCATTATTATTGAGTAAAAAATATTTTTAAATGTTAATCCTACATCCCTTACAAATGCAAAATCTTTTTCCCAACTATCTTTTTTATAATCAAAAAATATTCCTCCTATACCTCTTGGCTCATTTCTATGTGGTAAATAAAAATAGTTATCACACCATTTTTTATATTTTTTATAATATTTTTTATTATGTCTATCGCAGCATTTTTTTAATTCAGAATGAAACCAAAATTTGAGTTTGTTATCTACAAGACATGGAGTTACGTCAATACCACCACCAAACCAACTTTGTGAAGTTGATATAAATCGCGTATTAAAATGCATTGCAGGGACATTTGGATTCTTCATATGCATTACAACTGATATGCCTGATGCCCAAAAATTTGGATTTTTTTTTGCCCCCGGAACTTGATCTCTAAATTCTTTAGAAAATTTACCGTAGACCTCCGAAAAATTTACTCCCACTTTGTCAAAAACTTTTCCATTTTCTAAAATTCTATATTCCCCGCCTCCTTGGTCTTTTAGTTTATCTCTATTCCATATTTTATTTTTAAAACTTGTAGAATAATTTTCTATTTCTTCAATTTGATAACAGATTAGATCCTGTAGATCTTTAAACCAATTTTTTACTAATTTTTTTTTAATTTTATTATTCATTTAGATTAAATTATTTTGTCTTAATTGTTCACTTAATATTATTGCAACAGAGTTAGCAAGATTAAGTGATCTTTTATTAATTACCATTGGTATTTTTAATCTATAATTAACAATTTTATGTATTTTTTGTGGCACTCCTGCACTTTCTCTTCCAAACAATATAGTATCATTTGATTTAAATTTGAATTGTGTATAAGATTTTGATGCTTTTGTAGTAACAAGAATTACTCTTTTGTTTATTTTCATTTTAAAAAATTCTTCCGAGTTTTTGTAGAATTTGATTTTTTCGAAATCCATATAATCCATAACAACTCTTTTAAATCTTTTATCAGAAAATAAGAATCCACACGGTTCTATGATTTCTAAATTTGCACCTAAACATGAGCATGTTCTTATAATTGATGCAGTATTTTGTGGTATATCAGGCTCATATAGAGCAATTTTAGGGCCAATAATGCTATTTTTGTGTGTCATTCTTATCATAGAAAAAGAACTTTTTTACTAATATTAAATCATATATTTAGAGATAAAAAAAAGATTTATTTAATGTCAGAACAAAAAAAAGGCAAAAGAAGAGACTTTATTTTCACTGCATCTTATGCACTTGGCGCAGTCGGAGTAGGAGCGGCTATCTGGCCACTTATCGATCAAATGAATCCTGATGCTTCAGTAAAGGCATTAGCTAGCACCGAAGTAGATGTAAGCAGGATTGAACGAGGCCAATCAATAACAGTTTTATGGAGAGGAAAACCAGTTTTTATAAAAAGAAGAACAGAAGAAGAAATAGAGAAGGCCAGACAAGTTAATCTTGAGGAATTACCCGATCCAGAAAAAGACGAAGATAGAGCAAAGAATCCTGAATGGTTAGTGATGTTAGGTATGTGTACGCATTTAGGCTGTGTTCCACTAGGGGATAAAGGTGAATATGGTGGTTGGTTTTGCCCTTGCCATGGTTCGCACTATGATACTTCTGGAAGGATAAGAAAAGGTCCAGCTCCAACAAATTTAGAAATACCTAAATATGAATTTATTAACGATAATACAATCAAAATAGGTTAGCAAATAATTTATGAGTGATCATAGCTACACACCAGATTCAAAATTAGGCAAATGGTTTAATGACCGTTTACCATTGTTAACTTTAAGCAAACATTTACAAGATTACCCAACACCTAAAAATTTAAACTATTGGTGGACCTTTGGTGGAATTTTAACTTTTTGTTTAATAACACAGATAGTAACTGGTTTAATTTTAGCAATGCACTATGTTGCTCATGCAGACATGGCTTTTGAAAGCGTTGAACATATAATGAGAAATGTTAATTACGGTTGGTTGATAAGATATGTCCATGCAAATGGAGCTTCAATGTTTTTTTTAGCAGTTTATATTCATATTTTTAGGTCTTTATATTATGGTTCTTATAAATCTCCCAGAGAAGTTATATGGATTATTGGAATGATTATTTATATTTTGATGATGGCTGCTGCGTTTATGGGATATGTATTGCCTTGGGGTCAAATGAGTTTTTGGGGTGCAACTGTAATTACAAATTTATTTAGTGCAATTCCTCTAGTTGGAGATAGTATAACAACTTGGTTGTGGGGCGGATATGCTGTAGATAACCCTACACTAACCAGGTTTTTTAGTTTGCATTATTTAATTCCTTTTTTAATTTTAGGTTTAGTAATATTGCACATTTGGGCACTACATGTGCCAGGAAATAACAATCCTATAGGTATAGATTTAAAAAAACCTTCAAAAGATACAGTGCCGTTTCATCCATATATAGTAATTAAAGATTTATTCGCTTTACTAATTTTTTTAATTATTTTTGCTTTTTTTGTTTTTTATTCACCAAATATTTTAGGACATGCAGATAATTATATTGAAGCAAATCCAATGGTCACACCCGCTCATATAGTACCAGAATGGTATCTTTTACCTTTTTATGCAATTTTGAGATCTATCCCAGACAAATTATTAGGTGTTATTGCAATGTTTGCTGCAATTTTTGTGTTAGTTATTCTGCCTTGGCTAGATACTTCAAAAGTTAGATCCGCTGTATTTAGACCTTTATATAAACAATTTTATTGGTTTTTAGTTTTAGACGTTATTGTACTAGGTTACGTAGGGGCTATGCCAGCCGAAGGAATTTATCTATTAGTTGCTAGAGTTGCTACAGCATATTATTTTGCACATTTTTTAATTATTCTTCCTATTCTAGGGAAAAAAGAAAAAACATTAGAGGTTCCAATAAGTATTACCGATCCTGTTTTTGGTGGCTCATCAGATCCATCGTTAGCTAAAAATACAAATAAAGAAATATGAAAAAAATTTTAAAATTTACTGTATTTATATTTTTATGTTTTAACTCAAATTTAATTTCAGCAGAGCAAAGTGCGGATCTATTGAAACCAGGTTGGAGTTTCAAAGGTTTTTTTGGAAAATTTGATAGATCTTCTCTTCAAAGAGGATATCAGGTTTATAACGAGGTTTGTGCTGCTTGCCATTCTTTAAATTATTTATCTTATAGAAATTTGTCAGAAAAGGGTGGGCCAGAATTTTCTGAAGAGCAAGTAAAAATAATTGCATCACAATTTACTGTTATTGACGGCCCAAACAGTGAAGGAGAAATGTTTGAAAGACCCGCAAGACCTTCAGATAAATTTGTTAGTCCTTATGCTAATAAACAAGCCTCTATTGCTGCAAATGGAGGAGCATATCCACCAGACATGTCAGTTTTAGTAAAAGCTAGAAAAGGTGGTGCAGACTATATTTATTCCGTGCTAATGGGTTATCAAGATCCTCCAGCCAATTATGAATTAGACGATGGTGTTTATTATAATACTTATATGGTTGGCAATAAGATTAAAATGTCCAACCCATTGATGAATGACTTAGTTGAATATGCAGATGGTACACCTGCAACAGTAGAGCAAATGTCAAAAGATGTTGTTACATTTCTAGCATGGACAGCTGAACCTCATCTTGAGTCAAGACATAAAATGGGATTTAGAGCTATAGTTTACTTAATAATAATTACTATACTAGTTTACTTTAGCATGAAAAAAATATGGTCACGTATTGAAACGGAAGTTTAGAATATCTCCATCTTTCACTATATAATCTTTACCCTCTAATCTCATTTTGCCAGAGTTTTTTGAATTTAACCATCCATTATTACTAATGAAGTCTTCATAACTTACTGTTTCTGATCTTATAAAACCTTTTTCAAAATCTGAGTGAATTAAACCAGCAGCTTTTGGAGCTGTGCAATTTTTAGTAATAGTCCAAGCCCTGGTTTCTTCTGGTCCTGAGGTAAAAAATGTTTCTAATTTAAGTAATTCATATCCTTTTTTTATTAATATATTTAATCCTGTTTGTTCCAAACCTATCATTTTCATGTAATTTTTTTTTTCATTTCCATCCAAAAGATTAATTTGATTTTCAATATCTGCAGAAATAATTATAGTATTATTATTTCCATAAATTTTTATAAAAGAATTTGTATATTTATTACCTTTTCCAATACTTTTTTCATCTACATTGCAAACATAGAGTTTTGGTTTAATTGATAGCAACCCTGTCTGATTAAGCTCCGTTGTAGTGAAATTTTCTTTTAAAATCTCAAAATTATTATCTCTATTAATGCAATCATTCGCCATTTCTAATATTTTAATTTGTTTATCTTCAATTTTTTTTCTATTTTTTTTATCAAGTCTTTTGTCAATAGACTCTAAATCTGAAAGCTTCATTTCTGTCTCAATTATTTCTAAATCTCTTACAGGATCAACATTTAGATTAACATTTTGAATATCATCGGAGTCAAAACATCTTATCATATGAACAATTGCATCTACTTCCCGGATATGTGAAAGAAATTTATTTCCTAGACCTTCTCCTTTAGAGGCACCTTTTACTAATCCGGCAATATCTACAAAAGAAATTGTAGTATTAATTTTTTTCTTTGATTTAGATATTAAAGTAAGATTATCCAGTCTATGATCGGGTACTGCAACAATTCCCATATTTGGATCAATTGTACAAAAAGGAAAATTTTCTGCTTGAGCTTTATTAGAGTTAGTTAATGCGTTAAACAATGTTGATTTACCAACGTTAGGTAATCCAACTATACCACATTTGAAACCCATTTACTTGTTGTTTACAGCACTTGAAAACAAATCTAATTTTTTATCTATTAAAATAGATAATGATTCAATTATATTGTTAGTAATTTTTTCTAATTCTAACTTTTCTTCTTCACTAAAATTATTTAAAACATAATCTGAACTAGAAATTTTTAAGTCAGGCTTACCAATTCCGATTCTAACCCTAGAATAATCTTTACCCACAAACTTATCTATAGATGCTATTCCGTTATGACCTGCACTTGATCCTCCAAATTTTGCTTTAACTTTTCCAAAATCAATATCAAGATCATCATGAAAAACAATTATGTCTTCAACTCCAATTTTAAAATATTCGATCAGTTCCCTGATGCAAATTCCTGAATTGTTCATAAAAGTTAGCGGTTTTATAGCATAAACTTTTTTGTTTAATATATTTCCTGTAGTTAAAAGACCTTTAAATTTTGGTTTTTGTTTTGATAGAGAGAATTTTTGGTTAATAGCATCAATTATTTTAAAACCTATGTTGTGTCTATTATCTTTACTATCTGGAGTTGGATTGCCTAAGCCTACTAATAGGATCATAAAATATTTTTAAATATGAAAGCTTTCACTTAATAATTTACTTTTTTTGTGGGGGTGCTTTTTCAGTATCCTTTTTATCACCCTCTTTAGGTTTTTTTTCACCTTCTTTGTTTTTTGAGTCTTCGGCAGGTTTTTCAGAAGTTCCTTCAGCTGCTGCTTCAGCTCCCTCAGCTCCTTCTGCACCAGCTTCTACAGTTTCCTCAGCTGGTTTTTCTGGTTCTTTAATAATAGTAGGAGCAGCTACTGTAGCAATCACAAAGTCCCTTCCTTGAATTGTAGGTGTTACATTTTCAGGAAGTTTTATTGAAGAAATTTTAATACTTGCCCCAATGTCCAAATTGTCTAAATCAACTACAAGTTCTGTAGGAATATTTTCAGTTGGACATTTTAATTCTACTTGTCTCCTAACTATATTTAATACTCCTCCTCTTTTTAAACCTGGGGATTTTTCATTATTTATAAACTTTACAGGAATATTTAAAATTATTTTTGCTCCCTTAACTATTCTTATAAAATCTAAATGAATAGGATTATCACTTACTACGTCATAAGAAATATCTCTGGGCAGAACACTATAGTCATTTCCATCAATTTTTAATGTAATAACTTTGGATAAAAAGTTTTCTTTTTCGATTAAAATTTTGACATCTTTAATTGGGAGAAAAATATTTTGGTTTTTTTCTTTACCTCCATATATAACTGCTGGAACTTCTCCTTTTTTTCTAAAAGAATTGAGTTGTCCTTTAGTTACAGAGCTTCTTATTGTCGCTTGAATTGAATTCATAAAGAGTGGGGTTTTAACTTATGAATCAAAATTTTACAAGTACTATTTAAAAAGATCAGATACTGAAGTTGAATTTGAAATCCTTTTTATAGCTTCACCTAGCAAGTTAGATATTGATAATATCTCGATATTTTTAGTCTTTTTAACCTTATACGAATTATCAATTGTATCTGTCACAACCATATTTTTTATTTTTGATCTTTTAATTTTTTCAACTGCGCTTCCACTTAAAACTCCATGCGTAATATAAACATGAACTTCACTAGCACCCCTATCAACTAGAGCTTGAGCAGCATTCACAATTGTTCCACCTGAATCAATTATATCATCAACGATTATACAAGTTTTATTTTTTACATTTCCAATTACATTCATTACCTGAGACTTTCCTGGTGCAGGTCTTCTTTTGTCAATTATAGATATTCCAATATCCAGTTTTCTTGCGAGAGCCCTTGTTCTTTCGACTCCACCTACATCAGGAGCTACACAAATTAAATTGTTTTTTTTTAATTTTTTTTTAATATGCCTTGCAAATATTGGGGTAGCAAAGAGGTTGTCAACTGGTATATCAAAAAAACCTTGGATTTGACCTGCATGCAAATCTACTGTTACAACTCTATCTGCACCAGCTTTAGTAATTAAATTAGAAACTAGTTTTGCAGATATAGATGTTCTGGGCGCAACTTTTCTGTCTTGTCTAGCATACCCAAAATAAGGAATTACAGCAGTGATATTTTTTGCAGATGATCTTTTCAATGCATCAATACATAGCAGAAGTTCCATAAGATTATCATTTGCTGGAGAGCTAACAGACTGAATTAAAAAAATACTATTACCTCTGATGTTCTCATTTATTTCTATATAAATTTCACCATCTGCAAATTTTTTAATACTAGAATGAACTAATTTTGTTTTTAAATATTTAGATATTTTTTGACTAAGATTTTTATTGCTATTTCCTGTGAGAACTTTCATTTTTTATGAAAAACCTATTTAATCATAATTACTGATATATTTCTACCATAATCAATAAATTTTTTTTTTAAAGATCTTCTTGCACTAAAAAAATTGTTTTTTGGGTTATATGTATTCTTATTAATGATTTCTATATTTTTATGACCTAAATTAACTAATTCGGCTTTTAAGAAACCATTTAAACTAAAATAAATTTTATTTTTTTTGGTAAAAAAATGAATTTTATTATATTTATTTAATCTCAAAAACTTTTTTTTAAAATCATTTTTTACTTCATAATTACTTTTTGAAATACAAGGTCCAATTATTACTTTTATATCATTTATTTTAGATCCTCTTTTAATAAAATAATTTGTCATTTTTTTGGCAATGTTTTTATATGCTCCTTTCCATCCAGCATGTGCCGCACCTATTAAAACCTTTTTAGGATCATAAAATAGAATTGGAGCACAGTCTGCAGTTAGTATGCCCAAGGCCAACCCTCTTTGAGAAGTAATCATTCCATCGCCCACTATTTTTCTTTTAGTATTTTTTTTTACAAAATGGATCTTATTGCTATGAATTTGTTTTATTAATACTAGTCTACTTTTTTTACAACCAATTTTATTTGATACGATTCCTAAATTTTTTTTTACATGATTTTTGTTATCTGAAGAGCCAGTACCACAGTTTAAACTTTGATACATTCCTACAGATTTTCCTCCTACTTTGTTAAAAAAACCATGATTAATATTTTTATATTTTTTTAATAATTTTGATTTGATCAATTTAGAATCCTATTTGAAATTTAGTCTTCTTATTTGTTATAAGCATTACTTTAAATAGTTCACCCATATCATTTATATCTATTAATCTTTTTAAGCGGAAATAAATGTCGGTTTTTTTTGAGAAGGGTAAATTTTTTGATATTATTTCAGCTCTTTTCATTATTCCAAGTTTAATCAGAAAATTTCTTTGAGTAGTGATTCCCTGTTTTTGTAATCTTAAACTATGAATTAATTTTTCAATAAGTTTAAAATTAAGATTATAAGTTATATCGGAGTTTCCAAAATTACTTAAAACATTTGATTTTTTGTGGTTTTTAACTGACTGAAGTGTATTAATCATTTTATCATTCAAATAACCATAATCTATAATTAACAAACCACCTTTTTCATTTAATATTTGTTTTGAAATTTTTTTTAGATATTTAAAACATAATGGCGAGTATTCAATAAATTTTTGATTTTTTGATATCTTCACTCCAATTTTTTTTTCTAATTTTTCAATATTTGATTTAATTTCTTTAAATTTAAATTTATCTTTTGTTGATATATCAACATAACGTTCAAACCATATATCATTTTTTTTTAAGAATTGTTTTATTGGTAACGAGTCAAAAAATTCATTAGCCAAAAAAATTTTTGGTCCTTTTAATTTATAATCTAAATTATTTATCCATTTAATATTAAATTCTTTTAGTCTTTTCATCTGTATTTTTTTTAATAATGGACTTTTTTCATAGATAAATAAATTACATGCTTTTCTAAATGAAGGAAAATTTTTAAATGATAAACCCATCCTATAAATCATTTCACCATTGCCTCCTCCTAATTCAATAATATTTATATTTTTTGGATAATTTAATTTTTCCCAAAAAGAAACTATCCAAATAGCTATCATTTCTGAAAATAAAATGGAAATATTTGGAGCAGTAATAAAGTCACCATTTTTGCCAATAGGATTTTTTTTCATATAAAATCCAAATTTACTTTTATATAGAGCTTCATTAATGAAATTATCTAATGGTATATATTTTTTATTTTTGTATTTCATTTTTTTTGTAAAATAAGACAAGACCAAAAATTAAAAAAACTATACTTATTAGTTGTCCCATTGTTAAGAAATCAAAAAAGTACCCTAATTGTGTGTCAGGTTCTCTTGTGAATTCAATTAAAAACCTGAATAAAGAGTAAATGATTAAAAATAAAGATGAAGTGAAACCATTTAGTCGATTTTTATATTTTTTCGAAAAATAATTAAGAAATATAAATAATAAAATTCCTTCAAGGAAGGCTTCATATAATTGGGAAGGATGTCTAATTAGATTGTCAATTTTTTCAAATTTAACTCCCCAAAATAGATCTGTTGTTCTTCCGTAAAGTTCAGAGTTTATAAAATTGCTTAATCTTCCTAAAAAAATTCCTATTGGTGCCGACAAAGCAATTAAATCAAGAAAAACAAAAGTATTAATTTTATTTTTTTTACTAAAGTAATAAGTTGCAAGAATTACACCCAAAACTCCCCCATGAAAAGACATGCCTCCTTTCCATATCATAAAAATGTCAATTATATTTTCAAAATAATAACTTGGATTATAAAAAATAACATATCCCAACCTACCTCCAATTATTACCCCAATAATTATGTATGAGATTAAATCATCGAATAATAATGATAAGTTCTTATCTTTTATTAATATTTTTTTACAATATATCCACCCTAAAAGAATTCCAAATATATATGCTAGAGAATACCATCTTATTTCCAGTGAAAACAAATTAATTGCTATTGGGTCAAAATTGTTGGTAAACATTTTAAAATAATTAATATATTAATAAAATATATTATTTTAAAAATTAAATATATGTCAAAATCAAAGTTTATAATTGATAAATTTGCCAAGATATTTGAGCAAGGGTTAGTGTCTTATAATGATTTAAGCAATGAAATTTTGAGTATTTTGCGTTCCAAGAGGGATGAAATTATATTTAAGATGAAAATTACAAGTAAAGAAGAAACAAGTATTTTAGCAAAAAGAATTGAAGCTTTGGAAAAAAAAATAAAGAAATTGGAAAGAAATAAAAATAAAAAAAAAACTAAAGTGGCAAAGAAATCTTAACTTTCAAACCTCCTAAACCAGATTTTCCGAGCTCTATATTTCCACCATGTGATTTAATAATGTCTGAAGAGATAGATAGGCCTAAACCCACACTTGATTTTGACTCACTTCTGCTTTTATCTATTTTATAAAATGGTTTGAAAACGTTTTCGTACTCATTTTCTGGTATTCCTGGACCATTATCTTCAATAGTTATAAAAATGTTATTTTTCAGTTTTTCTTGTTTTATATTGACTATACTGCCAAATTTTAAAGCATTTCCAATTAAATTATCAAAACATCTTTGCAACAAATTTTTTCTACCATTAAAAAAAACTTTTTTATCTTGAGAAAGATTAATATTGTTATTTTCATAATTTGATACAATTCTAGAAATTAACTCTGATATATTAAATGATTCATTTTTATCTGTTGAAGTCGAACTAGAAAATTGTAAATATTCATTTAACATCTTTTCCATTTCGTCAATATCTTCAGATAGTTTTTTAGATATTTCTTTATCTTTGATTAGAGCTAATTGTAGCTTAATTCTGGTTAATGGAGTTCTTAAATCGTGACTTATTCCTGAAAGCATTTCTGATCTTTGATTTAAGTGTCTAATTATTCTTTTTCTCATTCTATCAAACTCATATCCTGCTTTTCTAATTTCAAGAGCTCCAGAAGGAACAAATTCTCCTATATCTTCACCTCTTCCAAATTTTTCTGAAGCCTTTGCCAGTTTGATAATAGGCCTTGTTTGGTTTTTTAAAAAAACAAGTGCAATAGCAACCATTAAAAAAGCTGGCAATGTAATCCAAAGCGCAAATACTCTTGCTGATGCACTTGTGAGTCTATCTTTCGGAATAAAAAATTGGAAATATCCATTTCGATATTTGATTTTAAGATCAACTAAATATTTATATGATGTTGTATCATACCAATATTCTAAGTTTTTTGATTTTAATTCTCTTCTTAAAGATCTATCTATAGGGCTATACCATCTTTCCTCTAATTTTTTTGGAAATGATTTATTTTCAACATATTTAATATTGAAACGTAAATGTTCTTTAAAAAGAATAATTACAAATTCTTTATTTGTTTCATCATTTTCATATGCATCTATAAATGTTTTTATTTCTGCCGCTAACGCTCTAGTCATTCCTTTGGTTGTTTTGATCCATAAACTATCTAAAAAAACAATTGATATAGTAATCTGTAAAATAATAATCGGTGTAGCAACAATTAATAATCCTCGATAAAATAATTGTTTAGGTAATAGATTTTTTATAATTTTATTCAATCCAGAGAACATAACCTTCTCCTCTTATAGTTTGAAGATATTTAGGATTTTTTGGATCCAGTTCTATCTTTTTTCTTAACCTAGTAATAATTACATCAATTGATCTTTCCTTATCTAAATTTATAATTTTTCCAATCTCATCTCGTGAAAATGTTTTTCCTGGAGAACTAATCATTTTTTCTAATATCACTTTTTCAGTGTTATTTATTTTATATTCTTCATTTTTGTTTAAAATTAGATTTTTATTTAAGTCTATTGTTATATTATCAAATTTAATAATTCTTTTAATTTTATTGCTTTTAGTTTTATTTAAAATATTTTTTATTCTTAAAACCAATTCTTTTGGCTCAAAAGGTTTTGGTAAATAGTCGTCAGCACCAGTTTCTAATCCAGTTACTCTTTCAGATGATTCACCTTTTGCCGTAAGTAAAATTATAGGTGTATTTATTTTACTTTTATTCTCTTCAGTAAATTCTAGACCACTTTTACCTGGCATCATTATATCCAATACAATTAAATCAAATTTAATTATTTCAACTTTGGAACTTGCATCTTCCGCACTATTCGCAGTAGAAACTAAAAAATTATTTTCTGTTAAATATTGTTTAACTAGGTTTCTTATTCCTTCATCATCATCTACAACTAAAATATGTCCATCAAAATTATTCATCGATTAGTTTATTTAATATATTGTTAAAATATAATACTTCTTTTGAATTAGAATTTATAAGTGCTTTATATATTCTTCTTTTTTGTTTAGAAAAAATTTCATTAAAAAGTTTTAACCCTTTTTCACTCAGATAAACGTGTTTTATTCTTGAATCTTTTTTATCTTTTTTAAAAATTATTGTCTCTAGTTCAATAAGATCTTTCAAAACTCTATTTAAGCTTTGTTTGGTTACCTTAAGTTTTTTTAGCAATTTTGAAATAGTAATACCCTCATATAACGATACTAGGTGTAAAACTTTATGATGTGCTATACCTAAAGAATATTTATCGAGTATATTTTTAGCATCCGAAAAGGTTTCACGATATGTTGTAAAAATTTTTTCAACGAATTCTTTTAATTGCTGATCTCTTAAATATTGATGATCTTTCATAATTGGTAAGTTATATTGACATATTATATATACAAAGATATTTTTTCATAAAAAAAAAATATGGTTCCTTTTGATAAAAGATCAGGCAAAATTTGGTATAACAATGAATTTGTAGATTGGGAAAATGTTAAATTTCACGTTCTAAGTCATGGTTTACATTATGCAAGTTGTGTTTTTGAAGGCTTGAGGGTTTATGATGGAGAAATATTCAAATTAGAAGAACACACTGATAGGTTATATTATTCTGCTGAAAGAATGGATATTAAAATTCCTTACTCAAAAGAGGAAATTAATAATGCTACAAAAAAAATTGTTTCAGTTCAAAATGTTCAAAATGGATACATAAGACCTTTCGTTTGGAGAGGAAGTGAAATGATGGCCGTCTCAGCACAAAAAACTAAAATTCATGTAGCAATATCAACTTGGGAGTGGGGCACATATTTTGATCCAAAACTAAAAACAGAAGGTATTAAATTAAATATTTCAAAATGGAAAAGACCAGCGCCCGACACTATTCCTTGGGACACAAAAGCTTCTGGCTTGTATATGATATGCACTTTGTCTAAACATGAAGCTGAAAAGCAAGGGTATACAGATTCTTTAATGTTAGATCACCAAGATAACATTGCAGAAGCCACAGGAGCAAATATTTTTTTTAAAGATAAAAATGGAGAGCTTCACACTCCTATTCCAGATTCTTTTTTAGATGGAATTACAAGAAGAGCAGTAATAGAAATTGCTAAATCAAAAAATATTAAAATACATGAAAGAAAAATATCACCAACAGAGTTGTCAAATTTTGAGGGATGCTTTTTAACTGGAACAGCCGCAGAAATTACGCCAGTATCAAAGATAGATAAATATAATTATAAAGTGTGTGACTTAATTTTAGATTTATCTAACAGCTATGACAAATTGGTAAGAAAAAAGAAAGCTGCCTAATCTTTTTGATCCTCTGATATTGCATGGTCTATCCCTTTTCTTAAATAGTCATATCCGGTATATAAAGTAATAAAAGCTGAAAGCCATAACAAAATAATTCCTATAGTTTGAGCGTTATAATCTTGAAAATTAATAATTTTGTTTCCAGTTTCTCCAGTTAATAAAATTGAGATTGAAAACATTTGTAAAAAAGTTTTTGCTTTAGCTAAATTTGAAACTGGTAATTTTATTTTCCCCTCTGCAAGAAACTCTCTTAATCCTGAAATTAATATTTCTCTAGTTAAAATAATAATTGCAGCAATTACTTCATAGTTTTTAATTGTTCCATCCATGACAAGAAGAATTAGTGCAGTGGCTACAATAATTTTATCTGCTATTGGATCTAAAAGTTCTCCAAGTTTAGACTCTTCTTTGAACATTCTAGCCAATAGACCGTCTAAAAAATCTGTAAAAGAAGCTATTAGAAATAATGCAAATGGAATGACATCTCCGTAAAATCCAGGTAGATAAAAAGTAACTACAAATATAGGAACAATTATTATCCTACCAATTGTCAAATAATTTGGAATTTTAATTTTCATTCGTGGAAAAAATTATATATTTT
>MDTG01024595.1_pt1 | contig 15950 bp, 16 predicted proteins | sample 811421 | NCBI WGS metagenome assembly MDTG01 (sample SAMN05326645, study PRJNA326480) | marine metagenome | isolation source: seawater | place: Pacific Ocean: South East | collected 2011 | reverse complement strand
TAGAAAAAGCAGACCATTTAGACTATAAAAAGAAAATAATAACAGCGAGACAATCATGACAGATATAACAATTACAACAACAGAAAACTCTGCCGATAAGAGAGCAAAGTTTTATTCTATGCTTAGCGAACAACTAGATAAACTATACCACGATATTGATTCTGGGAAGTTTGGCGATACAGCAAAAACAGGACAATTTTATCTAGCTAGGAAAGCTGTTAAAGACAAATTCCCAAATTCGTAGGTTAAGCAAAGACCCCTCAAAAATAGTTCTTGACAGCACCTTTAATTTTTGATATAATTTAGCATATAGGAGTATAAATATGGCAGCAGGAAATTACGATATTGTTATAGACCAAGGCGCAGATTTCGCCCTAGCTCTCGAGTTAGCCCAAGATGGTACTGTAGTTAATTTAGCTAATCACACAGCTACGGCACAGTTACGTCCAACCCCTACATCTAGTACTTTGTCTGGCACATTTACTTGCCAGATAACAAATGCTTCTCAGGGTAAATTAAAAATGTCTATGGGGTATGCAACTACAGCAAATATAGTAGCTGGTAAATATTATTACGATTTAGAATTATATAACAGTGGTGCAAACACTATGACTAGATTAATTCAAGGTGTAGCGAGAGTTACACAAAATGTTACAAGATAATGTCAATTACAGTAAAACTTACTCCTCAACCTAGTACTGATATTACAGTAGACCCTACTCAGACTAAGTTAAACACTACAGTAAATAGCACTACTCTTACACTTTCCGCAGCATTAGCTACAGAAGCAACAGCTGCTGAATCAGTAGCATTTACTGGTCCTGTTGGTACATTAACAGGTTTAACAAATGTACAAGACGCCCTAAACTTTTTAGCAAATCAGTTTTTTGTGTCAACTTCCGCCCCTAGTGCAAGTACAACTAATCTTGCAGAGGGCGATTTATTTTATGATACTGATGATAATCAGTTAAAGATCTACCGAGAAATAACAAGTGGAAACTTTGAATTTGTTCCTATAATGATAGGTAACAATTCAGCAGACTCAGACACGGTAGACGCAGGGAGCTTTTAGTAGCTCAATAGGAAACAATCATGGCACAAACCATTAAAATCAAAAGAAGTACGTCCACCGCCGCTCCTACCTCATTAAGTGCCGGTGAACTAGCCTATTCTTCAAATTCAAATAAACTTTTTGTTGGTCATCCCAGCAGTTCTGCTGTAACGGCTATCGGTGGTGCGTTATATGTAAATATGCTCGACCACACAGCGGGTACTCTAACAGCAAGTTCAGCAGTAGTAGTAGATGTAAATAGTAAAATAAATCAACTAAAAACTGGTAATATAATTATAACTGGTGCTAGTGATACTATTTCAACAGCTTCAGGAACAAATAATTTAACAATAGCTCCAACAGGAAGTTTAATAATTACTCATGGTGGAACAATAGATTTAGACGGACAAGCTAATTCATTAACAATTCCTGATAACCAAGGAGCTGCTTTAGATATAAACGAAGGTGGGACTTCTTATATTAAATTAATCACTACAAATGGTAGTGAAGAAATAGAACTAGGCAAAAATGTAGACCTAAATGGTACTTTAGATGTATCTAGTTCTGCAACAGTAAACTCTTTATCAGCTAATACTACAATAGCAGCTGGTGGTAATTTAACAATTAACACTAACAAATTCACAGTAACAAGTGGAGAAGGTAATACAGCAATCGCTGGTACTCTAGCAGTAACCAACGCGGCAACTTTCTCTTCAAGTTTAGAGGTTGATGGACAGTTAAAAGCAGATGGTAATGTTATACTTGGAGATAATTCAGGAGATACAGTAACAGTTACAGGTACTGCAACCTTTACACAATCAGCAGACTTTGATGGTGGATTAACAATTGCTGGTTCGCAAACAGTTGATGTAGGCGGAAATAGAGTTACCAATGTAGGAACTCCTACACAATCAACAGATGCAGCTAACAAAGATTATGTAGATGCCGTAAAACAAGCACTTGATATTAAAGATTCAGTTAGAGCAGCTACAACAGCTAATTTAGCAGCAACTTATAATAATGGTACAAGTGGTGTGGGTGCAACATTAACAGGAGATGCAAACGGAGCAATAGCTTTAGACGGAGTAAGTCCTACAACAAACGATAGAGTACTTATTAAAAATCAGTCAACATCAACTCAAAATGGTATCTACAAAGTAACAACAGTTGGTGATGTTGGAAACCCATTCGTATTAACAAGAACAACAGATAATGACTCTAGTTCAGAAATGACAGGTGGTTGTTTTACTTTCGTTGAAGAAGGTTCAACAAATGCTGATGCAGGTTTTGTACTATCAAATGTAACTGGGTCTGCAACACTTGGCTCAACAAACCTAAGTTTCACACAGTTCTCAGGAGCAGGTGCTATAACAGCAGGAAATGGTCTAGGTAAGTCAGGAAATACAATGTCTGTCAATGTAGATGACTCTACTATTGAAATTAATTCAGACACATTAAGATTAAAAGGAGTAAGTTCAGTACCAGAAGGTGTACTATTATATGGTGCAAATGGGGGCAACTCATTCGCTTCTTTATCTATAGGAACATACGACTCAACAAATTCAGTTGGTCAAGTATTACAAGTAGGAGCTAACGGTACCATAGCATGGTCTAACACATTAGATGGTGGTACATTCTAATAATGGCTCAAATAATTAAACCAAAAAGGTCAGAAACAGCAGGTGCAGTTCCACAGGCCTCTGACCTACAAGTTCACGAAATTGCGATGAATGTCGCAGACGGAAAACTTTATACAAAAGCAGCTAATAACTCAGTAGTCCTAGTAGGATCGCATTCGGCAGCAATAGCAACTGAAGCAGATATATTAGCTTTTACAATCGCATTAGGATAATCTCATGGCATCAAATTTTAAAACAGCAACGCAAGCAAACGTAGGCACTTCCCTTAGTTCAATTTATACCTGTCCGAGTAGCACAACCTCTACTATTATCGGAATGTATTTATGTAATCAAAGTGGTGGCAGTATAGAAGCAACAGTTGAGTTTTACGATGCTAGTACAAGTACTCACGTAGGTATAGTATCAAACACTCCCATTCCTAGCGGTACAAGTATCGCAGTAATAGGTGGAGACGCTAAAGTAGTGTTAGAAGCCGCAGATGCGATAAAGGTGCAGAGCAACGTAGTCAATAGTATTGATGTCGTCCTCTCATATTTGGAGCAAACATAATATGTCACTCATAGGAAAACAAAATCATTTAGTATCAGTTCTAGAAGCTAATGCTGTAGGCACTACAGAAATAGTAAGTAATTCTATTACTGCGAGTGAGATAGCAGCAAATGCAGTAGGTTCTGGTGAAATAGCAGAAAATTCAGTTGGTACTAGCGAAGTAGCAACAAATGCCATTGGAGCAGCACAGCTTCAAGGGTCAGCCGTAACAGGAGTAGCAGATAACTCTGTAGATGGAGCAGCAATAGCAGCTAACGCAGTAGACTCTAGCGAACTAGTAACGGGCAGTATAGACACTATACATATTGGAACAGGACAAGTAACTACAGCTAAAATTGCAACTAGCAACATCACTACTGGCTTAATAGCTGGCGATGCAGTCACAGGAGCTAAAATAGCAGATAATGCAATCGGGTCAGAACATATAACATCAAATGCAGTAACTTCTGAGGAGTTAGCAACTGACGCTGTAGATACTATACACATAACTAATGCAAATGTCACGACAGCAAAAATAGCCGACAATGCAATTACTGCTGCAAAAATCCCAGCTCTATCAATAGATAACGGTCAATTAGCCGACAATACTATACAGACTGGTAAGGTAGCAGACAATGCTGTTGACGGAACGAAAATTGCCTCAAATTCAATTTTGACTCGACATATCGATGACGGTCAAATCACGTCTGACCAAATTTTAGATGCAACAATAGCCACAGCTGACTTAGCAGATAACTCAATTACCACAGACAAAATAGCAGCAGCTTCTGTAGGAGCGGAACAACTCGGTGCAAACTCAGTCGATTCAAGCGAAATAGCGACAGGTAGTATTGATACTATACATATTGGAGTAGACCAAGTAACTACAGCAAAAATAGCTGATGGCAATATTACTACTGCAAAAATAGCAGATAACTCAGTAACTTCAGCAAAAATAGCTGATGGTAGTATTACTTCAACACAGTTAGGTGCAAACTCTGTAGATACTGCAGAATTAGTAACTGGTAGCATTGACACTATACATATTGCAACTGCAGCTGTAACAAGCGCTAAATTAGCTGACAATACTATAGCAACAGGAAAAATATCAGACAACGCAGTAGATGGAACAAAGATAGCATCAAATAGTATTGTTTCAAGACATATCGCAGAAAACTCAGTAGATTCAGCAGAATTAGTAACAGGTAGTATTGATACTATTCACTTAGGAGCTTTACAAGTAACTACAGCAAAAGTAGCGGCTGGAGCAGTTACTACTGCTAAGCTAGGAGCTGATGCAGTAGATGGAACAAAAATAGCAGATGATTCTGTTGACTCAGAACATTTAGTAGATGGTAGTATAGATACTGCCCATATAGGAGCTTTACAAGTAACAACAGCTAAAATAGCTGCTAACAACGTAACTTCAGCAAAAATAGTAACGGATGCTGTTTTATCAAGACACATATCAGACAATGCCATAGATAGTGCAAACTATATTGCAGACGGCTTAATTAACACTAATCAATTAGGTGGTAATTCAGTAACTTCTGCAAAAATACAAGCAAATGCAATAGGTAGCAGTGAAGTAGCAGCTAATGCAATATCAGCTTCTGAACTTAAGTCAGATGCATTAGGCGGTCAAACATTTACAGGAAATGTAACACTTTCAGGAAACTTAACAGTAAATGGTACACAAACTACTGTAAGCTCAAGCACAACAACTATCGCTGATACACTCATAGAACTAGGCACAGGAACTACAGGTTCACCTAGTAATGACTCAGGTTTTGTTATTGAAAGAGGAGATTCAGACAACATATTTATAGGTTGGGATGAAAGTGCAGACAGAGTAAGATTTGCAACTACAACAGCAACAGGTGCATCAAGTGGCGATTTAACTCTTACAAATGCAAACATACAAGCTGGTAGACTTTATGGAGATGTAACAGGTGCGTTAACAGGTAATGCCGACACAGCTACAACTTTAGCAACAACTAGAGCTTTCTCTCTAACAGGAGATGTAACAGCTTCAGGAGTAAACTTCAATGGAGGAGCTGCAGTAGCTTTAACAACCTCTTTAGCTGCCAACTCAGTAGATTCAGCAGAATTAGTATCAGGTAGTATTGACACTATACACTTAGGAAATGGACAAGTAACAGAAGGTAAGTTAGCAGCAAACTCAGTAACTGCAGCAAAAATAGTAGCTGGAGCAGTAGGCTCTTCAGAACTTGCCGCAAACTCAGTAGATTCAAGTGAATTAGTATCAGGCAGTATAGACAGAATACATTTAGCCGCAGATATAGTAGACGGCACAAAAATAGCAGATGACTCAATAGATTCAGAACATTTTGTAGATGGCAGTATTGATACAGCACATATAGCAAACAATGCAATTTTAACACAGCATATTGATGACAACCAAATTACATCTGCTCAACTAGCAGATAACTCAGTTCTTACTCAACATATTGACAATGGTCAAGTTACTGCTGACCAGATAGGAGCAAATGCAGTTACATCAATAAAGATAGCAGCTAATGCTGTAGGAGCTAGTGAATTAGCTCAAAACTCTATCGGAGTTATACATATTCCTGATGGTTTAATTACTACTACACAAATTGCTGATGCAACAATCGCTGCAGCTGACATATCAAGTGGCGCAATTACAAATGCAAAACTAGGTAGTAATTCAGTAACTTCAGCAAAAATAGCCGCTAACTCTATAGATTCAAGCGAAATAGCAACAGGTAGTATTGACACTATACATATAGCAGCTAACCAAGTTACTTCAGCAAAAATTGCTAGTGACCAAATATTAAACAGACATGTAGGAGCAGGTGCAGTAGGTACAACAGAACTAGCAGATAATTCTATAACCGCAGCAAAAATACCAGCAGGAGTAGTAGGTGCTTCAGAAATAGCAACAGGTGCAGTAGGCTCAGCTGAAATAGCTACTAATGCAGTAGGTTCAGATGAAATATCTTCTGGTGCAGTAATAAGCGCTAAGATAGGAGCAAATGCGGTAGACGCTAGTAAGATAGCAGGCAATGCTGTAGGTTCAAGTGAAATAGCAGCAAACGCTGTTGGATCAAGTGAAATTGCAAATAACTCTGTAACAACTACACAATTATCAAGTGCAGCACTTGGTGGTAAAACAATGACGGGTACAATAGGACTTTCAGGAAATCTATTTTTAGGAGATACTGGAACAAATACCTATATAGGCGGCAACGTTGGTATTCAAGACTTTGCACCACCACAAAAACTTCATATAGACGAAGTAGCTGGTATGGATGTAGGCACAGGATCTTCAACAAGTACAACAGTATTCTCACTAGATAGTTTTGCGGCAGCTACATTTAGAACTGCTAAATATTTAGTACAAGTAACAAATTCAACAGATGGTGATTATCAATCTTTAGAGATAGCATTATTCCATGATGGAACAACAGTTTATCTAACACAGTACGCTTCTATATTTGACAATGGTGCACAAGCAACATTTGATGCAGATATAAATAGTGGCAATGTAAGATTAAGAGTTACGCCAGCAAGTTCAGATACAATGGCGTATAAATTTATAAGGACAACAATAGAGGTATAAAATGGGACAAAAATTAGACTTTAATATCGAAGACGCAGGTATCAAGATTGATGGAACACAGGTAGTTGACTCTAGCAGAAACTACCAAGGAACGGTCGCATCAGGTAAGATTGGGTCAGGTCAGATAGCAGCAGCTAGATTACCTTTTACAATAACTCAATCGGCACCTTCTAACACGAGTGGGACAACAGACGGACATATATGGTTTGTATACTCGAGTTAAGAAATGGCAATATATGTAAATGATAATGGTACTTTACGACAAATAAAATTCCTGGCTGTAAATGACAGCGGAACAATTCGTCGTATAAACGAGGTATACGTTAATGATAATAATGCATTAGCGGGGCCGTTTAGCGCCGTTCATCAGACTTCCAGAGATACTGCAACTACAAGAAGTACTATTTCTGGAGTACATGTAACTGCTTTCAATACCACTACAGGTTTTGATACAGACTATAATACTACTACTACGTTTGACACAAGTAGAACAACAACTTTTGATACAAGTAGAACTACTGATACTAGTAGAACAACAACATTTGATACAACTACAGTATTTGCTACGAATGTAAATACAACTACTGCTTTCAATACTACTACTACCTTTACAACAACAACAACGTTTAATACTACTACTACAACTACAACAACGTTTGCTACTACAACTGCATTTACTACTACAACAACGTTTAATACTACACAAGGTACAACTACTGCGTTTACTACAACTACAGCGTTTACTACGACTACGACGTTTGATACTACTACAAGTACAACAACGCTTTATACAACTACCACTGCGTTTAATACTACAACAACTTTTAATACTACTATTGCTACAACAACGGCGTATACTACAACTACAACGTTTAATACTGCAAGAGCTACAACAACTGCTTACAATACTACTACAACTTATACGACAGCTTTTGACACAACAATTGAAACAAGCAGAGTAACTGACTTTACAAACAATACATTAAGAGGAACTACTACCACATTTGCTACAACTACTGCTTATGAAGATGGAACAACAGTAGCAACAAATACAAGTAGAAGTACAAATACAGCACAAAGCACTTCTTATACAACAACTTTTGGAACCACTACTGCTTACGAAGATGGAACAACAGTATCTACAAATACTTCTAGAAGTACAAATACAGCGCAGTCAACTTCTTATACAACAACATTTGGAACTGCAACAGCGTATGTAGATAATACAACATTTGCAACAACAACTACTTATACAACAACGTTTGGTACTACGACTGCATATACAGATACTACTACATTTGCTACTTCTACTGCTTATAACACAACGCAAGCAACGAATACAAGTAGAAGTACTGGTTTTTCAAATAACACAGGTTTTACAAATACTACTACCTTTGCTACTTCCACTGCTTATAATACTACTCAAGCAACGAATACAAGTAGAAGTACTGGCTTTACAAATAATACAGGATTTACAAATACTACTACCTTTGCTACTTCTACTGCTTACACTACAACACAAGCAACGAATACAAGTAGAAGTACTGGCTTTACAAATAATACAGGATTTACAAATAATACATCATTCGGCACAAGTAGAAATACGAATACAGCCAGAACAACAGCATATGTAGATAACACATCCTTTGGTACTTCAAGAAATACAAATACGTCTAGAACAACAGCATATGTAGATAACACATCCTTTGGTACTTCAAGAAATACAAATACATCCAGAACAACAGCATATGTAGACAATACATCATTTGGTACTTCAAGAAATACGAATACAAGTAGAACAACAGCGTATGTAGATAATACAACAGTTGGTACTAATACATCTAGAAATACTGGCTTTACAAATAGTACTGGGTTTACAAATAATACAAGTAGAAGTACTGGCTTTACAAACGGTACTGGCTTTACAAATAATACAAGTAGAAGTACTGGCTTTACAAATAATACAGGATTTACAAATAATACTACTAATACAACAACTCAACAAACAAATAAAGTTGCGGCGGCATTTGGAAACTATACTTACTATTATACAGCAGATACTACTTTTGTAGAAACATATGCTACAAATACTTCAAGAGGTACGAACACAAGTAGAAATACATCATTCGCTACTAATACTTCTAGAAATACAAACACTAGTAGAAATACAGCGTTTGCTACGAATACAAGTAGAAATACAAATACTTCAAGAAGTACTGGCTTTACAAATAATACTGCAAGAAGTACCAACACAAGTAGAAGTACTGGCTTTACAAACTCTACTGCTTACAACACTGCTCAAGCAACGAATACAAGTAGAGCTACTGGATTTACAAACTCTACTGCTTATAACACTACTCAAGCAACAAATACAAGTAGAAGTACTGGATTTACAAACTCTACTGCTTATAACACTACTCAAGCAACGAATACAAGTAGAAGTACTGGCTTTACAAACTCTACTGCTTACGATACAACACAAGGAACAAACACAAGCAGAAGTACAAACACAGCGAGAGATACAGCGTATGTAGACAATACATCATTCGGCACAAGTAGAAATACAAATACTTCTCAAGCAACAAATACAAGCAGAAGTACAAATACTGCAAGAGACACTGCTTATGTAGACAACACTTCCTTTGGAACAAGTAGAAGCACAAATACAGCACAAGCAACAAATACAAGCAGAAGCACAAACACAGCGAGAGATACAGCGTATGTAGATAACACCTCCTTTGGAACAAGTAGAAGTACAAATACAGCGCAAAGTACAAATACAAGTAGAAGCACAAATACAGCACAAAGCACAAGTAGAAGTACGAATACAACACAGGCAACAAATACAAGTAGAAATACTAATACAGCACAATCAACCAGTAGAACTACAACTTTTGCTACAACCACTGCTTATGTTGACAATACTGTCAGAACAACAAATACTGCAAGAGGTACTAATACCTCACAATCTACGAGTAGAACTACAACTTTTGGAACTACTACTGCTTATGTTGACAATACTGTCAGAACAACAAATACTGCAAGAAGCACAAATACAGCACAAGCTACAAATACTTCTCAAGCTACGAATACTTCTAGAACTACAACTTATGAAACTTCATATCAAACCTCTAGAACTTCGAGTAGAAGTACAGGAACAAGTAGAGACACAACTACTACATTTAATACTGCAAGAGCAACGGCTACTAGTAGAGAAACAACAAGTACTTTTGAGACTTCAAGAATCAGCCTAACATCTAGAGCAACTGCTACAAGTAGAGATACTACTACTACTTATGCAACAACTCAAGGAACAATTACTACAAGAAGTACAGCATCTAGCAGAGCAACAACAAGTACCTTTAATACTACACAATCTACAGTTACTAGCAGAGCTACAGATACTACTAGAGATACGGTTAGTACATTTAATACTACACAAGGTACTCTTACAGATAGAACAACAGGGTCAAGTAGAAGTACTACAAGTACATTTGATACTAGCAGAGTTACTGATACTAGTAGAACTACAGTATTTGGAACTACTACTACATTTGAAACAGATAGAGTTACTGAGTTTGCAACAGGAAGAACTACAACTACAACTATTGCAACAGGTAACACCACAGAAACAAATAGAACTACTGACCATGTAACAACTACAACTTTTGATACAAGTACGATTAAATTTGAAAGAATTACAGCTTCTCAAGCAGGTACTATATTTGATACAGAAGTAGGTAGTGCCGGTGACTTTGGGTCATCTTATTGGGATGGTTCACAATGGAGTGAATCATAATTTAACTTTATACAAAGGAAAAAATGAAATTAAAAGAAGAAGATATAACTCTTAAATATCTTAATAAAAAACAAGAGAGTATGATGAGTGCAACATTTGCATCTATAGGTGAGTTTGAAGAAAGATTAAAAAACTTAGAAGTAAAATTAATAGAACTAACTAACAAGTTAAATGAAAACAAAAACAGTAATTAAGAAAGCTGTAAAACCTAATAAGCTAGTGCCTATGGTATCTACAGAAAGTCTGGGAGATATACCAACTCACTTTATGAAATCAGGTTCTTGTATTAGACCTGAGGAAGATTTAAACACTTTACAAGGTTTCAAAAACAAACTCTTGCCTGAAACGATTAGAGGAGCAAATTTAGAGTATGATGTGTGGTTCAATACAAATGAACTTAAAACAATTAGAAAGTGGCTTTACACAGACTTTTTAGGAACAGGTATTTACATTAGAGTAAATTCTATAAAAATCAATGATAAACTTATGTTTTCAATCATAGATAACCCCGACCAAAAAATAGATTGGGACAGAATAATGAAGATAAAAGATAATCTAAAAAATAAGTATATACTTCAACCTAATGAAGAATATTATGACAAAGTAATATTTTTACCTGGTAGTAATCTTTTATCAAAAGAAAAAGTAGTACACTATGGAAGGATTAAAAAGTTAGTAGACCAAGGTTATAAAATTAAACCACATCCAATAACTGTACCTTTATATTTAGCGCAGTTAAGAAAACATTTTGGAGCAGAAAATATACTAGGTAAAAAAGTTGGAGGCATGGAGTTGTTAATGAATTGTACTCATGTAGCTACTATGCCAAATAGTGAAATGGGACTTATAGCTTTACTACTAGATAAACCTCTTTCCTTGGTTTCATATAGCAAGAAAGAAAGAGAGAAAAACTTATTAACATATGAAAGTTTATATCACGCGTGTTCTTTTAGAAATGGACACCAAGCAATATTAAAATTGTTTTCAGCAAAAAATTCAGGAATGATATTTAGTTTTGATGAAGACGCAGAAGAAAGGTTAGAACGATATGTAGCTAACTTTTGGGAGTATAAAATAGATGATTGAAATAGTACATGATTGGAAAGTAACATGGAGTATGTTTACTTTATCCTCACTACTTACAAAAAGCGAAGATATTCGCCTGCATATCTATGTCGATGACGCACAGTGGGACACTTGTCCAAAAGATTGGATTATTTCTAATTTTCCAAACGTAAAGTTATATAGAAAGTTCTGGAGAACAGAAAATGCTTCTAGGAATATATCTCATTTAAAGAAATTTTGGGAGAATAAAGGATTAAATAAAAGAATAATGTATGCAGGAGGGAATAGAGTATTCCTGAAATCAGCATGGAAAAACGAAGTACCAAAAGCTGACTTCTTTCAAAATAAACTTGCACATTTATCTCGTAAAAGAGTTTACAAAACACATCCAAATTTTAAAAGATTTTATTCAGTATTAGGAACTTTTACAGCAGATAGATGGGACACCGTAGATCCTGAGTTCTTTATGCTTAACTACGACCAATTAGTAAAATGGTCAGATGATATATTGTTCTACAAAGCAGATAGCTTAGAAACTTATAGAACAGGAAATGAGACGGACAGAAAAGTATTAGCAGCAAATGACAAAACATTCTTTACAAACATACTAGAAAACTCTCCTTCTTGGTTGCCTCTATATATGAATGGCAGAAATGACTCCTTGATTGATGACGAAGCTCTAGAAATTATAGACTTAATTAATCACAATATTATGATGAGAAAATCTTTTAGTATCAATATACAACATGTTGATTTAGTAAAACCATATCATCAATTATGTACTAGTAAATTATTCGCCCTACCTTGGGATTGCTATACTTCTTTAATTGATAATATTCCTCAAAACTATAGAGATGAAAAAATAAATGAAACTCTACTTATAAAAGCAGATAGACAGAAGATTGCTTCTAGAAAGTTACTAGAAAATGGTTACCAATTAGGTAAACTTTAAGAGTTCTTCTTTTAGGTCGGAAAGAATTTTCCAATTTAATTTGCCCTCACTTTGCCACTTAGATACTATCTGTTTCTCTTTGGCATTGTGTGGAGTTTTAGATATACTGTTGATAGGCATGTGCCAACTTGATGGATAGTCCATACCTGTATTGATAGGTAGCTTTTTCGCAAAGAAATCAAATCCAATAATTGTAAGAGAATTATATTCACACTTTTGCAAGAAATACAAAATTCCCAAGAAACCTGCACTCGGTCTTTGACCTTCAGCTACTCCTATTTCTGCTCCTATTTTATTAAATATTTTCATAAGTTCATCATCAGAAAACATATCTGTATACTTATCAAAAGGTATTGTTTTCTTGGGAATTAGGTCAAGATGGATTCTGCAACGATTGAATAAAATTTCTGCTCCAGGAAAGCAATGATAACTTCCCATACGAAGAAACCCTGTTATCCACATATCAGTCTTTTTTCCAATTGCATGAGAGTTGTCTTCGGTGGGAACACCTCGCCCAAATCTTACCACAGTATCAAAACTGTCAATATATTTTCCAAAATCGTACTGTAGAAGTTCCACTGAATTTCCTACAAGTATTATATTTCTTTTCTTATTTGCATCCATGCTGCTGTATACTCCGAGCTATCATTTATGTTTAACCAAGGTCCGCCATCTGTAAAATGAACTGCTTTTGGGCGGTTGAATTTGTAATAATTTACCATAGCATTATACTGAGCAGGAAGATCTCCTATACTATCTGCCCATCGTAACTCATGCAATGCACCCGCCGGGGCTTCGTTTACATAGTCTACTGTAAGTGTTTTACATTTAGGGTTATTAAAAAGCATAAGACTAGACCAGTACTTTCTAGGGTATGAATCATTTTTCTTGCCTTTCATTTTTTTCGGTTTAATGAGAAAATTAGGATGTTTTACCACTGATACTGCATCTTCATCGTAAAAATAGTCCATAACTTCTTCAGGGTCACAAAACCACAAGAAGTCTCCATCACAAAATAAAGCTTGTCCTTTGTAGTCACAGAGATGTGGTACTAAAAAACGAGTAAAGGCAAAGTCTGTACTCTCGTTCTGAAACGGACGAGTATAATCAGATATTTCCGATTTTTTGAGTGGTATGATTTCATGGGTAGAATTAAATTTGAGTATGCTTTTTCTACATACTTCAAACATGTCTGGGTGGTTTGGCTCGTAACCTATGAATATTTTCATTCTATTATGCAGCTACCTGTACCAATGTTAGTTTTATTTAATTTTCCCATATGCTTTAAAGGTGGATTGATTATCATATTATTTGCCCAGTATGTTTGTCCATGTAAGTCACATAATTTACTAATGCAATGATAAGAAGCTCTAATTAAATTATCAAATTCTTTTTTTAGTTCTGCCTGTTCTTTTTCAGCCGCCTCAATCTTTCTCAAAGTGGCCTGAACTTCTGGGTCTTGTATATTTGTAAATATATTTTTATCTAGAATAATACGTCCTTCTTTATCATACTGATATGCTCTATGGTGATGAATACTTATACCAAAGTCAGCAGCAGTTTCTGCACTCTCCCCATCAGGGTAAGGTATCTCGATATTTGGTAAGTTAAACTCATGCAGTTTGTTTTGTTTTTTAAGTTCTTCAACTTCTTCATTAAAGTACTCCATCCAAATGTGATTGGAAAAAGAAGTAGAGTGATTTCTTACTAATCCCATATCTGTTTGATTATAGACATAAGTACAAGGTCTTTCAAAGTGTCTAAACATTTTTAAGTCTCCTCTAGCATGTGCGTCTTTCATTAGATAATATAGATAAGTATCTTCTCCTAATGTCATATCAGGTATAGTTCTATACTTTGAGGCTTTTTTACTGTAGAATACCAGTCGGGAGTGAGTTTCGCATACATCTTCTTCATCTTGATAAGGTTCTCCTACATGATAAGTTTCTCCGTATGTTTTCATATTATTATCTGTAACTTTTTGTAAGTTTAAATAGTGTTTAAACTCTTCATCTAAGTCTGTTACGACTCTGTTATTAATTATATACTTTTTAGCATTGGGAGCTATTTCTGCCCTATCTTTTAATAACTTAATTTGTTTATCATAGTTAAAAGGTTCAATATCTGTCTGAAAACAAACATTATAAATTCTTTGACCATATTCTGTTCTATCAGCTGACCAAGAGTTAATTAAGCATATAGAGTCAGGAGGATTATCTAAGGCTGCACATTCTTTGTAAAACCATACTCCATAAGGAGTTAGATAATCATCCCCATCTACTTGTACCATATAGTCATATTCAGACTCATCAAAGACTCTAATACATTCGTTCTTTCCTTGTCCTGGCATACCGTTACATTCGGTTACATGAAACTCAATTCCCATTGCCATACACCAAGTAGAACACTCTCGTATATATTTTTTATCAATTGTATTGATAATTACTACAGCTTCGCTATAGTCTAAGTTAGACCATCGAATACTAAAGTGTCTTTTTAAATCTTCTAAGGCAGGATTTCTTCCCCCTGCCCCATAGAAGGTTTGACTATAATCTTTCTTGCTTGTTGTTAATATAAAAAATTTAAGATTCTTCACTCTTCAACTGCCCGCCTAGATCATTAATATATGCTTGTCGAGCTGTTTGACAAATAGCAATCAAATGCTTACATCTGTCCATCTCTTCATCACACTTATAAATAGACACAACAATAGATTTTTGTTCTTCTGTCATGTCCTCCATGTAATGGTCTTCGCCATCAATATTTAGTTTTTCTAATTCAGCCATTATTTAAATACATCCTCCCAGTTACCTTGTGTACTAGCCTTAGCATACTCAGTAGAACGGTTTTCAAAAAAGTTGGTATGCTCAACTGCGTTGACTTGCATGTCAATCCAAGGCAAAGGGTTTTCGGTACTATGAAAAATCTTCTTCATACCTATTCCCAGTAACCTTCTGTCAGCAATATATCTAATATATTCCTTGACTTCTTTTGCTGTCAAATCTGGTATATCTGCTTTATCAAAACAAATATCAATAAAGTTATCTTCTAACTCTACTGTCTTTTCTGCAGCACAATATATTTCGTACTTTAACTTATCAGTCCATAACTCGGGATTCTCCGAAATGAAAGTTCTGAATAGTTTTGACAATCCTTCAACATGTAAGGATTCATCACGAATACTCCATGTAACAATTTGTCCCATTCCTTTCATTAGATTATGTCTAGGATAGTTAAGAAGAATAGCAAAGCTACTAAATAACTGTACTCCTTCTGTAAATGCACTATATACTGCCATTGTCTTTGCC
>MDTG01298384.1_pt1 | contig 15952 bp, 13 predicted proteins | sample 811421 | NCBI WGS metagenome assembly MDTG01 (sample SAMN05326645, study PRJNA326480) | marine metagenome | isolation source: seawater | place: Pacific Ocean: South East | collected 2011 | reverse complement strand
TTTGGAGAAGCTGCCAACCGGCATGGAAAATGCAGCTGTTTCAAATGCCGGCACCATTTGACCTCTGCCAAAAGTGCCAAGGGATCCGCCATTGGGGCCACTAGGACCTGTCGAATTTTCTTTGGCAAGAGTGGCAAAATCTTTGCCATCATTCAGATTTGCGATCATATCCAGTGCTATATCCCTCGTTTCCACAAGAATATGTGATGCAGTGACTTGTTCACGTGATGCCGCATCAGCGACAAAAGCATCGTAGGCGGACTTAATTGCTTCATCGGTGATCTGGCTGTTAATGGTCATGCTCAAAAACGACTCAGCCAGAATACGATTGGCGGCCATTTGCATCGCTTGAGAAACAGCTTTGTCTTGATCCAGACCAGCTTCATACCCAGCGGCAGCGGCAAGTCTTGTGTCAATAACTTCGGCAACAAGCTGGTCAAAATAGCTATCAATTGGCGCTTGCCGATACTCCTGTGGAAGGCCTTCGGCAGCACGCATCACCTCCTCTAGCCAGATTGTCTCGCCATTCAACGTGGCGACGGCAATGCGGTCTTGGGCAAAAACACTTCCAGAAAACAGAAGGAAAGAAAGAAAACAAGTGGCGCGGATCAGGCGTTTCATGGGTCCTAACCTTTTTCGGGAGGTGGTGATAATGTCGTCTTGCGAGGGATAGTTGAAATTAGACTACAGTTTACTGATGCGAGGGGCCAAGGCAAGCTTTTGTATTTTTTTTCCAGAGATGTAAAATAGTCGGCTAACCAGTGCGTTAGGTGTATTCGGTCAAAGCCGCTGCCACATTGACAAAATAAGGTTTGATGACTATTTCCAACACGTGGTAAAGGGATGCTGCGTCCCAGACTACAAGGGGAAAATTAGGGCGTCTCAGCCGCCAGACTTCTGGAGAAATCATGTTAGGTTCATTGGCGAAAAGCCTGTTCGGCGACTCCAACGATCGGGTTGTAAAAAAATTCGTTCCAATGGTCTCAGCGGTAAACGAGCTTGAAAAAAGGATGGTGGAGCTGGATGACAGGGATTTCCCAGCCATTACGGCATCATTTAAGAAACGTGTTGCAGGGGGTGAAAGTCTTGACTCTCTTGTGCCAGACGCTTTTGCTCTGGTACGTGAAGCAGCGAAAAGAACACTTGGCCAGAGGCATTTTGATGTCCAGCTAATGGGTGGGATGGCGCTCCACAAGGGCCAAATTGCAGAGATGAAAACAGGTGAGGGAAAGACGCTAGTCGCCACGCTTGCCGTTTTTTTGAATGCGCTCTCGGGAAAGGGTGTTCACGTTGTAACGGTCAATGACTATCTCGCCTCTCGGGATGCCAGGTGGATGGGGCAAGTATATAAATTTCTGGGAATGAGTGTTGGCTGTATCACCGGGGGGCTCGATGATGATGCCCGTCGGCTAGCTTATAGCTGTGATGTGACCTATGGAACCAACAATGAATTTGGCTTTGACTATCTCCGTGACAATCTAAAATTTCGACTGGAAGATATGGTCCAGCGAGACCACCATTTCGCTATTGTTGACGAGGTCGACTCGATTCTGATCGACGAGGCGAGAACCCCGCTGATCATTTCTGGTCCTGCTGAAACCAATTCTGATAATTACATCACCGCCAATAAAATTGTGCCACGACTTACTGATAATGACTATGAACTGGATGAAAAGAGTAATAGCGTCTCGCTCAGCGAGATCGGCATTGAACACGCTGAAGCTTTGTTGCGCGACGGCGGTGCAATGGGTGAGGGAACTCTCTATGATGTCGATAACGTAGGGCTCTTGCATCACATCAATCAATCTCTGCGCGCACATAAATTATTTCATCGCGACACTCATTACATGATGAAAAATGGTGCCGTCATAATTATTGATGAATTCACTGGCCGTGCGATGGATGGCAGACGTTTTTCCGAGGGTCTGCATCAGGCGCTTGAAGCGAAGGAAAATGTCGAAATACAGGCTGAAAACCAGACTTTGGCATCGGTAACATTTCAGAATTATTTTCGCATGTATGAAAAGCTCAGCGGAATGACCGGAACGGCAATGACCGAGGCTGGAGAATTTTCTGAAATTTATAATCTCGATGTGACCTCAATCCCAACAAACCGTGAAGTGCAACGTGTTGATCACGACGATGAGGTTTATCGCACTAGCGCTGAGCGCGATGACGCAGTGATTGATTTGATTTTAGATTGTCGGAGCCGGGGGCAGCCTGTTCTCGTAGGAACGATAAGCATTGAAAAGTCCGAGTCCCTCGCAGCTGAGCTAAAAAAGCGCAAGATCAAGCATCAGGTCCTCAATGCCCGTTTCCACGAGGAAGAAGCCAAGATCATCGCTCAGGCCGGTGTACCTGGGGCCGTAACTATTGCCACCAATATGGCGGGTCGTGGAACAGATATCCAGCTTGGCGGCAACCTCGAAATGCGGCTTGCAGACAGTGAAAACGGTAAAAATGAAAAAGCCCGCATAACTGCCGAAGTTGAAAAATTGAAAATCAAATCGCTTGAGGCCGGAGGCCTTTATGTGATCTGCACGGAGCGGCATGAGTCTCGCCGTATCGACAATCAGCTGCGGGGTCGTACAGGGCGTCAGGGTGATCCAGGTGCCTCCAAATTTTTCCTGTCGCTACAGGATGATTTGATGCGCATTTTTGGTTCAGAAAAACTCGAAGGGATGCTGTTAAAGCTTGGTCTTGAGGCTGGGGAGGCCATTATTCACCCGTGGATTAATAAGGCGGTTGAAAAGGCGCAGTCAAAGGTTGAGGCTCGCAACTTCGAAATCCGAAAGCAGCTACTCAAATATGATGATGTGATGAATGATCAGCGCAGTGTCATTTTTTCACAGCGTAAGGAAATCATGCGCGCTCAGGATGTGCAAGATACCGTCACCGAAATGCGACATGAGGCGGTAGCACAGATTGTTGAAAGGGCTATTCCTAGTGGCAGTTACCACGACCAATGGCTACCCGACCACCTTGTTAGGGATGCAAATCGTGTGCTTGGCATTGAGGTTCCTGCACAGGACTGGTTTTCCGAGGACGGCGTTGCCGAAACGGAAATAGAGGAACGGCTTGTCGATGCGGCAAACAGATACATGGCGGAAAAAGCCGTGCGTCTTGGGCCAGACGTGATGCGGATGGCAGAAAAATCATTGCTGTTGCAGGTTTTAGACCAACAATGGAAGGAACATCTGCTGCGCCTTGATCAGTTACGCCAAGGAATTTCCCTTAGGGCTTATGCACAAAAGGATCCTCTCAACGAATACAAACGCGAAGCTTTCATGATGTTTGAACAGCTTCTTGCCGGTTTGCGTGAGACAACGACGATGGTTCTGGCGCATGTTGAGCTGCGGCCATCAGATAGTGAGCAACTCGAAACAGAAGCCAGCACAACAAAAAAAATGCCGGCCCTAAACCGGAAGGTGGCACGCAATGAGCCGTGCCCATGCAGCTCGGGTCGCAAATATAAGCATTGTTGCGGCAAGCTTTTATGAGGATGAATTTACCCAATCCAATTATACTTAGGGTTTCTGTGAAATGGCAGGATTTGCTATCAACTATAAAGACGGGCGTCAGGACGATTAAATGATCAAATATCAGCTGATTTGCGAAAACGGACATGAGTTTGAGGGTTGGTTTCAAAATTCTAACGCTTTTTCCAAGCAATGCGCGGCCGGCCTTATGTCCTGTCCTATTTGCGAGTCGGCAAATGTCCGCCGTGCCCTGATGGCTCCCAATCTTGCTAGTGCCAAAACCCAAAAGACGGAGATGGATGCTGAACAGTCTGCAGATGTTGCGTTATCCCCACAGGTTTCGGTTTCTGCTGCCGGAATGCCAAGCAATGCCATGGTCAAAATGCGTGATTTAATTGTGGAAATGCGCGCGCTGCAGAACAGAATTAAGGAGGAGTGCCGCGACGTTGGCAACAATTTTGCTGAGGAAGCTCGCAAAATTCATTACGGGGAGTCCGAGCCACAAGGCATTTATGGAGAGGCGTCTGAAACTGAACGAGAGCAGATGCAGGAGGAGGGCATTGAAATCATGCAGATGCCCTGGTTGCCACAAGACAATTAGTTTGTAGGCCGTTGCGATGCAACGCTTGGTTTACGAAGAAGGGGGGGTCTTATACCCATCCACCGCTGGCACCATAATTTACCGCGAGGCTTCCTGACTGCCGGAAGCCGCCCGCAAGAGTTGGCACAAAGCCTGTTAAATCATCAAGCATGATGCCGACGGTTTTAAACTCGGCACATAACTGAGCGGGGCTGACGAATTTTTTTGGGTCATGCGTGCCGGGAGGCAAAAGGTTTAAAACATATTCAAGCGCAAATTTAGCGAATATCAAAGCCGAGAGGCTACTATTAATTGTGGTGATCACGACGGTGCCGGTTGGGCCAAGCATGGACGCAATGGCTTTTGCAAAAAGCTGCCGATCAGCGACATGTTCTATCACCTCGGATGCATAGATCAGATCAAATTTACCCGATTTACTGCCAATCTCTTGTGCCAGCTCCTCGGCGGTACAGCATTTATAGGAAATGGCGAGTTGGCTGATGCTAAGATGAGCCTTTGCGGCCTCAACGGCCTCTGAGGTTGCATCAATGGCGGTAACTTCAGCTCCAAGGCGCGCGATAGGTTCAGCTAGAATGCCTCCACCACAACCAATATCGAGAACACGCAATCCCAAAAGCGGCAACTGCCCAGAAGCTCTTTCATCTCCTAACTTTTTCTGTCTCCGTCGGCTCAGGCTCTGCAGGATGTAATCAATTCGGACAGGTGCAAATCTGTGCAAGGGAGCCATTGGGCCACGTTCGTCCCACCATTTTTCAGACATAACAGCAAAATTGGCGATTTCTTTTTGATCGGTCGTAGTTCTCATGGACTTGCTCCGAGGCACTGTTATCGGTATGACTGCTGCACTTTAGGATAAAACTTGTAAATTAATATACGATAACATGGCACTTATTGTTCAAAAATTTGGTGGTACATCTGTTGCTGATCTAGACCGCATCCGCAATGTTGCTCAACGTGTGAAGACCGAGGTTGATGAGGGTCATCAGGTTGTCACTGTCGTTTCGGCGATGGCTGGAACAACCAATCAGTTGGCCGAATGGGCGCGCGATATTGGACCGATTCATGATGCGCGCGAATATGATACGATTGTTGCCACAGGCGAACAAGTTACCGTCGGTCTGCTGTCGATTGCGCTACAGAATATCGGCGTCGATGCGCGCTCGTGGCTTGCTTGGCAACTGCCAGTGAAAACCGATGAAATTCATGGCGCTGCAAGGATTTTGAATATTGATGTAGCACAGGTGCGCAAGAGACTTTCGTGCGGACAGGTAGCGGTTGTCGCCGGTTTTCAGGGCATTGCTCCAGACGGTCGGATTACTACACTTGGTCGTGGTGGGTCCGACACATCGGCGGTGGCGCTTGCAGCAGCGTTGGCAGCGGATCGCTGCGACATTTATACAGATGTCGACGGTGTATATACAACCGACCCGCGCATTGCTCCTAAAGCCCGCAAACTTGAAAGCGTAACGTATGAAGAAATGTTGGAGATGGCTTCATTAGGTGCGAAGGTGCTGCACACGCGTTCGGTTGCAATGGCCATGCGCTACGATGTAAATTTACAGGTGCGCTCCAGCTTCACCGACGCGCCTGGAACTTTTGTTGTCGATGAGGATTTGATTGTGGAACAGGAAAAAATCAGCGGAATTGCTTATAGCCCTGACGAGGCAAAGATCACCATTCAAGGCTTGCCTGATCAACCCGGAATTGCAGCTAGTGTTTTCGGGCAACTTGCGGAGCAGCATGTCAATGTCGATATGATTGTCCAAAGTGCGTCGACGGATACCAAAAAGACAGATATCACATTTTCTATTGGCCGAGTGGATATGAAAAAGGCGGTAAGAATCATTGAGCAGAACAGAGATATGCTTAAATATTCGGCGATCAAACCGACCGAGAATGTTACAAAAATTTCGGTCGTTGGCGTGGCGATGCGCTCGCAACCTGGCGTGGCGAAGACCATGTTTGAAACGCTGGCCCAAAAGGGCGTAAACTTGCAGGTTATTTCAACGTCTGAGATCAAGATATCGGTCCTAATTTCATCAGAATATACCGAGCTTGCGGTGCGAAGCCTTCATACAGCATTTGGTCTAGATGGCGAATAGTGACCAAGAGTTATCGACAAATGGCCAATCGTTTTTTGTCCGACTATGGACCAGTTGCAGCAAGAACCGTGTTTGAAGTATTAAGAAATCCACCTAACTATCAATTTTTGATAGGATATTGTTGCATTTTATACACGTTTTGCTAAGATTTGAAAAAAATACGACTGTAAAGATTAGTTATGAAGCAATCTACGCCGCTTGGTGACGAGACTTTGAACACACGCGATAGCCGCATAGCCATCGGTGAAACCTTGCGCGCGGCGAGGCTGGACGTGGGGATGAGTGTGGCTGACATCTCGCAATCTTTACGTATCTCCCGAGATTTCATTAAACAAATTGAGGCTGGCGAATTTTATGCGCTGCCGTCACCTACCTATGTCTCGGGTTACATCCGCAGCTATGGCGCCGCTGTTGGCATCGGCTCCGCGACCGTTGACGGCCTTGTTAAGGCATATTATGCGCAGCTTGATGATGAGGCCAAGACCCCTACCTACAGATTCCCTGTTGGTGATCAGCGGCCAAGGCGATCGGGTGCTTTGGCCGCTTCGATTGCAGTACTGCTGGCTGTTGGTGGCTATACCGGTTGGTATCTTATGGATCGATCGCAGAGAATTGAGGATGTGCAGAGCGAAAATGCTCAAACCGCGCAGGTAACCCCTGAAATTGAGAGCACTATGACCGAAAGTGGCGCTTTAGGTGGTGGGGCAGATGACCGCCCTGATCAGATCGCAGGTTTTGACGAAACAGTGGACAACTATCGTTTGCCAGTTGTGGAGACAGTTCAGGATGACGTTCAATCGGATACCGCCTCAAGCCGGTCAGTTATTGATACCACACAGGTAGATATTGGCGGCGTTGACCACGCTAGCACTAACCGCCAGCCTAAAGCAATTTTGGAAATGAAAGGCAACTATACTCAGGTTGATGACGCAAAGGTTAAGGCCAAATTGTCGGTAGGTACACAAACAGAACTAGAGACTGTTTTACCTCTTGCGGGTGAGCTTGCGACAACTGGCACAATCTCAGACGCAAGCATTAACTTGTCGCTTGACGGTGGCGAAATCGGACAGGAGTTGAAGCCTGATCAAGGGTCAGCTATTGCCAACCAGCGTGACCCGGCAAATGAGTTGACTCTGCGGGCGCTGTCCTCAAGCTGGGTAGAAATCGTAAGAAATGACGGCGAAGAAGTGATGACAAGGCTGATGCGCGCGGGCGACACTTATCTAATTGATGCCAGCGATAGCCTCTATTTGAGTACAGGAAATGCTGGCGGGTTAGAATTTGTGTTTAACGATGGCACAGTAAAGGGAGTTGGCGAGACTGGTGAGATTGTGAGAGACCTGCCTCTGATGATCAGCAGATTGAAAGCCAAGCTCTGAGCCATTTCCCGTTGATACCGCTAATCAACACTGAAACACCGATTGGCACCCCGTTTCTGTGGTGTTTTCCGGTGTAACCGGGTATAGATTTATCAAGTTGATGATACCTAGTGCCCATCGTACAAATTCTTATCTGAAATTGTCTGCTTCGGAGTGAGACTTGTCAAACACGTACCGAGCTTATCGCACAATTGAGCGCCGGCGATGCCAGCAAATTATGGTTGGTAATGTTCCCGTTGGTGGTGATGCGCCGATTGCCGTTCAGACCATGACCAACACGCTCACGACAAATGTTGAAGCGACAATTTTGCAGATCAACAGCGCCGCTGAGGCGGGCGCTGATATCGTGCGAGTGTCCTGCCCAGATGAGGAAAGTACGGCTGCTTTGCGCACAATTTGCCAGAACAGCCCCGTTCCCGTGATTGCTGATATTCATTTTCACTACCGACGCGCCATTGAGGCTGCCGAGGCAGGTGCCGCCTGCTTGAGGATAAATCCTGGAAATATTGGCAAGGCTGAACGCGTTCGTGAGGTGATCATGGCTGCCCGCGATCATGGGTGCTCAATGCGTATTGGTGTTAACGCCGGGTCGTTGGAACGCCACCTGCTGGAAAAATACGCAGAACCTTGCCCAGAGGCCCTGGTGGAGTCGGCGCTCGATCATGCCCGGATTCTGCAGGATTATGATTTTCACGAGTTCAAGATTTCTGTGAAAGCCTCCGATGTTTTTCTTGCTATTGGCGCCTACCAACAGCTTGCTGAGGCTATTGACTGTCCTCTTCACATTGGCATTACAGAGGCAGGTGGACTACGAGCTGGCACTGTAAAATCTGCCATCGGCCTTGGCAATTTATTATGGGCTGGAATTGGAGATACTGTGCGCGTGTCTTTGTCTGCTGATCCCACCGAAGAGGTGAAGGTGGCTTATGAGATGCTGAAATCTCTTGGCTTGAGGCGGCGCGGTGTGACGGTTATTTCTTGTCCATCTTGCGCGCGGCAGCAATTCAATGTGATCGAGACAGTGCAAATCATCGAGGACCGGCTACAACATATTGACGAACCAATTTCCGTTTCGATAATTGGCTGCGTTGTCAATGGTCCCGGCGAGGCGCGAGAGACCGATATTGGCCTTACTGGTGGTGGCAGGGGTACGCATCAGATATACGTGTCTGGGCTTGCTGATCATCGTCTATCTAATGAAGATCTAGTCGAGCATATCGTCAGCATGGTCGAAGAGCGCGCGGCCAAAATCAAGGCGCAGAAGCATGCTGAACCACAATCGGATAACACTCGTGCCAAAGGCATGACGGAGACTTTTTGAACATGTCACGTTTGCAGCCTGCAAGAGGAACCACCGACCTTCTTCCCGAAACCATGGCGGCGCATCGTAAGGTCATCGACGCTGCGCGGAATAGTTCCGCCTGTTATGGGTTTCAGGAAATGGCAACACCCATATTTGAATTCTCTGAGATTTTTTCACGTCCGCTTGGCGACAGCAGTGATGTTGTCACAAAGGAAACCTATAATTTCACTGATCGCGGTGGTGAGAGCCTGACATTGCGCCCGGAAAATACGGCTAGTGTGGTGCGGGCGATGATTTCAAATGGTTTAACTCAGGCTTTGCCGCTGAAATATTTCTACAATGGTCCAATGTTTCGCTATGAGCGCCCTCAAAAAGGTAGGATGCGCCAATTCCACCAGATTGGAGTCGAATATCTTGGTTGTATTGATCCGCTGTCAGATGTGGAAATTATCGCCTGCGGTGCCCGTGTTTTGAGGGATCTCGGGATTCTTGATCGGTGTGTTCTTCATTTGAACTCGCTTGGTGATACTGAGAGTCGTCAAAAATATCGGACCGCTCTTGTCGCATTTCTGACCGAGCATCAAGATAGCCTTTCAGAGGATAGTAAGTCGCGATTGAGTGTCAACCCGCTGCGAATTTTGGACTCAAAAGATTTGGAAGATCGTCAGATATTGCGTGACGCGCCCAAGTTGCAGAATCACTTAAATGATTCCTCAAAGGCTCATTTTGCCGCCGTTACAACGGCATTGGATGCAGTTAACATTGAGTGGAAATTTGATCCGCTCCTGGTGCGTGGGCTTGATTATTATTGCCACAGTGCATTTGAATTCGTCACTGATGCTTTGGGTGCACAGGGCACTGTTCTTGGGGGTGGCCGATATGATGGTCTTGCCGAGATGATGGGTGGCCCGGCCATTGCGGGCGTCGGTTGGGCCGCTGGCATTGAGCGGCTTGCTTTGCTCGTTGGTGCGGTTGATCTTGAGACACCTGATATTGCCATTATTGCTGCGGAGTCATCGGCTCAGATTACTGCTTTCCGTATCGCCGAGGATTTGCGATCTGCAGGGCTATCTGTCGATATTCCTGTAGCTGGAAAAATGAGCAAGAAAATGAAAAAGGTTGCCCGTGCTGGGATTCGATTTGCTAGTATTATTGGTAGCGCTGAAATCGTAAATGGCACCGTGCAGTTGCGCGACTTGCGTGAGGGCAAACAGGAAGAACTCGAACAGAGCGGCCTCGTCAACACTATGATCACTCGTCTTGAGCGGCGCTAGCTAGCACTTACACGAATAAGAGGAATGGGTTTATGAGCCTCGACTCTATGATGGACAAGGTTTTGCAGCGACGCGCAGAAGTTGAGAAGTGCCTGTCTCAGGCTGCTGATATGACCCCTGCCGAAATGGCTAACTTGTCCCGTGAACTTAATGAATTGCGGCCGGTATGTGAACAAATAGAGCGGGTCAATCGTCTCACCACAGAGATCGCCGATGCCCGCATTATGGCTGATGAAGCTGGTGATGATACTGAAATGGCGGAGATGGCGCGCATGGAATTTGAGGAGCTTTCCCATCAGATTCCAGACGAACAAGACAAGTTGCAACTACTTTTGCTACCAAAGGATAAGGACGACTCGCGCAACGCAATCCTCGAGGTGCGCGCAGGGACAGGCGGGGATGAAGCCGCTCTGTTTGCCGCTGACCTGTTTGCCATGTACCAGCGCTTTGCGGCGAAGAATGACTGGAAATTCGAGGTAATGGAAGTTTCTGAAACAGGTATTGGCGGTTATAAGGAAGCTACAGCCACTATCGCTGGCTCGAATGTCTTTGCAAGATTGAAATTTGAATCTGGTGTCCATCGCGTTCAACGTGTCCCAGAGACAGAAACGGGAGGACGCATTCACACCTCGGCTGCAACTGTGGCCGTTCTACCCGAGGCTGAAGACGTAGATATTGAAATTGTTGAGACGGATTTGCGAATCGATGTCTTTCGCGCCTCGGGTCCGGGCGGACAGTCGGTCAATACCACGGACTCAGCAGTGCGCATCACGCATTTGCCTACGGGCATTGTAGTCAGTCAGCAGGATGAAAAGTCGCAGCACAAAAACAGGTCCAAGGCGATGAAGATCCTCAGGGCTAGAATATATGATGCCGAACGGGCGAGGTTAGAGGCTGAACGCGCGGCGTCCCGCAAGGGCCAAGTTGGATCTGGCGATCGTTCAGAGCGGATCAGAACCTATAATTTTCCGCAGGGCCGGGTGACTGATCATCGGATTAATCTGACAATCTACAAGCTTGATCGGATTGTGGCTGGTGAAGCTCTCGAAGAGGTGATTGAAGCACTTGTTGCTGAAGATCAGGCTCGTCGCCTTGCTGAGGGTGTTAAGTAGTCACCTAATGTGGACGTGTCATTGAGCATGGCTACCTTTGGCAGATAGGGGTTTGCATGACCATTGAAGCGCAAAAAATCCTTGGGCCGGCCGCCACCACGTTAGCGCAGGCCGGCATTCCCAGTGCACAGCAGGATGCACGCCTCCTTCTTGGGCTTGTTTTGGGTTGTAAACACGCTATCTTACCCCATGAGAAGCTGCAGATCTGGACTGATAATCTGCAAACGAAATTTGAGGCGTATCTCAGTCGACGAATGGCTGGCGAGCCAGTTAGTCGGATCCGCGGATGGCGGGAATTTTGGTCACTTGATTTCAACCTGTCTCCAGCCACACTTGATCCACGCCCGGACTCAGAAATTCTTGTTGAGCGCGCGGTTGCCTTTGGGCAGAGATATCCTGCAGGGTCTGAGGCGGGCCGGCTGCAAATACTTGATATTGGCACTGGCAGTGGTTGTCTGCTGCTTTCTTGCTTGTCAGAGTTGACAATGGCGAATGGGATTGGCATCGACATTAATTCTGATGCCATTGCGATGGCCGCACATAATGCTTGCGTCCTAGGTCTGGAAGATCGCTCCTCGTTTGTCTTGGCTGATTTCACATTTAATCTGGCGCATCTCGGGTGCTTTGATATTATTCTGTGCAACCCGCCATACATTCCCACGGAACAGATTACTAACCTTAGTCCGGAGGTTGCTCTATATGATCCCCGCTTGGCTCTTGACGGTGGGGTGGATGGTCTAGATTCCTGGAGGCTTCTGATGCCAGAAATGATAAAATTGTTGTCGGCGCAAGGGCAGGCTTTTGTCGAAATCGGTGATGGCCAGAGTTTTCATGTATTGGCCCTTGCCAGTTTGGCCGGCTTGTCGAACACCGGTATCTTTAACGATCTCGCCGGTATCGTGCGATGCCTCTCGTTTTCTAGGGGTGTCGATCATGCGTCTCAGGTCAAAATGTCTGACGTTTGACAATTTTGCTTGATATCTAGGAGGACCAGCGGTTATGCTATAGCCACGCTTGATTGATGTTTGCCTGTAGTAGGCGCTAGCGCGATATCCCAAAAGAGCGGGACAACTAACCGTGTGCAGGTAATCTGCCTTTTTAGAGGTTTTTGCATGCGGTCCAATTTTGATAACTGGTAGCAAAATTTATGAGACAACCTCAGAATGCTAAACGTGGCCGTGGTCGTGGCCGTCGTGGAAACGGTGGGGGACAGCCACATGTGCCTAACCGGAACACCTCGTACGAATCCAACGGTCCAGATGTGAAACTTCGGGGCAACGCCCAGCAATTGTACGAAAAATATACGGCACTCGCTCATGACGCGTCGTCATCCGGTGAGCGGATTTCAGCCGAGGGCTACAGTCAATTTGCTGACCACTATTTCAGGCTGCATCAGGCTGCTATGGGTGCTGCTGAAGCGCGACGACAGAATGATGGTGCCGGTGACCAATCTGGGCAGCCGCGTAATAGGGCGCAGCCAGAATCGGCAGTTGTGGGTAACAAGCAGCTTGAGGCTAACATTGAAAGTGAAAAGACTGGAGATGGAGAGGGTCCAATTGCTAAAGATTGCGAAGCGACCGATTCGGCTTCCGAGGAAGGTGCTGAAGTTGTTAAACTCAGCTCGTCCGATTCTTCAGAAGCCATATCGGGAGAACAGGATTCCGCTTCTGCCTGATCGTTTTTATCAGTTGCCTTTGGTACCAGTCTGTCAACATTAATTAATTCAGAAAACTGAAAACTTGTCTCCAATACTGACTGTTCCGGCCCGCGTCACTTTAGCAAAGATGCCGAGGCTAGTATGGCCAAGCGCGTTTTCCATGAGAGGCAAGTAGTGATTGTCCCGCTCGGCGGTTTCAGGGTTGACATCAATCGCCGCGCAGCGGCCCACGGTATCAATTACATCAAGTCGTAAGTTGCCAACGGCCAATGTTTTGCCAACCAATGTTAATTCCTCAAATGGGGTATTTGTATTAAAGATGATATTCAGGCGAAACCGCCTTGAGTCGGGTTTGGTCCCAGTCAGATCTGCAAAGCCCATGAGTGATGCAGATCCTCCAAGCGAAATAAGGGGCGCTTTGGTATCGGTGAAAGCGCCATTATTGAGGCAGACCATTTTTGTGGGTCCTCGCAATTTTCCTTTTAGGAGTTCATCAAATAAAGCTGCAACCGCGCTGCGCCCTGAGTTACTCTTTATATCAGCAGTCAAGAGTAACTCGCCATTCCGGCTAAGGATCATCTCCTCGCTATTTTGATCCATTTTAAAATCACAATCAATATTGGCAAGCGCCTCATGGCTCATAAGTTGGAGAAAGAAGGCTTTTTTGAGCCATATGCCGTCATCAACCTTCTCGTTGCCACTGCTAATGGCATATTTTCTGTCCCCAGGGAAATGGGCGTTTGCCGATAGGTCTGCGATCGTCAGCGCCTGCCCGGTCAGACCTTTTACTGGATACCGCCAAAGCTGGGAAATTTGAAATGAGTGGGGTGTTAATTCTGCTGTTTGACTAGCCAAAATGCTACTCGTCCAAAAGCGTTAAGTCATTAGTCACGTAGCGGAGAGCGCCATTTGCCATGACTTCATTGTCGACGAGCATCACCATCCGTCTGAAAACATCAAGCAGTGACGGGTCAATTTTCTCGCCAGTGGGCAAGCTGACAGTGAGCGGATTAACCCGCCGGTTATTCACCAGAATTTCATAATGGAGGTGCGGTCCGGTTGACCTCCCGGAGGATCCAACGTAGCCAATGACCTGCCCCTGCTGGACACGTGCCCCCGGGGTAATTCCTTTGGCTATACGCGACATATGAGCATAGGCAGTTGAATAGGTGACGTTATGTTTGATCTGGACGTAACGCCCATAGCTGCCCAGCCAGCCAGCCTTTTTGATCGTTCCACTTCCTGCGGCAATTATCGGCGTACCCGTTGGTGCGCTGAAGTCGACGCCTCGGTGCATTGCGTTATAGCCGCTGATTGGGTGTCGGCGCATGCCAAACGAAGAGGACAGCCGCGCGCCGGCAATTGGGGTTCGGATTAATGTTCGGGCAGCAGAATTTCCGTTCTTGTCAAACCAGCCGGCGCCCTTGTCATCCTTATTGAATCGGTAAAACCCGAGTTGGTTGCCTGAAAGACGAAGCCCGGCATAGTGGAGCTGTGTACCGATTTCTTTGCCACTGAGTAGATCAATACTGCGCTCATAGAGCATTTCAAAAGCATCCCCGGGTTGGATCTCCCGCTGAAAATCAACGGAGAAGCCCATGATTTTGATATATTCGAGCAAGGCTTTGTCTGGCACCGCTGATATTGCAGCGGCCTTATAAATTGAATTGTTAATAACCCCGTGGGCGAAGGTAAGATAACTTTCAACAGGCCGAATAGCTGTCAGTGTTAGCCATCCTGCTGTTGGGTCGCGTAGTGTGTAAATGTCCCGGCCAGCCCGGTTGGAAAAGACAAAGCCGTTCTCACTAACGGTGAATTTTAGCCCTACGGGAAGAGAGCGAAGGCTTGTCTTGGAGGCCATTGCCCCGATCGACGCCGCAAGATCTTGTTCTGAGTAACCGGCGCGTCGTAATAATTTGCCGACGCCTTCGCCAGAACGCAATTCGAAAATTTTTTCTTCGCCGCTATCAAGGCCAGTTTGCTGCGTAATCATCTGCCCAAGTGTTGCTGTTGATTTTGGAAAAATGTCCTCAATTGAAGGCCGGGGTTCGGGTGTTGTTATTTCAATTGGTATAGCGGCATAGGCCAGAGCGATGTCGGGACGCGGCAGCGGCAGCGGCAGTTCGGAGTGGTAAATTGGTTCCAATCCACCAGTATTGAGTGCGGTATCTTGGATTGAAGGAGTTGCAGCACCGGCCACCTGTATGATACCAGAAAAAAAGGTGGCGGCAGTCAGTGCGCCGAGTCGACATGCTGTCAACCAAGCACTTGCTCTGTCAATGCAGCTAACTTTTTTTGTCATGATGCGGTGCCCGGCCTCTGCCAATGTCTGTAGAAAACTTCGCATATAATTGATTAATTTAAGATTCTAGTCAATCTTTTCTCAAATCAACAACGTGCGCCACCGTGCGTAAGCACTTAAGTTGTTGGCGTTTCTTTTTCGAGATTGTCATGAAGTCGGCTATTTCTACTTTTTTTTAGGTTTTCAGGCAAAATGACGTTAAGCGCCAAGAGCCATGTGACAAGTCTTATTGTTTCAGATTTGCAACAAGATATGTTTCATGTAAAAGCATGGATAGGGCAACAAAATGACTCACGTTCTGGTGCAATCTCTGCTATACTTAATAAGTCGTTTTTAGTGATCGCGGCGCCTTTGAAAATAGGCTAGTAGCCCCAGTTCGTGCTCAGTCATTGGACTAGCGGATGAAAAAAAATGTGGTTTTTCAAAAAAAGCTGAAAAAACACGCATTTTAGGGGTGGACAGCCATCTCGTATGATCATATAACGCGGCTCCGTTGTGCCTTTCCGGCCAACAAATTTAGATGCCTGAAAAAGTTTGGTACCTGAATCGCTATTTGAAAAAGTTGGAAGCATTTTGGAAGAGATTCGCGGGCGGCGGTGCGTGATAACGTGTCGTCCTTTGTGATATATAAAGTCAGCCTGTTGTAATCTCGTAAACGCTAATTTTGAACAAAAGTTAACGAACATGGATTAAATAGGCGGGCTATGTCCACGGATTTATCCGTTGGACCAGTCTAACCTAAG
>MDTG01213198.1_pt1 | contig 15954 bp, 24 predicted proteins | sample 811421 | NCBI WGS metagenome assembly MDTG01 (sample SAMN05326645, study PRJNA326480) | marine metagenome | isolation source: seawater | place: Pacific Ocean: South East | collected 2011 | reverse complement strand
TGTCGTTGCTTTTAACTATCATCTTCTTTCTCCTTATGTATAATTTTCTTTATATATAATCTCGCCACGTTCTTTATCTTCAGTTTTATATCTTTCAGTTCTATTACCATCTATGGTTAGCATTTCATCTACTACTCCCTCGTTATAAAGTTTCATTAACTCTTTATCATCTTTTGCTTTAACTGAAACGATATCAGTTATAGTTCTAGTTACTGTGTATGTTTTCATTTGTCTTCCTTTTTATTAGTTGTTGGATAAAACCATAGTCTGTACTTACCATCTTCTGCATATCCATGCTCGTACCATGACCTGTCATCTACCCACTTCTGTATTGTTTTAATACCCCACCTTTTGCAAAAACTAATTATGTTTGCTGATTCTCTACGATTACATACAACACTGTCTCCGTCTTTTAACTCAGTTATCCACTTATACTTGTTAACATATCTTTGTGTAGCATTTCCTCTTGTTTTCTTTTTAGGTAATGGTATGTTTTTTTCTACCTTAAACTCACTCATCATCTCTCTCCTTTATAATGTCGTCAATGTGAAAAGCTAATGTGTCCCATGTAATACCATGATTAGCGTCATGCCTTCTTAAACATCTAGCTAACACCTCTTTACATTCATCTAAAGTTAGTTTTTCTTTTGGTATATCATCTGACAACCTGTTCATATTTCTCATGCGTACATGTTCCAAAACATCATCAGTACACCATTCAATACTTATTGTGTAATCATCTACCCAACCGTCTTTATTACTCATTGTCTTCTCCATTCTCTTTTGCATTTGTCCTTGCCATTTCATCTATAGCCTCATCAATGGCAACAACCACATCTTTAAATCCATTCACTTCACACTTGTTTTGAAACTCATTTACTGTCATGTCTCCCATTTCTGATAGACAGCTTTCATACCAACCCTCTTTACTCATTATCTTTCTCCTCTTCTACATAAAATTTCACACGAACAAATCCACCTTGCATTCCTGTAACATCAAACTCAAATGGACTTGTCTTAACCCACTTTAAAAACTTTTGTAGTTTTTCTACATCACTCATACTTTCTTCTCCATTTTTATTATTGTTTCATACAAACGATTAGGCTCTATGCTTTCACCTTTTGATATACTATCTTTTAGTATTAGCTTAACCTTATCAATTAATAGTCTTCTTCTGATTGCGACTTGAAGTATATTTGCTTTAGACAAATCTTCTTCTGCCACCATGTTGTTAGATGTCATTTTATTTCTCCTCTATATATGTTATGTACTTGTTCTATAGGTAACATTATATTTTGATACCTGTTTCTTGGCATAAATGCATAGCTTAAGTTTTCACTCGGTGGGATAGTAGCCTCTTTTATTATCACTCCAAAGTGTCTACGTAAAGGCAAACTTAGTTTGGTAAATAACACATCAACGGCTTTATCTAAATTCATTTCTGACTTCCATGCACTCTCTTTTATAGCTTGTAAAGTCAAGCATAGTGGTATAAATATTTCATTAGTCATTGTGTTATTCTCTACATGTTTAGCAATAAAAGGTATTGCATTATCCCAGTTCATATGCACTCTAAAAGGAACAGTCTCTTTCATCTCTTTAACATCTCTTCTTAAAGTTTCTACATGGTATTTAGTTGTGCCATAATCACCATTTCCATACGTGCCTAGTAGTTTTGAATGTGTCTCTAAAGTGTTAAGACAGCTAGTAGTATCTACATTGAGTAACTTATCAATCATAGTATCTACTGCACCAATTCTCACTCTTGTTCGTAACTGTTTCTTAAATGCCGTTATGTTTTTTCGCCACTCTTTTCTCTTGTCTTTATCTTCTACACATCTCTTAGGCTCATTGTCTATGTTAGGATTTAATAGTTCGCCTGTCTTCAAGTTAAACTTGAGTCCTTTACAAATCACTTGACCTTTCTTTAGAATTTTATCGTACATAGACCATGAATATATCTCAGTTCCAACAAATTTCTCTGCCTGTTCTAACACTTTAAGTTTGTGCATTATCCTATAGATACCTGTCCTATGTCTTAATACCATAAAGGGTATCCACTTTTCTAATGCTGATACATAAACACTTGGTGAGCCCCACACATCATTAGTATCTACATGAACAGTAGCTATTTCATTTTTACTAACACTCATAAACTGCTTGCCATAAATCATTAGGCATGGCTCTTCACCTCTTATTGTATTATTGTCTAGCTTTAGTCTTAGCCATGTGTTGATAAACTTACCTTTACCTCTTGGGTCTCTAGATTTAAGGGCAAGTTTATATAGACTGTCATAGTCAAACTTACCCAGACCATGGTCAGGTATGGTATATGTATTACCAACAGGTTGCCAGTTGTCTGTATTTAACTTAATCAAATCATCTTTGCCATAAACATTTAGAGTTATATTTTGCCAGCTTGGTACTCTCATTGTCATTTGTTACCTCCTTTAGTTATCTTATCTTTTACCATAGCTACATCTAGACTTGATGTGTCTATATCTAGCTCTTCAGGTATAATCTTTTCTGCTTTCTCAATGATTTGGTTATGTCTATTTTTGGTATGCTGAGGCAATAACTCATAGAGTTTAGGTAGTGCCTTTAAGCATGGTGATAAAGTACTGTAATTATTCAATACTTTTTTGATAGTACTTACAATCGTATCTTCTTCTTGTTCTATGTCATATATAGCTTGTCTGTATACCTTGTACTCTTTCTGTATATTATCCCATTTAGGATTTGTAGCGTCTAGTGATATACTTATACCACCATAACTGCTACTAGCCATGTACCCATACTGTTTATCCATAGTAAAGTCATTCGGATAGGGGAATGAATCTACATCAAACTTGACTTCAAGGTTGTACTTCTTCTGTATAACTTCATCAGGTGTATTTACAAACCCATTCAAAGTTATAGTATCTCCATGATGAAACCACGATTTATCCAAAGTATTTATTTTTTGAATTACATCACTAGGGTACAGCTCACTACGTATCTGTTTGCCCCAGTCCTTGCTGTAGTTTTCTTTAGCTTGTCTCTTTCTGTCTGTAAAAAGAGTCCTAGCATTATCTATAATGTCATCTCTTAGTGTCTGACTTATTCTTACTGTTGCCATTTTTATTTACCTCGTTTGTTAATTACTCATCTTGCATTAGAGTTACCTCACCAAATGGTGGTAGGGTCTCATGTTCCTGTGTTGATACCCATAAGACTGGATAGTCAGGTGTATCGCCATAGTCATTGCAATATAAGTCTGTTAGAAATATACATGCGACAGGTTGTATGTCCTTGTCTTGCATGTACTTAAAGACAGGGCTGAATGCCGTACCTCCACCACCATGTGGCTCAAAGGTAGGCTCTGTGTCCCTATCAAACTCATCAGCATGACAAACCTCACTATCAAAGTAGATAACGTGTATCTTCTCAGGCTTGTGGGTTTCCCATACTTCTCTTACCTCACTTGCAAATTGATTCAATTCAGTCTCACCAATAGAGCCAGATGTATCTATTGCAAATGCTATCTCGCCTAGTCCCTCGCCTGTAATACTAGGTATTACTAGCCCTTGACTAGCGAATCTTCTGTTCAGTCTTGCATAAGACCTGTCATCATTTCTTTGCTTGACAACAAATCGTTGTAAGACATCTCGCCAATCTACCTTGGGTTTCAATAACGTACCAACAAGTCTCTGCATGTTGGCACTTAGTTTGCCCATCATCTTAGCTGATTGACTTGCTTGTGCTACCTTAACTTTCCATTCTGCTTTCTGTTGTTCTCTCTCAGCTGGTGATTGACCACTATCCCCACACTCATCTAGTGCTTGACCTTGGTCATTACCACCATTAGGTGTTGTATCATCATCTTGAGGTAGCAAGTGGTATATCTTATCTGATATGCCCTCGCCCTCATCATAGATGTTCTTATCCAATAGCCCTTGCTGTGGCATATTGCCTATCCTCTCATCAACAAGTAGTTGATTGATTACATAGTCAGTAGCCACATTCCATAGTCGTGGGTCTTTATCCCCTCTACGTACACAATGCTCTAGCATAGGGTGAAAGCATTCATGAGCCACCAAGAATAGTAGCTCATCATCATTCAACGTGGCACAAAAGTCAGGGTTTAGCACAACCTCTTTGCCATTAGTCATAGCTGTTGGACACTCATCACTAACTCTGAACACCATGTTCATAGCTATTGTGCCAATGAAAGGGTGTTCAAGTATCAGTCGTGTCTTAGCTTTACTTATACGTGTGTTTATATCCATTATATATTTCCCATGTATGCACCCATTCTCTTTATAATATCACTAGCCTCATTACTCTTTTGAGTCCTAAGATGTGGGTCATTACGTAATGATTCAGGGTGTAGTTTAGTAAATGATTGCTCAACTTCAGCACGTAGCCTCTCTAGATTCTCATCATCATTGATGTTCAATCTCTTAAGCACATCACATATATCCTTAGTGTTATCTATCAGAGTATCTCTGAAGATTGACTTAGGGTCATGCAACTTATCCGATATGTGTTTCACTCTATCGTATAGTCTTTGCCATGCCTCGCCCATAGCTTTGGTTGTTGCACTCTCAACTTGTGCACCGACATCAGCTCGTACTTGTGCCAACTCGTTGTCAGGTATTGATACTCTGAAGTCATCAGCTGGTACAGGCATGACCATAATGTTCATGTCAAATCTAGACCTCAAATCATGTGTATCAGGATAATCATTAGGGTCATACAGATTACCTAGCGATATCTCTGCATTCCGTATCAATCTTGGATAGTCTTTTATAAACTTATCCACTAGCACTAGCCATTGTGACTTAGCTTTCCTATACATTTCCATAAACGATAGGTAGTTTTTAGAGGGTAGTATCATTGTACCCTCAATGCCCCATGGCAATGTGTTGTCATAGAACATCTGTCTTATCTGCGTTGTTAGTTTCTTTATGTCATCTAATGGCTGTGCCATAGGCAACAATGCTTTGTTATAATTACCACTAGTTACTTCTGCGTTGTTAGACACAGCTATATCTTGGGTAGCTTTCTTGTCTCTCTTACGCATGGTAGCTTGTCTTATAGTAAGCTGTACCAACAATGCCTTATTGTTTAGTTTACTCATTGTGTTTACCTCGTTGTTATATAATTACATTTTGCTTGTCAACTGCCCACTTAGTGAACTCAGGTGTGTTCATCAGCTCGACATTTTTCTTGACTGCATACGATACCGATAGTACTGAGAACTCAGGGGGTATCCTGTCTAGATATGCCAGTACATTCTTGAAGTTATCTACTGTTGAATACGTAGCTAGACTACCAGACATTGCATACAATGTAGCTGGGTCAGTAGGCACAGTAGCCTCAAGTGGTTTCTTAATGACCTGTTCCATATCAGGTAGGTTACGATATATCTTTACAAACCCTGTGAACTCTGCACTAGCACCCTCACCGACAGCACCTTTGAATGTCTCATACTCTGCCTCAGATGATACGACACCTATTGCATTAGACACACCCTCTACCCATGAACGTGGTGTAGGGTTAGACTCTCTTTGTGGGTCAAAGTCATGCAACAAGTCTGTTCTAAACTTGATGAATGAGATGACTTCAGGCTTTACATTGTTTTCAATAGCCCATGCATACCAATCATCAACGTGTGTCTCTAAGTCATACACAGTATGCCTGTTACGTAAGTGAGACAGTACACGATTAGCACCAGCTCTGTCCGATACCTTGTTACCTGTTGATATGATTTGCCACCCCTCTTTAAGTGGATAGCCATGTATATTCCTTGCTTGACACATGTTAGCTACCACTTTCTGTAAGTCAGCATTAGCTTGATTCATGTCATCAAATACCAGTATGCCTGTATCAGGGTGGTCGCTACCCACTACGGGTATCCAATGTGCTATGGAATATTTAAGTGAGCCATCAGGCTGAGGTATAGGAATACCAAAGTCTTCTACCAACATGGTTGGCATATGCACTTCTTGATATCCGACACCTAGCTCTTTGGCAACCTGTTGGCATATGGTAGTCTTACCACCACCAGGGCTACCCTCGATAGCTACTGTCCTCTTTATCTTAAACAAATCCTTTAGGGTTTGCATAAGTAGTTTAGCTCTCATAGTTTTCTCCTTTGTGTTGTTATACATTTCCACGGCATGTGGAAAATTCTTTGGAATTATCCTAGCAAATGGCTAGAACTTTGAAAAGTTTCCCCCCTCTTTGAGGGGAAACCCGTACCTCGTCTACTGCCATAGTGAGGATACTAATCTAAAGGTAGATTGCAATTCACTAGCTCACCTTAATACGCCTTGCTAGTCAGGGACAGTTGCTATCTGTCATGGGTGTGTCATTACAATCTACCCCATAATACTCAACTTCCACCCATACCTGTTAGTGTCATTGTTAATAGGAATCCCACTTCTAGTTAAGGTATGTTCCCACCTAATAGTATTAATTCATTAAGGATAGATAGACTTCGCTTTCAAGGTATGGAAGTTTTAGCCCTAACTACCTATCCCATTAAGGTGAGGATTTGGTACGCACTTGAATTTAGTCCTCATTAAGTATTCGTGTTGCAACTAAAACCACAATACACCTTAATTCATTGAGGGTAGATAGGACTTAGCCATTAAAAACCTACCTACCCAATGCTCATGCCTCATAATCATAAGCTAATTCATATGTTCATTATGCCTTTCAATAAGGCTATCTACTACCGACCACCCATAATTTGGTCTTCTCATAGAGTTTATATCATGTCCTTTTTCCATGATAAAATCTAATGCTCTACTTGATACATCTTCACTATCATGCACATAAAGTTTAGTGTTCCAGTACATATGCACAGTACCATTGTCTATTACTGATATGTGTACAGTAACCTCTTGTATATCATCAGTCATGTTTACCACCTTTGTTGTTAATACCTTTCAAGTCTTCTTTATTGCTCACTACTATGTAGTTAGACTTATGCATAGGCACTACAGTATGCTTAACCTTACGTGCCTCAACCTCACCACATGATAGGCATGTATCGTAGCCTAGTGATAACCTCCCATGTGGTACCTTAGTACCACATACCCTACATATATTCATATTTATACCTCAACGTGTTGTTATATGCCCATTAATTGTAGGCATTTATTGATGTCATGATGTATTCTCAGTAACCTCAAGAACTCTTTAGCCGATTTCTTGTTCTGTCTTACATACATTAAAGCCATACTTACATGCTCTCTTATAGTCATAATAGTCTCCATATTAGAGGGACACTAGGTTGTCCTAGTGTCCCCATTGTTGTGTTATTTACGCCTTGTTGAAGGACTTCTTGAAGTCCTCAAAGGATTTCTCTTCAGCCTTATCTAGCACTACCCCATTGGACTTACTGTTGCCCGTTGGCACAGCAAAGTTGACATATATGTTGTCAAGTGGGTGTCTATCATGCCTAATAAAACCAACCTTGAGTTGTGGTACTGCCTTACCTTGTCTCGTACCGTTCGGTATGCTACAGCTTACCTCACATTGAAGTCCAGTCTTCTTGGTCTCAAGGTCAGCAACGTAGTGCATGTATGCCCATAGGTCATCAACGTTGGCATTGGTGAATACCTGTCCGTCTTCAAGGGCATCAGCACACTTGATGTCTACAACAGGTGTTACCCTGTCTCTACGGTGTCGTACATATACCTTTACACCGACATCATCAGGTAGGTTACCCTTCTTAAGGTCTTTATGTTTCTCTCTTAGCTCTTTGTAGTTTTCCATTGTGTTATCCTCCGAGCAACTTAATGCTCTTTGTAGGTTTGTTTGTGCCATAGGGGAAATTCCCTGTTGGCTGTCGCCATTGTAACAAACCTCGAAAACATTGGAAAGTTTACACACTCAAAGAGGGGTTGTTCAAAGAGAACTATCTAGATACCTGTTGTCAGTACATATAGTGAATTAGATAGAAGATATCTTTATGTATCAATAACTTAGCCTGAACTATCTAAAGTATCTAGTTTATTTTGGGTAATATATCGCTCCGAATTAGGGTATATCGTAATGTATATCGTTTGGTCTATGACATTATGTTAAAAAAACTAGATAGTCTAGATAGTTTAGATAGTAATGCACTCATATGTATGGCTTAACCCTAACATTACAGCCAAACTATACACGTTACGTTGTAAAGTTTAAGTATCTATTACCCCATGTATTATGTAACGTAACAACTAGATAGTCTAGATAGTACGAAACCTTACGTTACCCTACTATGTGGTGTAAACTATCACCTATTGTGGACAATGTGTGCCGTAACCCCCCGACCTATGGGCTTATAAATAAAACAAAATAAAAAGAATGAACAGTTTAAAGACATGTTCAGGTCTGTTGGTGTGTTAGTATACAGTTTCATTAGTAGATAAACATTTTATGTTATGTTTCCTAATGTACATCCAGTTATTATCTAACCAATCATTGATTGCATGTGGGTTAGATGTAGTTACCTGCATGTCTGGTACGTTTGGGTCTAAGAATTTTTGTTCTTTAAACCATACTGTTAGTTGATATACTCTATACATTGGGTACTCCATTTTTATGTGGTAGCTGACTCAGATTGCTCTGAGCCAGCCACAGCTGTTACTTACTGATTCACGCTTTGAAACGTGTATCAGCTTTCACTTTGGCAGTAGACGAGTCTACTTTGTCGGACAGTCTGAGCTTGGGTGCATCAGATTTTACATTCCAAGTCCTAGCTTTGAGGTAGCTATGACCAAGAACTAAAGTCCCACTGATTAATCGTCTCAATACACCATTATCATTTTCTAGTAGATAGAAATGACTGTGATGTAAAGGCAACTCAGGGTATTCTTTACAGCATACCTCAAGTGCATCGACGATTTCTGATGGATTAGAGTCCAAAGAAAATGAACCCTCTGGATGCCAAACAAAGCCAATCTTAGAGATAGGTTTTGAGTTGGGTATAGCTTCTGTAAGAGGGAAGCCATAACCATCCAGTGCACCAGATGATTTAGCTTGACGAGGGTAACCCTTAACGCCAGTGTCTAAATCAAATCTGCCTTTAGCTGATTCATAGTTATACTTTTGCATAACTAATCCTCCACATAAGGTAGGTATTCCATAGGCTACCTAGATGCCTTATCATCAACCTTGATGATGATTTCATTATTACATAAGTTTACGTTGATGTCAAGTTTCATTCTGTAGCCCTTATATATAAAGGCTTGTAATATATCTGTAACCTAAGATTAGAAATAGGTATGAGGGGGGTAGTTGGACTGCGAGCAAACAGCACCCCCCAGGATAAGTAAACCTCTCATAACAAGAGCCAAAAAACAAAGATGTAAAGTTTGAGCACCCATCTTGACATATCTGTTGAAATACAATAGGTTGAACTCATGGATACACTACCATTAAGACACACCAAGTGGTCTGACCGTCTAGCTTTCGATATGGCATTGTTGCTAGAAGGCTCAGGTGAAACTCTAGATGAGATTAGAACTAGACATCACATCAGTGTTGATGACCTAACTAAATTCAATAAAGACAGCGTATACCTTAAAAAAGTAGAATCTTATAGAGCTGAGATTGTAGAAAAAGGTATGACGTTTAAACTCAAAGCACGAGCTCAAGCAGAAGAACTTCTGACTACAAGTTGGACTATGATACATAGCCCTGAGACATCTGCTGCAGTAAAAGCAGATTTAATTAAATCTACTGTTAAATGGGGTGGACTAGAAACTAGTAATTCAAACACGGAGGAAACCAGTGGAGGAGTTAAAATTACGATTAATCTCGGGGGGCAAGAGCACCCAACAACCGTCATTGACACAGACGAGTACACCGAAGACCAGCCTGTCGCTATCGAAAACGTTAAGTAGTTTTAATAAAGACAGCGAGGCAAAGGTTGACACACTTGCTGAGTATGACAATATAATTAGTGTCTTGCGAGAAAATAGCATATCGTATAAAACAAGAATTGTAAGGCATAAAAAAGGCCCTACTCAATACTATATAATTTTATTGGAGAGACTATAATGGCAAAACTATGTGCAAAGGGTAAAGCAGCAGCTAAAAGAAAATTTAAAAAGTATCCATCAGCTTATGCAAACATGTACGCATCAGGCGTATGTTCAGGCAGAATAAAACCTGGAGGTAAAAAAAGTGGCACAAAAAGGGCTAAAAAAGTGGGTAGGTGAGAAATGGGTAGATATAGCTAACCCTCGTTCTGATGGTTCGTTCCCACCATGCGGTAGGTCAAAAGGGGAGAAAAGAAAAAAGTATCCTAAGTGTGTACCATCTGCTAAAGCAAGAAGTATGTCTGCTGGTAAAAGACGTGCAGCTGTTAAACGCAAGCAATCTAAAGACAATTCATCTAAGGGCAAACCTGGATACGCTAGAACATAATGGATATAGATTACACACCATCTAAGATATGCAAAGAATTTATGATGTCCAACGCAAAAATGCGGACATTAATGGGACCTGTAGGGTCAGGTAAATCAGTAGCTTCTACCTTTGAAGTTATTAGACGAGCAACTATGCAAGAGCCTAACAAGCAAGGTATAAGAAAATCTAGAGCAGCTATTGTTCGTGAGACTGCTAGACAACTACAAGATACAACAATTAAAACATTTCACGACTGGTTCCCACCAGGAATATGTGGTACGTACATGAGAACAACAAAGACTTACTTTTTTAAAGTAGGTGATGTTGAGTGTGAAATTATGTTCAGGGCATTAGACGATTCAGATGATGTAGCTAACTTGAACTCACTAGAATTAACATTCGCATGGTTTAATGAGTGTCGGGATATAAACCCAGACATTGTAGATGCTATGTCAAAAAGGATTGGTCGTTTCCCGTCAGCTAAAGATGGAGGACCTACATGGTTCGGGATGTGGGGGGACACTAACCCCCCCACTATGGATACATGGTGGTATTATCAGATGGAGCAATTGGACCCCTCCGACGGTGTTTCTCTTAATGATAATGGGTGGGATGTATTCAAACAGCCATCAGGTAGAAGTCCTTATGCTGAAAATATAGAGAACTTACCTGAAGGATATTATGATACTCAAGGTAGGTCAGATGAATATATTCGTGTGTACATTGATGGGGAGTACGGGTTAAGTACTGCAGGACAACCTGTGTATAAATACTTTAGACCTGACTACCATATGGCAAATCAAACTTTACAACCCATAACAAACGGAGTTAGACCCATTGTTATTGGAATGGACTTAGGGTTAACACCTGCAGCTGTTATAGGACAGCAAGACCCACGAGGTAGAGTTCTTATACTAGACGAAGCTGTAAGCTTTGATATGGGCATACAACGATTTATACGTACAGTTTTAAAACCTATGATTATAGAAAAGTATGCAAGTAGTCCTGTGATAATTATTACAGACCCCGCAGGTATACAAAGGGCTCAGACTGATGAGCGTTCAGCTGTAGATATAATAAAAGCTGAAGGGCTAAAAGTTATGTCAGCTAAGACTAATAATGTATCGGCTAGGCTTTCAGCAGTAGATGATTTTCTTATGCGTCAAGTAGATGGAGACTCTGCATTTCTAGTAGACCCTAGATGTTCTAGGCTTAAAGCTGCAATGATGGGTGGATATAGGTTTCATAAGAAGAACGGAACGATAGATAAGAACAAACACTCGCATGTAGCTGAAGCTTTACAGTATTTAATGCTACACATCAACACAACAGCAGATGGCTTTATGATACAACGACGTGAAGTTAAATCTATTGCGTCAGGCGGCTGGACATGATACGTTCAAGTAAAGTCGCTTTTTACTCATTTGTGTGACTTAGTAGCTATTTTGTAGTTTTTTAGTTACTGCCTTTCTTGATTCCCCTGTATTTATTATTAGACAGGGGAATCTTTTTATACTACTCTTGGAATTATTTAGGGAGGTAAACTATGCCTGGATATAAAAATTATACAATTAAAAAATACGAGAAGGGTGGTCTCGTAGAAACTAAAACTTATAAAGACGGTAAGACTGTTACTAAAAAAGAAGAGTCTTATGGTGATACTTTTATGGCTGGTAATAGGATTACAGAAGATAACCCATTTGCCCCCATAACACTTGGTGGTACTAGGAATGTTCTTAAAAGGGTTTTAGGTATGGACTATAAAAAATTAAAAGATACAAAACCACACTTAGGTTTAGACCCTACAAAAAATAAAGCGAAACCAAAATAAAATATGGTATTACAAGTAATAAGTAACGAAGAGCTCGTTAAAAAAGAAAAAGAAGCAGCTGAAAAAGCTATGGAAGAAAGACAGTCTGAAGATGTTATCTTAGGACTTGCTTCTCATATGCGTGAATGCTGGGATGCAGCACGTCAAGCAAAAAAACCTATAGAAAATATTATGCTCAAAGGTCTTAGACAGAGAAACGGAGAGTATGAAGAAGATAAGTTAGCACAGATACAGGCACAGGGCGGCTCTGATATCTACATGATGATAACAGAAGTCAAGTGTAGAGCAGCAGAAAGCTGGCTTCGTGATATCTTATTAGATACAGGAACACCACCATGGGATATACACCCTACACCAATACCAGAATTATCACCTGAGCATTTACAAGAGATAGATAATAACTTTGCACAAGAAGTTGTTAGACTTGTTGAAGCAGAAGGTCAAGCACTAAGTCCAGACAAAATGGCTGAGATAAAAGAGATGATAACTCAGGATTATAGATTTAAATTATTACAAGCTGCTGATACTAGAGCTCGTAAGATGAAGATAAAAATTACTGACCAGTTTGCACAAGGTGGTTGGGGTGAGTCATTTAATGACTTTATTACAGATTTAGTAACCTACCCATGTGCTTTTATTAAGGGTCCTATTGTTCGTAGACAAAGAAAGTTATCTTATATTAAAGACGAAGAAGGTAGAACTACAGTAGAAGCAGATGAAATAATAGCTCCAGAGTTTGAACGTGTTGACCCATTTAGAATATACCCAGAACCTGGTGTTACCAACATTAATGATGGGTATATGTTTGAACATCACCCACTAAGCCGTATGGACTTATCAGATTTGATAGGTGTCCCTGGCTATGATGACGATGCAATTAGAAAAGTATTAGATATAGGTAATGGGCAATCTTGGATTAATGAAGATGTAGAATTAGCAAAAGATGAAGAAGAAAGAAAATTTCATGCATTTAATAGACCTACTGAGATATTTGATGCCTTAGAGTTCTGGGGTAAGGTTAGTGGTAAGATGTTAAAAGAATGGGGCTTAGAAGATGAAGCTGAAGAGATGGATGAAGCTCGTGAGTATGATGCAAATGTATGGATTGTAGGTAACTACGTTATCAAAGCCGTACTAAACTACGACCCATTAGGTGAGAAGCCTTATGCTAAAACATCATTTATTAAACACCCAGGAGCATTCTGGGGTAAAGGCATACCAGAGATTATAGAAGATTTACAAGGCGTGTGTAACGCCGCAGCCCGTGCGTTAGTTAATAACATGGGTATATCAAGTGGACCACAGGTTGAAGTAAACCTAGAAAGGATTCCGCCTAATGAAGATATTACACAAATGCACCCATGGAAAATATGGCAAGTAACTAATGACCCACTAGGTTCTAGTTCTCCTGCTGTTAGGTTTAACCAACCAAATGATAATGCTAATACATTAATGAGTGTATATGAAAGATTTGCTAAACTAGCTGATGACCATTCAGGCATACCGTCTTATTTGCAAGGCGACATAAATGTTAAAGGAGCTGGACGCACAGCGTCAGGTCTTTCAATGTTGATGGGGTCTGCAGGAAAAGGTATACGTCAAGTAGTTATGCATATTGATTCTGATGTTATAAAACCTGTTGTACATAGACAGTTTGTATATAACATGAGATATGATGAAGACGAATCAATTAAAGGTGACGTAGAGATTCTACCAAAAGGTGCAATTAATCTCGCAGTTAAAGAAACTGTTAACGTTCGTAGAATAGAATTTCTTAACGCAACCGCCAACGAAGTCGATATGGGCATTGTTGGTAAAGAAGGCCGTGCAGCGATACTTCGTGAAGTGGCTAAGAGTTTGCAAATGCCTGTGGATGAAATCGTTCCGTCTAGGGAAAAAAATACTTATCTGCAAGAGTTGTCTGCTAGAAGGGAGATTGAGGCTGAACAAGCCCAGCAACCTCCTGTAAAAAGTGGTACTCCAACTCAACCAGACGGTAGCCCAAAAGGTGGAATGGATGCAAACACAGTTAACAACCGTAGCACGGGGAGAAAGTCATGATAAGACCAGACCTTGAAGTTGTTAAATCTTTAGCGACTGTTGAACGCCAGCATACTGACATTGTAAAATGGTTAGAAGCGTGGCGTAAACATGAACTAGAGCAGCTACCAAATGTTACACAGAATGTGGCACACGCACAGGGACGGTGTCAGATTCTAGGAGAGTTATTGGAACTCATTAAAAAGTCCCCAGAATATACAGCAAAGTCATGAGACAGCTGTTTAATAACGCACACCAATAGGAGCGAAACATTATGGCAATACCAAAGCAAGTTCAAAAACAATCTGAGGATGTACAAGCGTTGTACAAGGAACTCAATGGCGAAACAGAAAAGAATGCTGAAGAGACTGTAGAAGACGTATCTACTGAAACTAAGGCTGAAACTGAAGCTGAAGTACCCGCTGAAGTAACAACAGCGACACCTTCCGACAGTGTAGAAGAGCAGGCACCCAAGTCTGAGGCTGAAGAGCACAGTGAATCAGACACAGAAGTAAAAAAAGAATCATGGCAACAAAAGTACAAAACTCTACAAGGCATGTATAATACTGATGTTCCACGCTTAAATGCAGCGAACAAAAATTTAAATGACCGTGTAGCCCAACTTGAATCTTTGCTAGGAGACCTTAACAAACAAGAAACACCAGTACAGGAAACACCTGTCGAGAAGTTAATAACGGAAGACGATGTAAAAGAGTACGGTGATTCTATAGATGTTATGCGTCGAGCAGCAAAAGAAGAAGTAGCAGGACAATTGGGTCGTGTTAAAGAGTTGGAAGCAGAGATAGAGAAGTTGAAAGGAGTTGTGCCACAAGTACAACAAGTTCAACAACAACAAAAAACTAGCTCTGAACAACAGTTTTGGAACGCTTTAAATACAGAGGTACCTAACTGGAATGAAATTAACAGTAATCCTGATTTTCAATCATGGTTGCTTGAGATTGACCCCCTAACAGGTATGTCTAGACAAACATATTTAGAGGATGCCCAGAAGAAATTAGATAGCAAAAGAGTAATTTCATTCTTTTCTACTTTTGAACAGGCTACTGGTAATGCTAATAGTGCTCGTGAGACCCGCAGTTCTAACCCAGAACTAGCAAAACAGGTGGCACCAGGGCGTGGACGCTCTGCAAAACCTACTGCTAGTGAAGGCAAAACATATACAACAGCTGATATCAAAAAGTTTTTTGAAGATGTCAGAATGGGTAAATATAAAAGCCGAGAGGAAGAACGTGGCAAAATAGAACGTGACATTTTTGCTGCACAGCAAGAAGGTCGCATAACTAATGCGTAATTAAAACAGGAGGCTATTATGGCTTTTGCAACATCACCAGGCAGTCCAGCGTATACAGGAAACTTTATACCTGAAATTTGGTCTGGTAAGTTGATTGAGAATTTCTACGATGCTACGGTATTGGCAGCAATCTCAAACACTGACTATGAAGGTGAGATTCGTAGTATGGGCGATACGGTTAATATTCGTACAACCCCTGAAATCACTATTCAAACATACGTCAAGGGACAAACTCTTGCAGTTGAAAACCCTGACAAAAATAAATTGCAACTCATTATCGACAAAGGTGAATATTTTGCTTGTGTTGAAGATGATGTTGACCAAGTACAAACAGACATAGCTCTTATGGACATGTGGTCTAAAGACGCTTCAGAG
>MDTG01086464.1_pt1 | contig 15955 bp, 17 predicted proteins | sample 811421 | NCBI WGS metagenome assembly MDTG01 (sample SAMN05326645, study PRJNA326480) | marine metagenome | isolation source: seawater | place: Pacific Ocean: South East | collected 2011 | reverse complement strand
TTTTGTTGGACTGGAAGTTCTAATCCAGAAAAACAAATAAAACTATTTTTTGATGATTTAGAATCTGCCATAAAATTTGCGAAAAAAAATAACTATAATTATGAAATTCAGAAACCAAATAAAAGAAATTTAATAAAAAAATCTTATTCTGAAAACTTTACAAAAAAATGAACACAGGAAAATTTTGTCCAAATTGGCTTTTTAATATTATTCTTTCTCAGGCAGTATATGATTATATTGTAAGAGATGTTGCATTGTTCATTACAGCAAAAAAATATATTACTTTTTTTTCAAAATATTATGACGATCTTAAGTCTGAGGAGATTGAAACTGGTGCTGTTGCATTTATTGAATTCCTTGGCGAAATCAAAACAAAGGATCCTTTTCTTCTACTTAACCATTTTACGTACAGTATTATTACAGACGTAAAACCAAATGAAAAAGGTCTCTTTAAAAAAGACCCATATGACGGTGATAAAGAAAAAAAATACACACCTCATGATGCCGTAAAAGAGTTTAAAGTTTTTTGTTATTCATGTAGATCTGGACTTACTAAGAAAGCTCCACTAGGATGGGATATTAATAATGAGGTGGATTTAGGGCTAATAACTCAGGCTATAAAAAAAGAATTTTCAATTGAAGATATGATAGACAGTGTAACTTAAATATGAAATATATAATTTTAATACTTTTATTTTTAACAGAATTTAAGCAGGCGGAAAGTGCTATAGATAAGCCGCTAACTAAGGCTGTACAAAATGAACATAGAAGTATTGAAAATAAAAAAAGAGATAAATTTCGCAATCCAACAGAAACATTAAATTTTTTTGGAATTAATAAAAATATGAAAGTATTAGAGATAATTCCAGGAAGAGGATGGTATACAGAAATTATTAGCTCTGTGATGAAGGGGACAAATAATTTTTATGTAGCAACATATAAAAAGCCCAGTTATGCAAAAGAAATTATTACAAAAATTCAAAAAGATTTTTTTATTTATTTTGAAAATAATAAAGATAAGTTTGGAGAAATTAAGTCAGTTCTTATCAACGAAGACTTTCAAATAATTAGTGAGGACAATTATTTTGATATGATACTAACCTTTAGAAATACACATAATTTTTTGGATCAAAAAAAATCAGATGAAATTTTTAATTCAATTTATAGATCGCTTAAGAAAGGAGGAATATTAGGTATTGTTCAACATAGAGCAAATGAATCATCTGAGTTTAAATATAATAAGGGTTATGTGAAAGAATCATTCTTGATAAATTATTTAGAAAGTTTGGGGTTTAAGTTACTAGAAAAAAGCGAAATAAATGCAAACCTTAAAGACCTTAAAAATTACGAAAAAGGGGTATGGGCTCTTCCTCCAAGGCTAACGAATGGTGAAAAAGACAGAAATTTTTATCAATCAATTGGCGAAAGCGATAGAATGACACTTAAATTTGTTAAAAAGTAATGATAAGATTTATTGTTGCAACATTCGCAGAAGCCAAACCTATTATAGATTTGTTTGATTTAAAAAAGAATCACAAATATAAAGAATTTTCTGTATATGATTCAAATGAAATAACTTTGACAGTTTCAAAAATCGGAAGAATTAATTCTGCGTTAGCTGTAGCATATAATTTCTTTGGTATGTGTAACCAAGAATCTGATATTTGGATTAATTTTGGACTTTGTGGTCATAAAACGCAAAAAATTGGAAAAATTTTTCTTGTTAAAAAGCTATATGATAATTCCTCAAATAAAGTTTTCTTCCCATTTGTTCATGATTTCAAAGTTAATTCTCTTGATTGCATAACGGCAGATAAAAAAAATTTTAATTATCAAAGAGAATTGTTCGACATGGAGGCAAGTGGTTTTTTTGAATCAGTAACAAAATTTGTATCAAAAGAATTTGTTTTCATCCTAAAATTGGTATCAGACAATGAAAAGGAATCAATAGATTTTAGCTCAAAAGAAGAAATTTATAATCTTATAATAAAACAAAGAACTTTCCTAAAAGCATTTTGTAAAAATTTAAAAAACCTTGCAAAAAAATCATCTTATAAATATCAAGAGGATTTTAAAAAAAAATCAAATAATATTTTAGAAAAACTGAATTTTACTTATACTCAAAAAATTCAAATGAAGTCATTATTAAAACTCTATTTTTTAAAGGAAAAAAAACTGGATGATAATCTCATTAATACCTCTAAAAGTTGTGAATATAATATCAGACAATTAAAAAAACAACTCAGTTTATGAAAATCAAAAATATATATGTAGAAAAACAAGTAGAAAATCATACAAATACTTTAAAAATTCTTAATAAAATAAAATTTGAAAATTTAATTACCTGTAATCATTACTCTGAAATATTTAATTCTAATAATCAGAATTTTAGGGTGCAAAAGAATCACCCGTCAATCATTCTTGCAAAAAAAATAAATAACTTTATTTTTGAAGCACCTAAAAATTTCTCTATAGGATTTGAAAATAATTTCTATTTTTCGCACATGCTTAATTGCGTCTATGATTGTAAATATTGTTATCTTCAAGGAATGCTCAACTCAGCTAATTACCTTATATTCGTAAACTATGAGGATTTTTTTTATTCCATAAAAAAAAAAAATAAAGGAAAATGTAAAAAGTACATGTTTTTTTTCCGGATATGATTGCGATAGTTTAGCGTTAGAGAATATAACGAATTTTTTAGATAGTTTTATATCAAAGTTTCAATATCTAAAAAAAGGTTTTCTCGAAATCAGGTCCAAAAGTATTAATATAAATATACTCAAAAAATTTCAACCTTCACCTAACATTATACCAGCTTTTAGCCTAAATCCAGAATCTATAATCAGAGAATATGAAGACAAAACTCCTAGTTTAAAAGCTAGACTTGATGCAATAAAAAATCTCCAAGAATTAGGATGGAATATTGGTTTAAGATTTGACCCTTTAATTTGGAATAATAAGAAAAGAAATTATGAGGATTTCTTTTCCTTTGTATTTAATTTTCTTAATGTACAAAAACTTCATTCTGTTACACTAGGTTCATTTAGAATGCCGTCAAAATATTTAAAAAAGATTGCTAAAATCAGACCTGATAATTACTTAATTCAAAAAGAAAATACAAAAAGATTACTTGAAATAAAAACCGAAGATCTTAATAAAGAAGCTAAAAAGTTTTGTGAAAGTCAAATATTAAAGTATTTACCTAAACAAAAATTATTTTTAAATTAAAATCTTCTTTCTTTTATTTGGAATTTTCTGCAATCAAAGATTAAAGAACTTGATTTATTGTCATCCTCTTTTATAAAATTAAGCAATAACTGACCTGAATACCTTCCAAGTACTGCAGATATTTTACCTTTTGATTCAGGGTATAATTTTATATCGTTTGCAGACCAAGAAATATTTGATTTAGTTATTAAAATTTCATCTGCATAAAAGGACAGACCCCCAAGATCTATTTTTTTTGTATTAGAATCTAGCAAAAGAAAAATATCTTTCACATCTAAATGTTTGTTTGAAGAGTTGTTGGTACATAATAAATTGAGTTCCACACTAAATGCAAAGAAAGGTAGAAGAATTAATGATAAAAATATGTGCATACCAAGATAATTTCAAAAAAAAATAAATTGTCAATTTTAATTTTATTACGAGTTAATTTTTTAAAAAAATTTTATATTCTAATAAACTAATTATACAAAAATTTCTGATAGTATTATACTCAATCAAATAAAATATATTAAATTGCAATCTCAAAGTACTAATAATGTGGAAAAAAAAATTATATATTAATGATAATTTAACTCCATTCTCAATAAGTAGGTCAAAAATCGATTTATACTTTGACTGTCAAAGATGCTTTTATTTAGATCAAAAACATGGGATCAGAAGACCACACGGAACACCTCTAGTTATAAATAATTTTGTTGTCAAACATTTTAAGAATATTTTAGAAGATTTTAGAAAAAAGCAAATTTTCTTTCCTGAATCCTCTAAAATCAATAGAAAATTAATTCCTAGCAATAACAAACTTTTAGAAAATTGGACCCATCCCTTTAAAGGAGTTTCGTATATTGATAAAAAAACAAATCTAAAAATTAAGGGTAATCTTGATGATGTTTGGGTATGTGAAAATACTGGAGAGAGTTTTCCGGTTATTATCAAAAGCACTTCAAGAAAAAAAGATATACATTCTTCTAATATTTGGCCTGGATATTGGAAACAATTATCTTTGTACTCTTATCTCTTAGCTAGAAACTCAATTACAACTGGTTCATTTGGGATTCTTCTATACCTAAATGCATCAGAAAATTTACCTAGGAAATTAAAGAAAATAGATTTTGAACTACTAATATTTGAAAAAAAACTTGATTGCACATGGATCGAGCCAACTTTTGATAAAATTTATAAAATGCTTAACTCCATGAAAGTTCCTTTAAACAGCTACAGCTGTAAATATTGTAACTACCAGACAAATATTCAGAAAGTTTTAGATGGAAAATAATAAAATTATAAAATCCTTAGAGTCTACAACTTCTCGTATTGATAAAGAAAATATTATTTTGAAAGAAATGAAAAATGAAAATAAAATTTTTTTTAAAGGAATGGAATTGGCATACAATAAACTATTAACTTTCGGTGTTAAAAAGATTCCAGAATCATTTGAAGACGGAGAAGGTCTTTCCTGGGAAGAATTCCATATTCTATCTGAAAAATTGATTCTTAGAAAACTTACAGGACATGCAGCAAGAGACGAAATTATCGAATTAATGAGAAAATCAAAAAAAGATGAATGGAATCTATTCTTTAAAAGGATTTTGCAAAAAGATATGAGGTGTGGATTATCTGAAAAAACTATAAATAATGTGGCAAAAAAAAATGGTTTTCCTAGATTTATGATACCCGTATTTGCTTGTCAACTGGCTCAAGACTCTGATTCACATAAAAAAAAACTTACTGGAAATAAAATCTTAGAAGTGAAGCTTGATGGGGTAAGAGTTATTTCTGTGTTATACCCAAACGCTAAAGTTGATTTATTTAGTAGAAATGGAAAAGAACTCAATAATTTCAAACATATTCAACAAGAGCTTTCAGAATGTATATTAAAAAATCCTATTTCACGAGCAATAGTTTTAGATGGAGAGGTTGTCAGTAAAAATTTTCAAGCACTTATGAAGCAAATTCACAGAAAAAGTACAACACAGAATTATGATGCCAACTTATTCCTTTTTGATATTTTACCATTTGAAAGTTTTAAATCTGGAATAGAAAAAACAACCTACAAAGAAAGAATAAATACGCTTAATAAGTGGTTCAATATAAATTTGAAAAATTCCGAGAAAATTAAAATGATAAACAAAAAGTTTGTAAATTTAGATAGCAAAGAAGGACAAGAAACCTACAAAAATTTCAATAACCAAGCGATTATTGATGGATATGAGGGAATTATGATTAAAGATCCTGAATCTTTTTATGAGTGCAAAAGATCTACAACATGGTTAAAATTAAAACCGGTTATCGAAATATCACTAAAAGTAATTTCTTTTGAAGAGGGTTCTGGAAGAAATGTTGGAAAACTAGGTGCGCTTATTGCAGAAGGAGAGGATAATGGAAAGTATTTTAGATTAAATATAGGGTCAGGTTTTTCTGACGAACAAAGAGATATTTACTGGAAAAAAAAAGAACTTCTAATTGGTCAAATAATTGAAATAAGAGCTGATTCTATTAGTAAAAGTCAAGATGGAGATTACTGGAGTTTAAGGTTTCCTAGATTTAAGTGTTTTAGAGGGTTTGATATAAATGAAAAGCTTTAGTATGGTAAATAGTAAAATGAAAAATAAAAAATTTATCTTAAACCTTACAATTATTTTGTTTTTGTTTTCATGCGAGAGTAATAAAGACAAAAAAATTGTTGGTCAAATTATTGGAGCAGCAGTTGGAGGGTATTTAGGTTCAAAAGTTGGTTCTGGTATTACCAATGATCTTTCAGTTATTTTTGGAGGTGCAGCAGGATATATTCTAGGGGGAGAAATAGTTAGAATACTTGATGATAATGATACAAATGAATTTAATAATGTAATAGAGGATTCGTTAAATTATAACCAAGACAATATTCCCCAGACTTGGAAAAGTAAATCTGATAAAAAGACGTCAGGAGAAGTTATTCCTTTAAATACTTATAAAATAGAAAAAAATAGCTGCAGAGATTTTAAAAAAATTATTAAAAAGAATAATAAAGTTTTCGAAGAACAATCAAGTGCTTGTAGAGACAAGAATGGTAATTGGGTGCTTATTCAGTCCTAATTTTTTTTAAAAAAATAGGAAGAAAAACTAAACTTGATACGAGAGTATTTGATAAACTTATAAAAAGCAGTAAACCCATAGAGGAGGTTCCATCGTGCGTGGATAAATATAATGTGCTAAAAGAAAAAATTGTAGTTAAACCGCTAAATAAGATAGCAAAAGGTGTATTTGACTCAAAAATTAAATCAATATCCCCAAAATCCTCAAATCTTCTAATTAGATAAATTGGATAACTAATCCCTAAACTAAAAATCAACGGGATTGCAATCATATTTGCAAAATTAAAGTTTATTCCAAGTATTATCATAAAAAAAATCGTCAATATAGAAGCAATAAATAAAGAAGATATAGAAAGTAAGACAAATTTTAAATTTCTAAAAATAATAATGAGAAAGAAACTCAAAAAGGTGATTGATATTGTTAATGCTTTTGTGAAGGACTCGATGACAATATTTCCAGCATTGAATTGAACAATTGGCATACCTGTGGCGTTTGGAAATTGCTTTTCAATGGAAAGAGCAAAGTCTTTTAAGTTTTTTGGAATGGACAAATCCTTTGCTGGAAAAAATTCTACTCTTTCCAAATTGTCAGCAGAAATATATCTATCACGAAAATTTTTAGGAATTCTTTCAGAGAGGTTGTCAGGTATTTTATCAATATTGATGATAAAACTTATAAGTTTATCAAAGTCCTCAAACAATAAGTTATTAATCACTTCTGATTGTTGTTCTAGGTTTTTCATATCTAAAATAATACTTTTAAGCTCCTCAGCTTTGATTGAAATTTTATCTAATTTATTTTCAGAAATTATATTAAGAAGCTTAATTAATCTTTTAACTTGGTTAGTTTGATTAGCATTAGTTGTTTTAGAAGTATTTCTTAATAAGAATTTTAAATACTCAAATTCATCAGATTCATATTTTTGAAAGATCTTTTGATATGAAAAGAAGGTTTTTACGTTTGAATCCTCAAATATCAAATGATTTTTATCAAAGTTTTTTAATTCATTTTGATCAAATATTACAGATGCAATGTAATCTGATGTTGGATTTTTTTCTAATAGATCTTTTGCCAACTTAACTGATTGTAAATTTTGATCTTTAAGATTTAATGCGTCGGAATCAAATTCAATTTTTTTTAAATTTAATAATGTAAATAAAGAGATTAAAACAAATACAGAAAGAATATAGTTTTGAAACTTAAAAATAATTTTTGTAAATTTGATTTTTTTTGATTTATGAAAATTTATTTCCAATTTTTTACTAAAAATTTTTATTAGTGCAGGTAATAGAGAGATATTTAGAACTAAACCAACTATTAACCCAATAGCAGAAATAATTCCTAATTCTGACAAACCAATATAATTTGTTGGAATGAATGAAATAAATCCAATAACAGATGGAATTGACGCAACAACAAGTATTTTACTGATTGAAAATAATCTGCTTCTTGAATCCTGATTATTTGCTAATATTTTAGATTCAGTTTCTGATAATCTTGAACATACCTGAATTCCGTAATCCACAGATAAACCAATAAATAAAACTGCAAAAGCAACAGAGATTAGATTAAGCGAACCAATAAAAATTGTCGTAAAAAAGATGGTTATAGATAAGCCAGCTAAGATCGTGATTAAAATTGAGAAAATAACTAGAAAATTTCTAAACGCGATCCACAATAATATGCCGACTAAAAAAAAACTTAATAATCCCGAGAGGATTGCTCCAGATGCAACTGATTCAACCTCCTCATAATCAATTAACAACCCTCCAGTAAAATCAATTTTAATTTTATCTGATTCATTTAATTTTAAATTTTCTAGAAATTTGTAAATATTGATAAAACTATTTTTTTCTAAGTAAGAGGCCTTAATTCCAAAAAGGATAAAAAAATCTCCTTCACTTGATGATAGAAAGTTTTTCCAATTTACCGATTTATTTTTTTTTAGAGATTCCGAAAAAGTGTCAAATACCTTTTCAAATTCATCTATATTTTTCAAACCATCCTTAATTGAAAGCTCTAAAAGATTATTAAATCCATTAAGTCGGTTTTCATGATTATTAATTTCAGTTAAAAAGGGTTGAAAATTATATAACTTCTTTACTATTGATTCCTTTTCAGAATCATTTAAAAAAAGAAAAAAATTCTCTTTAAAAACTTCATCCGTACTGGGAGAATAAACGAAACTTGTGAAATCGCTAGATTCTAAGTTTGATTGAATTGATTCTACTAATCCTAATTCATTATTTCCATCCTTGAATTTTACTCTTACTAATATATTGTTATTTAATACTTCAAATGTTTTTTTTAAATTTTGTTGATTCTTTTTAAAATTAAGTTTGTTTGATATTAGATTTTCCGTGGAAGTATCAATTTTCAGAAATTCAAACGAATAAAAAATAGAAAATAAGGAAAAAAAAATAAAAAAGGTAACTATTTTTTTAGGATGATCTAATATATATTCAAAAAAAATTTTCATATTTCCTAGATAATACGAATTATTAATATATTACAATTAAATAACTAAAGTTTTTTATGGATTATATAATAAACAAGATTATTGAAAAAGTTTCTGATCGAAGACTAAATAGGACGAAATATAGAGTTAAAAGATTAAAAACAATTTCAGGTGTAATACATGCGGTTATTGCAGATGTAAAAGATGAAAATTCTGAAATGCTTGTTGCAATATCTGTGTTAGAGGATAAAAGTAAATTTAAAATATTAAAATTGGATTAAACTATGACAAACTTTAAATTAATAATTTCATTTTCATTAATACTATTTTTTTCAACCACTATTTTTTCTCATGGACCTTCTAGACAAAAAGTTTCTGAATCTATCGAAATAAACGCATCTGCTGATGACGTCTGGAAAATAGTTAGTAATTTTTCTAATTTCAAATGGAACGAAAATATAGAGAATGTTGAAGTTAGCAGTAACGAAATTGGCTCCGAAAGAATAATTAAGTTAAAATCTGGTGGAATTATAAAACAAAAACTTGAAAAATTAAACAGCGAAAAAATGATGATTAGTTGGAGAGTGATCGAAACGGATAATAAAACTTTACCAGTGAATAGTTATGCTGCAAAAGTATTCGTTAAAAACAATGAAAATAAAACAACAGTATCATATAAAACTGGATTCTACAGAGGATTTATGGGAAACGATCCTCCACCTGAGCTAAATGATGAAAATTCTAAAAAGCTAGTAAAGCTCTTTGTCACGGAAAATCTTAAAGGATTGAAGAAGTTAGTTGAAGGTAAATAATAAAATAACTGTTTTTTTAATACTATTCTTCTACTCATACTCTTTTGCTGAAGACTTTGCTTTCATTACTAATCAAGAAAGCAATAAGGTTGATGTTATAAACCTTAATACAAAAAAAAAGATAAAAGAAATAAATGTCGGTGAAAGACCTGCAGCTATACATTTAGATCAAACTTCTAAGAAAATTTACATATCAAATCCAGAGAGCGATAATGTATCAATAATAGATTTTTTAAAAAATACATATGTTGAGATTGATTCAGGATCAAGTCCAATGGGAATTACAGTGGATAAAAAAAACCATCTTTTATTTGTTTCAAATTGGTATGATAATCTTTTAACTGTGATTGATTTAAAAACAAACAAAATTAAAAAACGAATTGAGGTTGGAAATTCACCTGCAGGAATTTATTTCGATGAAGAAAAAAATAGATTATTTGTTGCAAATAGAGAAGATAATAATGTGTCTGTTTTAAATATTAAAGATTTTGTAATGCAAGATAATATTAAGGTTGAAAACGCTCCATTTGGAATTTATTCTGAAAGCTATCTCGATTATATTGTTGTCACAAATGTTCAGTCAAGCTCAATATCCTTAATAAATAAGAAAAGTCTCAAGGTAATAAAAACGATTGATGTAGGTAAATGGCCATATTTTGCAGTACACAACAAAAAGAAAAATCATTTGTTAGTGACTAACCAGAGAGACGATAGTATTTCGGTTATCGATATGAAAAAAAAAGAAAATATATTAACATTAGATGAAATTTGCGAATATCCAGAGGGAATAGACATTAGTTACTCACAAAATTTAATTGTTGTTGCTTGCTGGTTTCAAGATAATATTATTCTTATTGATTTAGACAATTATGAAATAAAAGAAACCATTGAAACTTCCGGAGGACCAAGAGCTTTTGGTGATTTTATATTAAGTATAAAAGATGAATGATTTAGAAAAAAAAAAAATTCAAGACATGTCGAATGCAATAAGGGCTCTTTCAATTGATGCAATCGAAAGAGCAAATTCTGGACATCCTGGAATGCCACTTGGGATGGCAGACGTAGCTTCTGTTTTGTTTTCGAAATTTTTAAAATTTGACCCTTCAAAACCAGATTGGATCAATAGAGATAGATTTGTATTATCAGCAGGACACGGTTCAATGTTACTCTACGCACTTTCCTATTTACTCGGATACAAAGATTGCAGTCTCAGTCAAATTAAAAACTTCAGACAACTAGGAAGCAAGACTGCTGGTCACCCCGAGTATGGTTTACTGAAAAGTATTGAAACCACCACAGGACCTCTTGGCCAAGGCTTTGCTAATAGTGTTGGGATGGCTCTTGCAGAAAAAATTATGAATAAAAAATATAAAAACTTAATAAATCATAAAACATGGGTGCTTGTTGGAGATGGTTGCCTAATGGAGGGTATATCCCAAGAGGCAATTTCTTTTGCAGGTCACAATAAATTGAAAAACCTTATTGTTTTGTTTGACAACAATAATATTTCAATTGATGGATCAATCGATCTTACATGTTCAGATAATAATGTGAAAAGATTTCAAGCCAGTAATTGGTCAACGATAGAAATTGACGGACACAATATTGATGAAATTGAAAATGCGTTAACTATATCGATTAATTCATCAAAGCCAACTCTTATATCATGTAAAACAGTTATTGGTTTTGGATCTCCAAATAAATCAGGAAAGGAATCAAGTCATGGTTCTCCATTAGGTAAAGAGGAAGCAGAAAGAACAAAAATAAATTTAAACTGGAATTACAAAAAATTCCACATACCACAAAAAATATTAAATAATTGGAGAAAGGTTGGAGAGAAAGGCCAAAAAATCCAAAAAAAATGGCAAGATAAATTGAATAACTCTAATTTAAAAAATAGACTTTTAAATCAAGTAAAGTTCAAGGAACTTAGACGGGATAAAGAAACTATAGAATTCCTGAAGAATATAACTAAAAATACTGTTAATGAAGCTACGAGAAAATCTTCATATAAAACGTTAGAATTTTTACACAGAAAAGTCGACAATTTCCTTGGAGGTTCTGCGGACTTAACTGGTTCTAACCTTACTAAAACCTCATCATCAAAAACAATAGGAAAGGAACAAAACTATATTCATTATGGAGTAAGGGAGCACCTAATGGCTGCTGCTATGAATGGTATATCAGTTTATGGAGGATTTATTCCTTATGGTGGAACATTTTTAGTATTCTCGGATTATTGCAGAAACTCAATTAGACTCTCTGCAATGATGAAACAGCAGGTAATTTACGTTTTTACACATGATTCAATTGGTTTAGGAGAGGACGGTCCAACTCATCAACCAATAGAGCAATTATCAGGGTTAAGATCAATTCCAAACCTAAACGTATTCCGTCCATGTGATGCGATTGAATCATTTGAAGCATGGGAAATTGCCTTGAATTCTCGAAAAACACCAACGGTACTTGCATTATCAAGACAAAATCTACCTCTTCTTAGAAAGAGTTTTCACCAAAATAAAACAAGTAAGGGTGGATATTTTTTGAAAGAATCAGCAAAAGCAAAGGTTACACTCATAACAAGTGGTTCGGAAGTATCAATTGGAAATGATGTATGTGAGTTTCTTGAAGAAAAAAATATTGAAGCAAATCTTGTTTCAATGCCCTGTGTAGAGCTTTTTGAAAATCAGAGCAGAGCCTACAGAAAAAGGATCTTAGGTGATAAACCAAGAGTTGTTATTGAAGCATCATCACCACACGGATGGCATAAATTTTTGAATGAAAATGATTTAGTTTTTGGTATCGAAGGATTTGGAGAATCCGGAAAAGCCCAAGATTTGTTTAATTTTTTTGGATTTACCAAAAAAAATATCGGTCAACACATAATTCGCAAGTATTTTAAATGATTACACTTAAAAAAAAATTTTCTGATTCATATAACTTTTTATATAATAAAACTGTTATTGTGAGAGTCGATTTAAATGTTCCAATACAAGATGACAGAATTTCTGATGTAACAAGAATAAAAAAAATTATACCAACTATTTTAGATCTCATAGATCATAATGCTAAAGTTATCTTAATATCTCATTTTGGAAGACCAAAAGGTGAATGGTTAGATCAGTATTCATTAAATCCAATTGTTAAAGAGTTAGAATTACTATTAGAAAAAAAAGTTTTCTTTTGTGATAAAAATATTAAGACTTTAGATAAGAGTTTTTTAGACCAAAAATTTCAAGATTTTGATTTGATATTACTGGAAAATATTCGGTTTTATAAGGAAGAAGAAAAAAATAATAATGATTTCGTAAAAAAACTTTGTTCTCTAGCAGACCTATTTATTAATGAATGTTTTTCATCCAGTCATAGGGATCATGCGTCGATTTCTGGGATTCCTAAATTATTGCCATCTTTTCCAGGAAAACTTTTAGAGAAAGAAATTCAAAATTTAAAAAATCTTTTTCTAAATACGTTGAGCAGTGAAAGTGTTGCGATTCTCGGCGGATCTAAAATTTCAACAAAAATTCAACTAGTAAAGTTTTACGCTGAAAAATATTCAAAAGTTTTAATAGGCGGGGCTATGGCAAATAATCTTCTTTTAGCTAAAGGCAATGATATAGGTGAATCAGTTTATGAGAAAAAGATGATTAAACTATCACAAGAAATTTATGATCAATACAAAAAAAAACTATTAATACCGGTTGATGCTATTGTAACTAATAAAAAACTAGACAAAAAATCAATTGCAAAACCTGTAAGTGAGATTGAGAAAAAAGACATGATAGTGGACATAGGACCACAAACAAGAATGTTATTTTTCAACGAAGTTATTAAGACAAAAATAATTTTATGGAATGGACCATTAGGTTATTTTGAAAAGAAACCATTTAATGAAGGAACTGACTTCGTTCTAAAAGCAATAAGAGCAAATAAAAATAAAAATTTCTTTTCTGTTGCAGGAGGAGGTGATACAATTTCAATGTTAAATCAGGCAGAGTGTATTGATGATTTTTCTTTTGTTTCAACTGGTGGAGGAGCCTTTTTACAATTCATTCAAGGTATTAATATGCCCGGCTTAACCAGTCTTAATTATTAATTTTTTAGAATTTAAATGTCAGTTACTAACTTAAATAAAATAGCGATTGAACTCTCAAAACCTCCAAAAGGAATTCTGGCAGCGGACGAAAGCACAAACACTATCACAAAAAGATTTGATAATATAGCCGTGGAATCGAATTTTGAAAATAGAAGAAGATATAGAGAGCTCCTCTTTAAAACAGAAAATTTAAATAAATTCATAAGTGGTATAATTCTTTATGATGAAACTTTAAAACAATCAACAACTGATGGGCAGCCGTTTGCAGAGTTTCTAAATAAAATTAACATAATGCCAGGTATCAAAGTTGATACGGGAGCTATTCCTCTTGATAAGCAATCATCAGAGAAAATTACTGAAGGTCTAGATGGACTTGCGAAAAGACTTGAGGAATATAAAAAACTTGGAGCTGTTTTTACAAAATGGAGAGCAATTATTGATATAAATGAAGAAAAAAATATTTCATCTGATTACGCAATAGAGTTGAACTGTTTAAACCTCGCAAGATACGCTAAAATTGTTCAAGATGCAAATATGGTTCCTATCGTCGAGCCAGAAGTGTTAATGGATGGTTCCCATAATATTGAATGCTGTTATGAAGTTTCATTAAAAACACAAAAAATTCTTTTTGAAAAATTAGAAAAAAATCATGTTTCTCTAGATGGAATCCTATTAAAACCCAACATGGTTATTTCTGGAAAGAAATGTAGCAATCAATCTTCAATTGAGGAGGTTGCATCAATGACCATTAAATGTTTAAAGGAGAGTGTGCCAAATGAAGTCCCAGGTATTGTTTTTTTATCTGGCGGTCAGAGCAATGAGCTGGCAACACAGCATCTAAATGAAATGAATAAATCTTTCAAGGATTTGCCGTGGAACCTTAGCTTTTCATACGGAAGAGCTTTACAACAACCCGCCCTAAACTCATGGAAAGGAAAAGAATCTAATATTTCAGATTCACAAAATCAACTTCATAAAAGAAGCAAGTTGAATTCAAGCGCAACACTTGGTGAATATTCAGAAGATCTCGAGAAAATTACAATATGAAACAGAAGGTGAAAATTGCACCATCAATTCTGTCAGCAGATTTTTCAAAACTTGGTAAAGAAATCATTGATATTGATAAAGCAGGCTGTGACCTAATTCACATCGACGTTATGGATGGACATTTTGTTCCAAACTTAACAATTGGCCCAGGTGTTATAGAGTCTATCAGAGGATATACAAAAAAAATATTTGATGTACATTTGATGATCGATCCTGTTCATAAGTATATTCCAGATTATGCTAAAGCAGGAGCTGACATTATTACAATTCATCTAGAAATTCAAGAAAATGTCATGGATTCAATATTACTTATAAAAAAATTAAAAAAAAAAGTGGGGTTGTCTATTAAACCAGAGACTCCATCAATAATGCTAGAAAAATATTTACATTTAGTTGATTTAATTTTAATAATGACGGTTGAACCTGGATTTGGAGGACAAAATTTTATTTCCAGTCAATTAAAAAAGATAAAAGAGGTAAAAAAAATAATTGGCAGTAAAAAAATTGACATAGAGGTTGATGGTGGTATAAATTTGACCACTGCGAAAGATGTTAAGAAAGCAGGAGCAAATATTTTGGTTTCTGGCTCTGCAATTTTTCAGTGTAGTGAATACGAAAATGTAATTAATGACTTAAGGAATCTATGAATTTGAATTGGCTTACTCTAAATCATGCAACTTTAATTTTCTTTCTTTTTTTTTACTCTTCACAATCTGCAACCATAGTCACAGTAAGTGCACAAAACCCAAAAATTAGTGAAATATCAGATTCACTTGAATTACCAGGTACAGCTTTAGCAAACGAAAGTGTAAAAATTACAAGTGTAGTATCAGAAAAAATTAAAAATATTTTTTTTGAAGAAGGTAAATTTGTAAAAAAGAATCAGCTACTTATTGAGTTAAAAGATGATGAAGAACAGGCTATTTTGAACCAAATAAGAGCAGAATTAGAGGAAGCAAATTTAAATTATGATAGAGCATTAAAACTCTCTAAAAATGGAAATATATCTCAGTCAATTTTAGATAATAGACTTATGATTAAGAAAAGGTTATCAGCTAAAGTTAAAGAGATTGAGGCTAAGATCGATGATCTTAAAATAAAGGCACCATTTGACGGGTATACAGGGATTCGAAATTATAGCAAAGGTTCCTTTATTATGCCCGGTGACGTAATAACAGAACTTTATGATACAAATGAATTAAAAGTTCAAGTCAATATTCCAGAAAATTATTCGCAACA
>MDTG01300514.1_pt1 | contig 15956 bp, 14 predicted proteins | sample 811421 | NCBI WGS metagenome assembly MDTG01 (sample SAMN05326645, study PRJNA326480) | marine metagenome | isolation source: seawater | place: Pacific Ocean: South East | collected 2011 | reverse complement strand
TGGCAATGCTACTGTTTAGTAAATTGAGTACTAGCCAGTTCATGCGTATCAGTTTCTTTTTGACATGGTTTATGTTGGGCAACAAATGGTTAGGCAATGAATCTACAAGGCAAAAAATACGCACTGCAATTGGTCAAGTTAAGCGCGATGAACTCAAAAAAATATATGCCGCAGTGCATACGTTTAGAAAACAAGATCTGTCGAAAGGTAGTTTCCCAGTATTACTTCTGAGTGGACAGCATGACTCACCTGTCATACATAGGCATAACAGGTATATAGATAAAAAGCTTAAAACCAGAGGAGTACAAAGAATGGTAGAAAATGCTGGTCATGCTTGTAATCATGATCAACCATTTATTTTCAATCAGTACATGCAGGCTTGGCTTAAGCAAAATAGCATAACTCCTACCGTTATTCAAGGTAAGAGAGCCAAAGAGGTTACAGTGGTGTCTCTCAATAAAGCCATATAAATGAGGCGTAACTTCTTTTTATTTTTAATAGGATGCTCTGCAGTAATAACCATCGAAAGTTGCAATCGATGTTATACTTGCACAGGGCAAACAGAGTTTGGTGAAGTTGATCGACAGGTATGCGGGCGCAACCGCGAAATTGGCTCATTGATTCAGCACCTAGAGTCAGATACTGCTAACCCCTGGACATGCGAACGCCAGTAATTAACTCTAGGCGAATCTTTCCTTAGGCTTCTTCCGTATTTTTCAATTCCTCTGCTGCCGGATCAGGGCTTTCAGCGGCTTCTTGTTCTTTAATAAGCAAGTCCACCTTCTTTCTTTTGGCTCGAATCTTCGAGGTCTTTTCTTTCGATTTTTCAATTCGATCCAATAACTCTTTTTTCAATGGATTTGAATCATCCGAAAACTTAAAGAAAGCAAGTTTATCCTCCAATTGTCTGGTTTCTACCTCAGCAGCTTTAATCTTACCATTCAAGAAACCTCGCTCTCGTTTTAGTTCTTTGACAGGATCACCTGTATTGGCAATAGTTTTGAGCTTTGAGGCAAACTCTTTTTCCTTACGGTCGCTTTTTGAAATACCCAGCGCATCGTAAGCCTCAGACACAATGCTCTGAAAAGACTTGTCAATCTGCGTCCCCGATGCACTTCCAACCTGACCCGAAGCAGCCCATTCTTTGGACCATTCTTCAATCAGAGCTTCACCTTTGTCAGTGATTTTATCCTTTAATTCATTGGCGAACTTTTCAAGCAGCTCCTCTTTAGCCTTTAAATTGACTTTCCCTTGTTTTTCTAACTCTTTTGCAGCCTGTTTCTTTCCTTTAAAATATACGTCACAATAGTTTCGAAACTCACGAAACAACCTATACTCTTCTTGGGGCAATAGCTTATCCGTTTCTTTCCATTGACGCTGCAGATTTTTAAGTTCATTGGCTACCTCTGCCGATTGAGTTTCTGTATGAATTTCTTTCGCTCTTTGTGTTAAGCCCTTCTTCTTTGCCCTAAGTAGCGCAAATTTCTCGCTTTTTTTATCAGTAAATACCTTTCGTCTATTGAAATAATCATCACACACTTCCCGAAATTCCTTCCATACTGCATCGTTTTGCTTATGACCAGCAAATCCAATCTTCTTCCAATCTTTTTGTATACCAATGATGCGCTGCGTTCGCTCTTGGGTGGACTTATGATCTAGAATTTCGGGCTCTGCAATTTCCTTGGCTCTAGCAACAATCTCTTGTTTCTTATCTAAATTGTTTTTGTGAGTGGTTTTGACAGCTTTTCTATGCTCTCTGAGCCGCTCAAAGACAACATTCACCACTTCCTTAAACTCATCTCTAATTTTCTCCCATTCTTCTTTAAAAGTTGGGCCTACAGTGTCCCACTCATCAAGATATTGATGAATCAGAAAGTCGAGTTGATGAATAGATTTTTCATCTTCTAATGCCTTAATCTTTTCAATCACCTCCAATTTAAGCTCTAAGTTCTTTTTGAGGTCATTAAGTTGAAGTTCGCGGTAAATATTTATGTTATAATAAAACAGCTCTATAAGACGACTATACTCGGTTTGTATGCCCCTTCGTTGATTGGCTAATACAGGTCCTATCTCGTTCCACTTCTGCTTTATTGCATTAAAGCGTGAATAAGCCTTGCCAATATTCTCTTCATCCTTAATTAAAGAGTCCAGCTCTTCAATAAGTACCTTTTTCTCCGCAAGATTGTTCTCAAGCTCTGTCTTGCGCTTTGATTCATGTAGTTTTCGTTTGTCATGATATATACCCAATAGCTCTTCAAACCTTAAATCCTCCTTGCCTGGGATATATTCAAAATCATTTTCGCCCTCTGCTTCTTTTTGTACCTCAGCTTGTTGCTGTTTTTCAGTTTGTAGGCGCTCTTTTTCGAATTCCGACTTCAAATCGGTAAACTGTGTCTTGTTAGGTTCAAAATCTTCTGCACTAACCCACTTTTCCAGTTGCTCAATAATCTCTTGCTTGCCCATATTGGCTTAGTTTTCTTGTGACAAATGTATCAGTCTGAAAATGATACTTACCGCGCCTTGCGCGAAAAGGATTTCACCATTGTAAAGTGAGATGCTATTCTTCCCCATACATATCCATCGATATTAAATTCGAACCCAGTAAATGGGGGATTTATTTGAGAAAACTTAGCCATTTTACAAGCGATGGTTTTTAATGTAAGTCCAAAGTTCTTCGAAGGGGTTTTAATGGAGACAAATTTGTTAAAACCCATAATTTGCATGAGCGATTGTACCTGAGGATTGCTCGATAGCTTAAACAGTGCCGGTCTTTGTACTTCACTCACATTTGGTGGAAGGCGTATTACACACGATGGGCTTGGTATTGAATTGTTACTGAGATATGCCCTCGAAACATGCTCAAATACGGTAGAAGCCATTGGAAAACTGAAGGATATTTTCATACATATGTCGTATAACATCGCAACCATGTTTTTTGTATCCGGTCAGCCAAACGTGGTAACGAATATGGCCGTGGATCCAAATCATAAGCATGAGATTCATTAGAGTGGTTACGCTATTATGACTAGAATCATCGAACACAAGGCTTTACTTGAAAGTGCGCATATTGACGACTCCATAAACACTTGAAGTCTTTTGAAAAAGTTTCATGAGCCACCGCTCTTCAATACACAGTTTACTAAAGCCTTCGGCACATTTTAAAGGGCTATTTATTCTCCGACTACAAAAGGAGTTACCTTTTTTGGCCAAAAAACAAGAAGTTATACCAAACCATAGAGAAGTTTGAGGAAGGAAAAATCAAAATCTCTCTAAAAACAGATATAACCCGCTACCGCACTGTTTAAGAATTAACCGTGAATCCGCTCGGTCTTTCCGAATGTGGCTATAACCTTGGCCTCGAAGCTCAGGAAATCTTGCCATTGCTTATCAACGTCCATTACCGCTCCACCTATTTCGCGGGCAAATTTCAAGAACATCGTGTAGTGCATGGCCTCGCTTTTCATCAGTTCGGCATAAAATGTCTTCAGCTCAGGATCTTCGATTCCCTCAGATAAAACTCGGAAGCGTTCGCAACTCCTAGCTTCAATCATAGCTGCGAGCAATAAATTGTCTGTAAGTTGATGAACTCTATCGCCTCCTTTGAAAAACTGTCGCAGTTTCTTTACATAATCATCCTTTCGCTCGTAGCCTAACTTTAATCCACGCTTTTTTATGTGATCATGCACCATTTGAAAATGCTCCATCTCTTCCCGTGCTAAATCAGACATAGCATCTACTAGCTCTGGGTATTCAGGATATTGCACGATAAAGGAGATGGCTGCACTGGCCGCTTTTTGCTCACAATATGCGTGATCGGTTAAAATTTCGTTTATGTTATTCTGAGCGATATCTACCCATCGAGGGTCTGTCGGCAGTTTTAATCGTAGCATGAACCAATTTTGCGACAAAGTTAGTAGGCACCATTTGAAACTGCTTCATTTTAAGCACCGATATTTGCCGCCCATGAGAAAGACTTTCTTCATGTTATTGATGGTAGCCCCATTACTAAATACGGGCTGTAACAGCTGTGTAGAGGGCAATGGTCCTAGAGTTTCTAGAGTCACAACAACAGACAGCGTGGGTGAGGTGATTCTTGATATGGTTTCTGATTTGTTGGTGAAAGTAGATAGTACCAGAGATAACATCATTGAGGTGATTGCTCAGGAAGAAATTCAACCGGTGGTTATGGCGAATAACGACCAAGGTTTGCTCACCTTGTCTCTTGATGAATGCCTCGAAAATAATCAACCGATACTATTTGAATTAACTCTTAATGAAGCCAATCGATTCGTTATAAATTCTGCAGGACTCATTGAAAATGAACGCATTCTGGAACAGCCCAAGGTTTGGTTTACAAATCGTGGCCTTGGCGATATAGATTTTGCAGTTGATTCAGATGAAATTATTAGCGAAATAAGGTCTTCGGGAAATATTATCCTATCTGGAGAGTGTAATCGAATGGATTTCCTCTCTACCTCTTCGGGTGATTTGAGAGCCTACAACTTGGTAGCCGATACCTTGGTCTTGAATATTTTCGGATCTACCGTTTGTGATGTTTATGCAACTCAATATTTGGAAGTGAACTTCTTTTCAAGTGGTCGAGTTAATTATCGCGGAAATCCTAAGGAGGTTAAGGTGAATGGAGAAGGTCAAGTGACTCAAACTTCGATTTAGACAGTTGAGAATTTTATTTTAGCGTTTTATATGAAAGGTCAATTAATATTGATTGCTATTGTAATAGCGGGTGTGACGTTCAACAATACCTATGCGCAGAAAATCGACCTGGACAAGGCATTGGCGCAGAGTGATTTAAATGCACTGCCAGTTTCGCTAAATAAGGTGGTTATCCGAGGATATGATGGAGTTGCACCCCCCCCTACACTTAAGCCACCGGCACGCACGCTTTTTTACGGTTATGGTGTAACGGCTTATTACAAATCCTCAGACACGCTAATGTTTTTCAAAATACTTCAGCTCGAAGCAGAACATCGATCTCCCGAAGGAGAGGTTTTGGCTCACTTCGACTTAAAGGGTAGTAGATACAATGATGCGTTTAAAAGCTACTTTCTTAACGCTATTCCAGAGAGTGAGCGAAAAAACATCTTCTTCAAAAACATATATATCAAAGACAAAAAAGGAAACTACTTCCTAGTGGAAGAAGACCGGCAATTCTGTCCGCACTGTAAATAATCTATTTCAATGAAAAAGTTTTTTCTAGCGAGTTTCGCTGCGCTGATATCAACGGTTGGGTATACCCAGATGAAATCGCTCACCCTTGCAGACGCAGTATTAAAACAGTACACGGATTTTTATCCAAAAACACTAGATCAACTTCAGTGGGTACCCAACACCAACAAACTGGCCTACATTAACGAATTTGAGGAACTTGTAATTCACGAATGCAATTCAAGCCAACCATCTCGATCAATTATGCTGAGCGATATTGATTCTTGGAGCGGACCTGCCTTTGGGTTAAAAAAATTTCCAAAATTTTCATTCTATGACAGTACATCATTCACCTTTAGAACGGGCAACTCATTTTCTAAAGTAGATATAGAAGCGAATACTGTAGAGACATTGTTTGAAACTCCAGAGGGCGCAGAACACGTCACCATGAATGAAGATCTATCATTCTGCGCCTACATAAAAAATGATAATCTTTTTGTGATGAAATCCGGAGGCACACCCATTCAAGTTACCTCTGATGGAAAAGAGGGGATAATTTACGGCCAAGCGGTGCACAGGTACGAGTTCGGTATAGATCGGGGCATGTTTTGGTCTCCAGACGGAAAACGAATCGCCTTCTACAGAATGGATGAAAGTATGGTGAGTCAATATCCTGTAGTTGATATTAGCACTTCGCCAGCTTCTGTAAACAATACGCGATATCCCATGGCGGGGCAAAAGAGTCATCACGTTAAGCTAGGTGTATATGAAATAGGCAGTAAAATAACGTATATGAACACCGAAGGCGATCCTGAGCAATACCTCACGAGCATAGGTTGGGTGCCCAATTCTAAAGCTGTAATCATAGGTCAACTCAATCGAGATCAAAACAAACTAAAAGTCAACATTTATGACGCTCAAAATGGCAGCCTTCTAAAACCATTATTTGAAGAATCACACCCAAAATATGTTGAACCGGAGCATGCCCCATGGTTTCTACCAGGAAGTGAAGACGAATTTATATGGATGAGCGAGCGCAGTGGCTATCAACATCTATACCTCTATAATACTGAAGGCAAACTTCTGAGAACGCTTACCAATGGCCGATGGGAAGCACAGCGCATATTAGGGTTTGACCACACAAAAAACTACTTGTTTGTAACTGGTACTGGCGAAGTAGTGATAGGTGGAAAAAATCCTGATGAAACGCGCAATGGGCTGCATCGATTCACCTATATGATTGACTATGAATTGGGAGGAAAAACCATCATCGACAGTACACTAGGAACCCATTCTGCAAACCTCAATAACGGGGGTAAATTCCTTCTGGAACGATTTTCAAGCATTGAAACTCCCACAGATATTAATATTTACGAAACCAATGGCAAAAAATTAGTGGCGTTTCGCTCAGCTAAGGATCCACTAGACAGTTTTAACTTAGCAAAACCTGAAATGTTCACGCTTAAAAATGCTAGAACAACACTCTATGGGCGCTTGATCAAACCTTCACACTTTGATGCTTCAAAGAAATATCCTGTTTTAATCTATGTTTATGGAGGACCACACGCACAGCTTATAAGAGATACTTACTTGGGAGGTGCTAGCCTTTGGATGTACCATTTTGCAGAGCAAGGCTACATCGTTGCCACGCTTGATAATAGGGGTTCGGCAAACCGAGGCCTTGATTTTGAGCAAAGTATATTCAGGAAATTGGGTGTTGAAGAGATGCATGACCAAAAGCTTCTTATCGATTACCTGAAATCACAGTCATATATGGATGGTGATAATATGGCTGTACATGGCTGGAGTTATGGCGGTTTTATGACTACAAACATGCTCCTCACCTTTCCTGGTACATTCAAGGCAGGTGTGGCTGGTGGACCTGTTTGTGATTGGAGCATGTACGAGGTAATGTACACCGAACGGTATATGGATACCCCTAAAGCGAATCCAGATGGATTTGCGACAGCAAACTTGGTAGAACGCGCTCAGTATCTAGAAGATGACTTGCTTATAATTCATGGTACGACAGACGATGTAGTCGTTTGGCAGCATAGCCAAGTATTCTTGAAATCTTGCATCGATCAAGGCGTACAACTCGATTACTTTGTTTACCCAGGGCATCCGCATAACGTAAGAGGCAAAGATCGTGTACACTTGATGACCAAGGTCTTGAACTATGTCACTGAAAGAATTGGCCCTGGCACTATGCCTTAAACTCTTCACGAAAAGCTTGGCATAGATTGTCTAGAGCTAGCGCTTTCTCTGCCTTGGTTAATTTGGGGGGTGGCCCGTGCGACGTGTTATTAGCGTCAACAACATAGATTTTTTTATCTCCTGCATCACGAAGCACATCAAACTCAGTGTAATCCAAATGCATAATTCGAGCCAAGGCAATGAGGTTTTCTTGTTCGGGTTTAGATAATTCTTCATCAACGTTAACTTGCAGCACGGCTTTTGGCGCAGTTCCCACAAAGCGGTTGTCAATGGCACGATAAACTTTATAAAGATGTGGGATTTGTTTACCGATCACCACTACTCTCAAATCCATCACCTCATGATCATTAACTCTTGAATCAATAAGTTTTTGATACACAAATCCATCTTCAGGGTCACAAGACTCATTAAAAACTTTACCATCATGTAAAGCGTTGACAACACTTTTCTTTACATACGGAGTTTGCGCTTCCTTTGTGTTAATATTCAGACCATAGCCAAAGGCTTCAGTCATTTTTTGATCGAGCACATCCTTACTGATATCAACGCTTTCAGCATTGATAATTGGTTTACCCGACCCAAAGTCATGATCAAAAGGCCAAGCTTGTCGATAGGTTGCATACTCCCAGAAAACCACAAAATCAAATTGACCTTGGGGTTTATTTGTGAAAACATAACCCATGTGCGATGCTATCTTATAAATCGTTCCTGCTTTGCTCGGATAGTGCGGATAAATGAGCATCCTTTTCATAGGATCTTTACTACTTGCGATCTTAAACCATTTCACTAAATGAATGCAATCTTTGACCAATCGTTCGAAAAACGGCATCCCTTTTCGGTAACGATTAAAAACTCCCCTGCTGTATTCATGCCTATACATTTTCTAATCTTAAAAACCTGGGTTTCGAGCTCAAGTCGGTGATCACCTCAATTTTACCCAACCAAATTGATTTTAAAGTTTCTACGAGAAGATTCATATCCGTGGCATGAGTTTCGAAATAAATTCGACCCACATTATGTTCTTTAGCCAGTTCCACAATTCGCCTAAAAAAATAAAATGGTTTGGACTCTGGGCTGAAGAGCGCTACCGATGGCTCATATTGAATAACTCTTTTATCCAAGGTTGATTGTAATTCCATAGGAATATAAGGGGGATTGCTCACCAAAACATCAATACCCGAAAGGTCAACTTCATCTTGAATATTAACCTGATTAAAGGAAACATCTAATTTTTGCTCCTTGGCATTTTCCTTGGCTAATGCAAGGGCATCCGAAGAAACATCCAGGCCCAATATCTTCCAATTGGGCCGATGGCATTTTAAGGCTAGAGCAATGCATCCAGAGCCAGTACCAATATCTGCAACGGTCATCTTATCCGAGGGTTCCCTATCGAGTATGATGTGCACTAATTCTTCGGTTTCTGGCCTTGGAATCAAGGCACGAGAATCGCATTGCAACTTTAATCCAAAAAAAATGGTAGTACCAAACACATATTGTACGGGCTCATCCTCAGCCAACCTATCTATGACATCTTTCCACCTTGAAAGGCTCTCATCACTTACCTCCTCAATGTTATGCAGATAGGCTTCAACCCTTGACCAATGCTGAATTTCTTGAGCACACCAATGATACAAAGCTTGTAATTCGCCCTGATAATAGTTTTGGGTAAGTCGACTATAAAAAATCTGCCTAAGCTCGGCCTGAGTCATGTGGCAAATATGCACTGAAACATTGCTTTTGTAACCATACATTTACAGTTCGTGAAGGAGCACGAGGCATATATGCAACGGTGTTTGGACTTGGCCAAATTAGGGCTGGGATATACGTACACCAACCCGCTCGTGGGAAGCGTTATCGTTCATGAAAATGCCATCATCGGTGAGGGTTACCACCAAAGGCAAGGTGAGCCGCATGCAGAGGTAAATGCTATAAAATCCGTATCGGACAACACGCTTTTGGCTCAGAGTACCATCTATGTAAACTTAGAACCTTGCGCACATTTTGGCAAGACACCTCCCTGTGCCGACCTAATTATCAAGCACCAATTCAAACGAGTCATAATTTGTAATCGCGATCCTTTTGATAAGGTTGATGGTCGAGGGATTGAAAGGTTGAAAAAAGCTGGCATAGATGTTACTGTGGGTGTTTTAGAGCCAGAAGGAAAGACGCTGAATAAACGATTTTTCACATTTCATGAAAACCATCGACCATACGTAATATTAAAATGGGCGCAAACCCGTGACGGTTTTCTGGATTACAAGAGAGTGGAGGGACACGGGAAATTCGCTCTTAAAGTCACCAATGCGTTATCATCCAAACTGGTGCACAAATGGCGCAGTGAGGAACAAAGCATTATGGTTGGTAAAAACACCGCACGGCTGGATAACCCATCGCTCAATGTGCGGCATTGGGTGGGAAACAGCCCGATTCGAATTGTGCTTGATGCAGAGGGTGAGCTACCAAATAGCCTCAATTTATTCAGTTCTGAAGGGAGAACAATTATCCTTGGCAATGGGATGAACCCAAATCCAAGTATATGCGAAGTTCAGTCAATAAATAACGGTAAAATCCCTGTTCAAGAAATTCTTGATGTTCTTTATGAAAAAGGCATTCAAAGTATATTGGTTGAAGGTGGAACTGACTTGTTAAGCCAATTCATAGAGGCTGACCTATGGGATGAGTCTCGCGTATTCACGAGCAAGGCTCAAATAGGCAGTGGCTTGAAAGCTCCCGCCATTGAAGCGCGTGTCAGCTCCTCTGTTAAAATTCAAGAAGATTACCTGCAAATATTTGAACGCAATTGATCTATCTAATTTGCAGCATCGTATGCTCTAGCTTGATTCTACTCCTGTTTCGATGGTTTACCAACTATGGAGCAAACACGCGGCACGCCATTGTAGTCAATTATGGTGTTGCGGCCATTGTTGGGTTCACATTTTTCGGTATTCCAACCAATCCACTGAGGGCTTCTTGGTTTTGGCTCGCGTTGATGATGGGAATAGGTTTCTATCTCGGGTTTCGACTTATAGCCAAAACCACGCAAACTGCTGGAGTATCCGCGGCAAGTATCGCCACAAAGATGAGCATGATCATCCCTGCCTTATTCGGAATAATTGCCTTAGAGGAAGGGATAAATTGCTTGAAAACCACCGGTATCGTGCTTGGCTTTTTATCTGTTTTTGCCGTGACTTCCTCCAAAGGAGGAATGAGTAATTGGGTTTGGCCGATTGTTACATTCCTTGTAAGTGGAATCATCGACACTAGCTTAAACTTATTTCAACTCACACTTGTGCAACCGAATGCATACCCCATGTTTATCAGCACCATTTTCGCGTCAGCCTTCCTAAGCGGTATGGTACATCACTCTTGGCTGCCTGACAAAAAGATAGCTCGAACCAGCTTTACTGGTGGACTACTCTTAGGTATTGTAAACTTCGGTTCTTTGTGGTTTATCCTAAACGTGCTTTCATTGCCAAACTGGGAAAGCTCGGTGGTTTTTCCGGTAAATAATGTAGGTATTGTGGCTTTGTCAAGCAGCCTAGCCATAGTAATCTTTAAGGAATCAACCAGTGCTCGTAGCTTCTTAGGATTATTTGTTTCGATTGTATCAATCACACTGCTGTATCTAAGCCAATGACCCATCGTTTTCTTACCATAAAAAACTCAGGCCACGGTGATTTTCGCGATCGAAGAAGCAAGTTTCTAGCTTGGGCAGTAAGATACCATTCGGAAGATGACATGAAATCTATGGTTAGTCAATTACAAAAACAACACCCATCTACGCGCCATTTTTGTTTCGGTTATAGCATTGGGTTTCCAGGACAGGTACAAAAATCTAGCGATGATGGTGAACCCAGCGGTACGGTAGATTTACCTATATTGAATCAAGTCCTGAGCAGTAATGTATCAAACGTCCTAGTGGTCGTTGTGCGATATTTTGGTGGGACCAAATTGGGAAAGTCAGGGTTGATAAATGCCTATAAAGAAGCAGCGAAAATGACCTTAGATGATGCCGTATTTGAAACACTGATCATAAGTAAAAAGCTTCGCATCAGCTATGACTATGACCAAACAGGTGCAGTACTCCGCATCGTAGACCAAATCGAAAATTCTCAAATCGAAAACCATGAGTTTGGAGAACAAACAAAAACCAATTTTACTGTACCTCAATCGCTGGTGGCCCATACGCTAACTTTGTTTGATCATTTGAAAAATGTGAGCATTGAGAAGTTGGATCAATAAATGTGCTTTTATCCTAACGGTTCTTGTGATTCCATTTATTGGAACATCACAGGTTACCTATTCCAACGTGATTATTGCCAGCAAGGAGCTAAGCGAAGATTCACTGCTCAATTTGCTCAAATCAAATCGCCAACACGAAATCACATTGTCCAAAATAAATGACAAAAAAGCGCTTGATGGTCGACATCAAACATTTCAAATTCATGTTGGTGGCTATCCCGTACACAACCACCGAATCTATCTGCACACATCGGCAGCCGGTAAATACAAAGTACGCTTTCCAAAAACAGACTTTGACGCCATAGGTGCGTCCATGACCCCTTTGAATAAACCAAAAGCCAACCATGCATCAAGGTTCATGAATACGCTTTGGTATCATCAAATTGAATGGGTTAAAATGGAAGATCAGTGGGTACTGGCTGAGGTAGCCAAAGGGGCATATCAAAATGACATGGCAGAGTTGATCATCGATGCGGCCGGAAACATCATTAACAACAACTCACTTACTGTGTATAATGGCGACAGCACGGGAGTTGGCCGAGCATTTAATCCGGATCCAATTACATTGTCTAACTCAGAGTATGGAGATGTCTTAGTGGACAACAATGACCAAGCGACTCCACAGTTTGATTTATACTATTCTTTACAATCATTTCCAATTCAGCGTCAATCCAGCGCATGGGTGTTGGCTTCCGACTTCTCCATTGCCATAGATACACTAATGCCGCTTACAGCAGTACCAAACTCAATCAATGGTAGATTTGATTTTGACAGAAGTGAAACTGGATTTGAATATGTCAACACCCACTTTCATATTAGCCAACTGCGTACCTATTTGTCAAGCCTAGGCTACGATAGCCTAAGCAATTATCAAATCCGTTTTGATGCTCATGCCAGTGAGTTTGATCAAAGCTTTTTCCAACCCATTAGCCTTGAAAGGGGTTGGTTAGGGTTTGGAGATGGCGGTGTAGATGATGCCGAAGATGCCGATGTGATAATCCATGAATATAGTCACGCCATTTCATATAGTGCCGCCCCTGCAACCAATTTGGGGGCTGAACGCGAGGCCTTGGACGAAGCTTTTTGTGACTACCTCGCCTATTCCTATTCAAAGGATATTTCAGAGAATCAAAGCAATCGGGTATTTAATTGGGATGGACACAATGAATTCTGGAGCGGCCGCGTTACAGATGACATCCGGACTTATCCATCTGACCTTGAAAATGACATATACTTAGATGCCAGCTTGTTTTCTTCTGCGATGGCCGAAATTCACCATGCACTTGGTAGAGAAGTCACAGATAAACTCTTCATCACCTCACTTTACAGTTACTTCATTGACATGCGTATGACCGATGCAGCAGAGTTGATTGTGCAGTCTGATTCCTTGCTATATCAAAATGAGCATCAATCAATTATTGAAAACATATTCTGTTTAAGAGGCTTACTTCACGGTTGTGAAGACACTTTGGTAAGCGATAAGTCCTTAATTCAGCCTTACTTGGGAAACACGCAAGAATTTGCGTATAATAATTCCATCCTTTACCTCTACCCCAACTACAATAGTTTAACAGCATGGAAAATATATGATATCAGTGGTAATCTATTTGGCGGTAAGCTTTTGGAAACTGGAAAACTGCCGTTTTACATTATCGATATTCAATCTTTATCGGCAGGTATATACATATTGAGTGTCGAAACGGATAGTGAAGATTTCTCGTTTAAAATCATAAAGTATTAGGTTGTCAATTTGAATCACAATGTGCACACATACATTGTTGTACTTGTATTAGTATTTCTCAATTCAGAAGCGATATGCCAACGGCTGCAGCTGCTGAAGTTTGATTACAGCAAGTCGGATAGTATTGCAATCAATATGCCCAGAAGCAGTGTAAAAACTGCGGGCGAGTTTGCAAAAAAATTGACCAAAAACCTCAATACGGAGCATGAAAAGTACCGGGCTATTTTTCGATGGGTCTGTGAGAATGTGGAGTATCGAAAAGGTCGCGACCTTGATGAAGCCGATGATGTATACAAGAAGAAAAAAACAGAAGGCAGAGGCTTCGCAATCATTATTGAAGCCATGTGTCATTCGGTAGGCATTAAGTGTGAAACAGTAGCGGGGTTTATCAAGACCAATCCGTATGATCACATTCCAAAAGCGATGAAAGAGCCAGATCATGCTTGGAATGCTGTTTTCTTAGCGGGCGAATGGCACCTTAGCGATGCCTCACTAGGAGCTGGGGTGGTTGAGCCAAGGAGAAAAAAATTTGAACAACAGTTTCGTGAAGAGTGGTTTCTACCCGATGCCGATTTTTTCATCTATACGCATTACCCTGAGGATATTCATTGGATGCTTCATGACGTTGAGTTCAAAAAAAAGACCTTTAAAAGGGGACCGATTTACACCATTAACGCATACAATGCTGGTGCAACCATTGACGCTAAGGTTAAGGGAAAAATTAAAAGGAAGTTGAAGCTTACTATTGATTCCGAAAGGGAATTGGAATACGCGACAATTGTATTTGCCAGTAATGGAGATCAACCATTCAGCGTGCTTTTAAGAAAGCGAGATAATATTTATAGCATTGACTACAGTTTCGAAAAGGATCAAAGTGGTTTATGTACGCTTCAATTAAATGGTGTGCCATATTTCTTATTTATCAAACAATGAAGTGGACCAATGTCATAGTATTTTGCTTCGTTGGATCATCATATTTGATATCCGCACAAGCCAGCAGTGAGCGCACGGAACACTTAGCTAAGCTTTTACCAACTGAAGTTGAGACTAGAGCACCGATGGCAAGGCAACGCGAATACTTCTTGCAGACTCCATTTGCAAAGCCATTGATTGTTGATGCGACTGACCTCTTTGAGCTCAACGAAGCCACCATTGAGAAAATAGAATTAGTCTATACCAAATTCAGAGAATCTGAATCATTTGACCAAAGGGCATTGAACTTAGAGCGTATCAACGCGCTAAACAAGCAAATTCCAAGCATTGTTGAGAATAGACTAATCAATTGGCAACTTGTGGAACAGACGGGTTGTAATTCACCCGAAAGCTGTGATTCCTTATTTCATGGATTCATAATTACAGCGCGGCATAAACCAAGCCGTGCAGAGAGTGAAAGAGAAATTGTGGACATTAATAAAATGCTGGAATTGTTGCCTGCAACTCCCGAGGAAGCAGGTCTGGTTGACAAGGCACCAATAAACCCTGAAGACACAGCAAGCCACATAATTTACTTAAGCAAAGGCATTCAAACCATCAAGCAAGGTGTTAGACCTCCGCCTCGCGACAAATCAGGTTATAGGCCTGCGTATTATGGCTTTGGTGAAATCGGAATCCTAGATTATTTCAAATTCACTGCCGGTCGACCCAGTATTAATGATCCTGAAGAAAAGTATAACATAAAGCTCACCATAGATGAGCGCGGATATGTTGAGTCTATAGATCTAAAACCTTTGAAGGGAAACTCGATCGCCATGCCCAGTTTGCAGAAAGAATTAATGAATATGAAGTGGTATCCTGCCACAAATAAAAGTAGAAATATGCGCGATGAAGTTGATCTTACTCTCGTGGTGAGCTATGCTCAAATTGGTCTTGAAAAGAAAGGAAAAGGCGCAGAAAAGAAAACTCCAAAAGGTATGTTTGACCTAATGCCGCTTGATTTTGATTCGACCATCATAAAGGTTTTAGATCGTAACGACTGGGAGAATATTGGAATAACTGCAGACCTCACTGGCAGCATGAGCAAATACACGGCTCAGATACTCTATTGGATTCGACTCGATTTACAAATGAAATCGTCAAGGCTTAAACATATAACCTTTTTTAATGATGGAGATCGTAAATCAAACCGTCTGAAATATATTGGCCAAACTGGCGGAATCTACCACATAAAAGCCACCAATTTTGAAGATATAAAGCGCACTGCAGTCCTATGTATACGTGCAGGCAACGGTGGTGACACACCAGAAAATAACATAGAAGCCATACTCGAAGCTATGCGCTACTGCCAAGATTGCGATCGATTTATAATGGCTGCAGATAATCTGGCTACACCCCGAGACATAAAGATTGCCTCTCAAATTCAAAGGCCAATTAGCATTATAGCTTGCGGTGCAACCAATGAAATTAACCCTGCTTATCTAAATCTAGCACGGAATACTATGGGTTCATTGCACACCCGCACACAGGACTTTAAAGATTTGCATTCTATCCGCGAGGGAGAGGTATTTTATGTTGACGGTGTTAAATATGAAGTAAAGACAGGAAAAATCATCGCTTCTCCTTATTGAATTCCATGCCGCCACTAACGCATTAT
>MDTG01117258.1_pt1 | contig 15960 bp, 14 predicted proteins | sample 811421 | NCBI WGS metagenome assembly MDTG01 (sample SAMN05326645, study PRJNA326480) | marine metagenome | isolation source: seawater | place: Pacific Ocean: South East | collected 2011 | reverse complement strand
TATTTAGCGCCATGGGCCTGTGCGTCAGGGTCACCCGCCAGTAAGAAAATATCCCATTTGAATGTATCGGCGCTGTGTTTTATACCGCCATTCACATGCTTTGGTGGGGTGAGGCGCACAATGTGGCCGTGATGGTTTTCAGTGCGTGGGTTGGCAGCAGAGCTATCGGTGCGTTTGCCGTTTTTGGTAAGGGCTACGAACACTTCGCCGGTTTTCTCATAGACGGCAATGTCTTCTGGGCGATCCATCGGGGTGGCGCCGATCAGCTCGGAGGCGCGGCGTGCCTCGATCAGCACATCGGCCTGACTGTCAAACCCATGCTCGCTGGTTAGTTTGCCCGTGCCGTGCACCAATGGTAGCCAGCGCACATTGCCTTCGTCGTCAAACTGGGCAACGGATAATGTTCCCTCATCGAGCAACCGCAGATGCGAGGAGGGGGCTTCGGGGTCGTATGGTTTGGCGCTCACAAAGCGATAGAGATACTGGAAATATTCGTCATCACCACTATAGACCACAACGTGATTATTATGATCAAGGGTAGTAGTCGCGCATTCATGTTTGCAACGGCCAAGCGCGGTGCGTTTGACGGGAGGCAATTGCGGGTTATACGGATCGATTTCGACAATCCAGCCAAAGCGGTTGGGCTCGTTGGGCTCTCTTGAGGCATTGAAGCGGCGATCAAATTTGTACCAGCTATACCACTGCCCGCCCGGTTTAATCCCCATGCGTTTATGGTTGTCGCGCTCGCGCGGATCGATCTCACCCGTCTGGGCAAAATATTTGTCGATATTTTCCTCGCAAGTCAGGTAGGTGCCCCACGGCGTTATACCGCCTGCGCAATTGGCAAAGGTGCCAAAGACACGTTTGCCGCTGGGATCAAGCTGCGTTTTTACGCGCTCATGACCCGCAACGGGGCCTGATAATAATATGGGTGTGGTAGCCGTAATCCGGCGTGCATAGGTGCCATCGACGGGGTGCCAGCCCTGCTCGCTGTCGCGTTTGACCTCGATGATACTCACACCGTGCGCTGCTTGTTCTACGCGCATTTGCTCTTCAGACACGCTGTCCAGATAGTCCATTTCCAACCCGCTGAACATGAGCGGTGGAATGGTATATTCATGGTTCACGCCTAGCAGGCCGTGAGTGGAATTGCTGCTGCCGGCAGGCAGCGGGAAGAAGGCGGTGAAATCATTATTATAGCCGAACTGGCGTTCCTGCGTTTGCTCGGTCTGATTTTTCGGGTCAAAGCTGGGGCCAGTCGGGCGCAATGGATCGCCCCAGCGTATCAGCACCTTGGCATCGTAGCCGGGAGCCACATGCAATTGTTTGTCCAGCAGGCGCTCGACTTCCGTAAAGCGCAACGCTTCTACGGTTTCTTTGGCTTCTTTGCTGGGCGTATCTTTAGCCTGCACTGCCCATGGCAGAGTGCTGGCAGCGGCGGCGAGTGCTGAGTTGCGAAGAAAATTGCGTCGACTGATTCGCCGTTGCAATAAGGTTTCGAATGTATCAGATGTTTCGTGCATGAAAGTTATATAGCACGCAAATTTTGAAAAACAGTATTACAATTTGGAAAAATTACGCCAACAAGCCGATTTTATTACTTTTTATCGGCGTCCGCTTCTTTTTCCGCTGCTTTCTGGTCTTCATTTACGTAATTGGCACCCTCTGGATTTTCTTCCAGCGCGTAGCCAGCCGAACGTACGGTACGCACCAGATCAGGCTGATTGCCATCGTAGTTTAGGGCTTTGCGCAGGCGACGAATATGTACATCTACGGTGCGCAGCTCGACATAAATGTCATGTCCCCACACAGCATCCAGCAATTGCTCACGCGAGAATACGCGGCCGGGATGTTCCATCAAATGGCGCAGCAGGCCAAATTCGGTTGGTGACAGATGCACTTCGGTGCCGTCGCGTGTTACTTTGTGGCTGGTGATATCGATTTCGATGCCAGAGAATTCCAGTTTCTTTTCGCTCAGCGATGGGCGGATGCGGCGAAACACGGCCTTAATGCGCGAAATCAGCTCACTCGGAGAGAATGGCTTAACCATGTAATCATCCGCGCCAGAGTCCAGCCCACGAATACGGTCGCCTTCTTCGCCGCGGGCGGATAGCATGATGATAGGAATATTTTTGGTGTCCTGATTCCAGCGGAGTTGCTTACACACCTCTACGCCGGTCATACCAGGCAGCATCCAGTCCAGCACGATAATGTCAGGGTGATGTTCCTTCACCATTGTAACCGCTTCTTCACCATCCGATGTTGCGAGCACGCGGAACCCCTCTTTTTCGAGGTTGTAGCGTAGCATTGTGACGATCGCGATTTCGTCTTCAACAATCAGAACGGTGGTGTCAGGATTTTTCTTCTGTGCCATGGTGCTGTTCTCATATTGTTATGCAAATAGTTTGCGTTAAAAAGCGGTATTTGGTCAATCTTTTTCACGTGACCCACACCTATTGATAGGTTAGCTTGTAGGCGATTGTGGTAAATAAATCGTTAAATAGGTATGACAGCTGCTAAAAAACCCAGCCAACCCCTGCTGGAAATGGGGCCCCTCGTTTTATTCTTCGCTGGCTATTATCTCTATGACCTGATCACTGCGACTGCCGTGTTGGTGGTGGCAACGCTGCTCAGTGTCATCGTGATATATGCGCGTGAAAAACGCGTACCATTGATGCCGTTATTGTCGGCGATTGTGGTGGCAGTGTTTGGCGGATTAACCGTAGCGCTGGATGATGAATTGTTCATCAAGCTGAAACCCACCATTGTGAACCTTATCTTTGCGAGCATATTGCTCATTGGGGCGGTGGTGTTTAAGCGTGGCTTATTGTCGTATTTGTTCAGCGGGGCATTTCAGCTGAATAATGACGGCTGGCGCATCTTGTCGTTGCGCTGGGGGCTGTTCTTTATTTTTCTGGCGGTGCTGAATGAAGTGATTTGGCGGAATTTCTCCACGGAATTCTGGGTGAACTTTAAAGTGTTCGGCATTTTGGTGGTGACGTTGCTATTCACCATTAGCCAGATTCCGCTGATCAAGCGTTACAGTACACAGCCGATTCGTTAGCCGTTTTCGACCACGCATATTGCGGTGCTAGCTGGCTTTGCGCTCCAATGCGCGCCAGCCAATGTCGCGACGGCAGAAGCCGTCTGGCCAGTCGATACTGTCGACGGCGGCATAGGCTTTGGCCTGTGCTTCGGCAATCGAGCCGCCCAGTGCGGTCACGCCCAACACGCGCCCACCAGCGGCCACGATGGTGTCACCATCGCGTTTGGTGCCGGCATGAAATACAATCACATCTTCCATTTGGCTGGCGGCATCGAGTTGATTGATCGGGCTGCCTTTTTCATAGGCGCCGGGGTAGCCTTTGGCGGCCATCACCACGCATAATGCGGCTTGCGCACCGAGCTCTACCTTCACCTGATCCAGCGCGCCGGTAGAGGCCGCGTGTAGCAATGCGGCAAAGTCGCCCTGAATACGTGGCAGCATCACTTGCGTTTCGGGGTCGCCAAAGCGGCAGTTATATTCGATTACTTTCGGGCCATTGGCGGTGATCATCAGCCCCACAAACAAAATACCCTGATAGGGGCTGCCTTCGGCTTTCATGCCTGCAATGGTGGGATTCACAATCTCGTCCATCACGCGCTGGCGCATGGATTCGGTCATCACTGGCGCGGGCGAGTAGGTACCCATACCGCCCGTGTTGGGGCCTGTATCGCCTTCGCCTACGGCCTTATGGTCTTGCGCGGATGCAAACTCGCGCGCCTGCTCGCCGTCGCATAATGCAAAGAAGCTGGCTTCTTCGCCTATCAGGCATTCTTCTACAATCACGGATGACCCGGCCGCACCAAATTTACCGTCAAAACAGGCTTCAATGGCCTCAATGGCTTCAGCTTCGGTCTGCGCTACGGTCACGCCTTTGCCGGCGGCCAGCCCGTCGGCTTTTACCACGATGGGTGCGCCTTGCTCCTTCACATAGGCGATAGCCGATGCCGCATCGTCAAAACGCCCGTAAGCGGCCGTAGGAATATTGTATTTTGCGCAGAAATCTTTGGAAAAGCCTTTCGATCCTTCCAGTGCTGCTGCCTTGGCGCTGGGGCCAAAAGTGGCAATGTTTGCTGCGCGCAACGTGTCGGCCAGCCCGTCCACCAATGGTTGTTCGGGACCAACGACGACCAGATCAATCTTTTCGCGCGTACAGAATGCGACAATGTCTTCGGGGTTATCAAGGCTTACGCACTCAGCGCATTCGGCGATGCCGGCATTGCCGGGGCTGCAAAACACTGTATCTGCGGAGGGGGATTGTGCCAGCCGATAGCATAAAGCATGTTCGCGGCCGCCTGACCCAATAACCAAAATACGCATGATCGTTCCTTCTCTACTTGACCGTGGGCGGTAAAGATTGCTTGTATACCTCCAACTGTCAAGACGCAAAGGACACCCCCGATGGCGAGTGGAGTAGCACCAACGCATAATCAGCCTGAATATTCAGTCAGCGAGATTTCTGGCGCATTAAAACGCGTGGTGGAAGATACGTTCGGCTATGTGCGTGTGCGCGGCGAACTATCCGGCTTCAAGCGTGCGGCGTCTGGCCATCTTTATATGGATCTGAAAGACGACAAAGCCGTGCTGAACGGGGTCTGCTGGCGTGGCAAAGCCGCAGGCCTGAGCTTTAAGCCCGAGGATGGGCTGGAAGTGATTGTGACGGGGAAAATCTCGACCTATCCGGGGCGCTCTAATTATCAGATTATCATCGACCATATGGAACCAGCGGGCGAAGGCGCGTTGATGGCGCTGCTGGAGAAACGCAAAAAGCAAATGGCCGCCGAAGGCTTATTTGCCGCAGAGCGTAAACAACCATTGCCCTTTATGCCGCAAGTGATTGGCGTGGTGACATCGCCTACGGGCTCGGTGATCCGCGATATTCTGCATCGTATAAGTGAGCGGTTTCCGGTGCATGTGCTGGTGTGGCCAGTGCGGGTGCAGGGCGAGGGTGCGGCCGAGGAAGTCGCCGCAGCGGTCAACGGGTTCAACGCATTGCCAGACCACCTGCCCACGCCTGATGTGTTGATAGTGGCGCGCGGTGGCGGTTCGCTGGAAGATTTATGGGCTTTCAATGAGGAAGTGTCGGTGCGTGCGGTAGCGAATTCGGCGCTGCCCGTGATTTCTGCGGTGGGGCACGAGACAGATACAACCATCATCGACTATGTGTCGGACAAACGTGCACCGACCCCTACGGCGGCGGCAGAGATAGCCGTACCGGTGCGTGAGGAGTGGCTGCTTACCTGTCAGCAATATGGCCAGCGGCTGCATCAGTCGATGGCGCGTAAATTGCGGCAGGAAGATGAGCGTATTCAAGGGCTGGCACGCGGGCTGCCGCGCCCGGCGCAACTGCTCGATTACGCCACACAACGCCTGGATGACTGGAGCGAACGGCTGGCGGGCAGCCTGCCGCTTTTGCTGCAACGTAAACAGCAGCAATTGCAAACCGCGCAGGCCGGGCTGCAACCACGCACGCTTGCCCAGCGCATAGGCAATTACGATAGCCAGATCGAGCAACTCGCCCAGCGCGCAGGCAATGCCAGCAAGCGCATGGTGCGCGATAATGCGTTGCGGCTAGAGAATCTGGGGAAATTGATGGAAGCGCTGAGCCATACCAATGTGCTGAAGCGTGGCTTTGCGTTGGTGCAGGGCGAGGCGGGGCTGGTTACCCGTGCCGCGCAAACCAGTGCAGGCGAGGCGGTGCAGTTGGTGTTTCATGATGGCGAACAGCGTGCCACCATTGGCGAGGCGAGCGCCGCCACGGCCAAGCCTGCAAGCCCAAGGCCATCGGCTAAACGTAAAAAATCACCGCCCTCTGATGCGGGGCAGGAATCGTTATTCTGATAGTATTAGTCGCTGCTGGTCAGGCGGAAAATATTGATGACATAGGTGACGAATTTGTAGACCAGAAAGATGGTTAGCAATACTCCTACCACTGGCGGGCCAAAGATAGGCAGCGCATGGTCGACGAAATCCAGCTTGTCGGAGTTGGCGAAATAGAAATCTTTCAGGCGCACCCACACATCGATAATGCGAAACATATCGTATTTGTAGGGCATGATTTTATCGCCATACTTCAGGTAGGTGGCCACCAAAATCCCGATATAGGTAGGCGCAAGAATCAACACGACCGTGATGGTCGGTATGACAAGGGCTAATAAAAACAGTAATAACGGGTGCATAGGCCTATTATGGTTATCTTACACATGATATAGCGAGCGTGGTTGAAAGTGCAAGGGCACTTACTGTTTGCCCAGCAAGGATTGCAATTCATCCAGTCCTGCAATCACCAGCTTGGCGGGCACCGGCAGGGTATGCTCTTTAAGCTCGTCCGGCAGGCGCACATAATCTTTTTCGGTGGTAATCAACTGCGCATTATGGCGATCGGCCGAGTGAATCAGTTGCTGGCATTCCTGCTTGCTGTAGGGATGGTGATCTGCAAATTCTACATGGTGCACCAGTTCCGCCCCGCTGGCATCGATAGCTGCAAAGAAACGCTCTGGATGGGCGATGCCGGCAAATGCCAGCACACGCTGGCCGGACAGGCTGCTTGCATCTATTTCCAGTTTGCCTTTTACGGTGATGGTGTGGGGCAGCAATGCGTCGCGCACACCTTTGCTGTCATCGCCGATGATCACTGCAACATCCACGCGCTTCAGCCCGCCTTCCAGTGGCTCACGCAAGGGCCCTGCAGGCAACAGCCACTGATTGCCAAAGCCGTAACTGCCATAGACTGCCAGCACCTGTACGTCTTTTTTGATGGTGTGGTTTTGCATGCCGTCATCGAGCAACAGAATATTTGCGCCTTCGGCAATTGCTTTTTTTGCAGCATTGGGTCGGTGATGCGACACCCAGCACGGTGCAGTGCGCGCCAGCAATAAGGGTTCATCGCCCACATCTTCTGCGCTGTGTAGTGTCGGGTCAACGCGCATAACACCCTGATAATGCCCGCCATAGCCGCGGCTGATAATGTGCGGTGTGTAGCCCAATTGCTGCAGCCATTGCGCCAGCGCTATAACCGTAGGGGTTTTGCCGCCACCGCCTGCTACCAGATTGCCAATGCACCATACGGGCACATCGAAGTCCTGCCGCGAGCAGATGAGGCGATGCAGGCGCATGCCAACAAAGTAAAGCCATGAAAACGGCAATAATAGCCATGTGAATACGTGGCGGTGCGACCAGAAATCAGGTGTGCGCATAATGTTAGCTTCCTGCAATGGCTTCGTCTGCGGCGGCTTCTTCTTCCGCATCCGCATCAGACGGTTCAACAATAATAGGAGGGCTAAAGCCCGGAATATTGGCGATGGCGCCATTGAGAATATTTGCAATGACGCCTTTGCGGGTTTTCACCAGATTTAATGCATTTTTGGCCAGACTTTCCTGCATATCCTGATCGCGCAGCAGATGCAGCACTTTGTCTTGCAATTCCTCCAGCGTATGCACTTGCGTGATCGCGTTTTCTTCGCGCAGATCAGCCAGCATGCCCTGGAAATTTTCCATATGCGGGCCGCAGACAATGGCGCAATCAAGCTGTGCAGGCTCCAGCGGGTTGTGTCCACCATGCGGCACGAGTGACCCACCAATGAATACGATGCCCGTCAAGCGATAGAAAATGCCCAATTCGCCCATTGTATCGGCGACGTAAATATCGGTCTCCGGCAGAATCACCTGCTGCTTGCTGCGGCAACTAACGGTAAATTTCTGACCACTCAGTGCTTGCACCACTTCTTCACCGCGATGGGCGTGGCGCGGCACAATAATGGTGAGCAAGTCGCTGTAGGTTTCTTTCAGCGCGCGGTGTACCTCAGCTATTTTCTCTTCTTCGCCTTCATGCGTGCTGGCTGCCAGCCACACGCGCCGATCGCCGATTTTACCCAGAATAGCGCTGGTGGTTTTGGGGTCAGCCGGCAGTTTGGGCGCGTCATATTTGATATTCCCGATATATTCGGTCTGTTCGGCGCCTAAACGGCGAAACTTGCTTTTGTCATCGCGGCTGCCTGCATAAATGGTGTGAAAACAATTGAGCAGCTGGGTGATAAACCCGCGATGGCGCTGCCAGCGTTTGTAAGAGCGGTCAGACATGCGGGCATTAACCAGCACAATCGGACAGTTGCGCTGTCGGGTCATGCGCAGCAGGTTTGGCCAGAATTCGGACTCGACCCAAATCGCCAGATCCGGCTGCCAGTAAGACAGAAAGCGTTTGACTGCCAGTGGCGTATCAACAGGCACAAACTGATGGAATGCACGCTCAGGCAGACGTGACTGCATAAGCGTGGAGGAAGAAACCGTGCCTGTGGTAAGCAGAATATTGGCCTGTGGGTAGCGTTCACAGAGCGCTTCGATGAGCGGCAATACGGAATGTGCTTCGCCCACGCTGGCGGCATGGATCCACACGAGCTGCCCGTCGGGGCGTGGAATGTTGGCCTGACCAAAACGCTCGCTGCGGCGCTTAGGGTCTTCCTTGCCCTTGGCCGTGCGCCAGCGCAGCCATGCAATGATGGCAGGGTGCAGCAACGTGGAAAGTATGCGATAGGCTTTCAGCATAGGTCTAGCTTTGCGCAACCGGTGTGACGCCAGCAGCCTTATCTGCGGCGGCGGTTATGCGGTTTAGCTCCTCCTGCAAATGCTGTTGTGCCATAGCAATATCCTCTTTTTTAGCATCGCCTCCCACGCTGATTGGCTCAGCATAATGGTAGGTGATGCGGCCAAATGGTTTGGGCACCATAAATTTGTCCCAGCTGCGCAGCCGCTTATGGCGTGACGCGCTGAACGAAACGGGGATAATAGGGATTCCGCTGATTTTTGCAAGCTGCACGGCACCGGGGGCGGCCTCCTGAAATGGCCCGCGCGGGCCATCGGGCGTGATACCAATGTTATAGCCTTTGCGCAGCAGGCCAACCATTTCGCTGAGCGCGCGTCGCGCGCCCTTGCTGGATGAGCCGCGTACCGCACGAATGCCTAAATGTTCAACCGTCTGGGCAATGAGGGCGCCGTCATTATGGTGTGAGACCAGTACGTACATGTCACGTGGCGGGGCAATGAGCGGTTGCATGAGCAGGCGGCCATGCCAAAAGGCGAATATGGCATTTTTCTCACCGTTCATATAGGGCAGGATACTGTCAGGTGCATGGTGCGACACACGGTTGGTAGCCTGAATAAGGCGAATGATTTGCGCGACGATCCAGCATGCTACAAATAAGAACGCCGGATGGCGCAGAATGCGTTTGCTCAACGGCGTTGACTTGGCCATTTACGCCACATCCTCTGTGGTTTGTCCGGCGAATTGGGTGGTGTAAAGCGCGTGGTATTTGCCGGTTTTGGCCAGCAATTCCTCATGGGTGCCGGATTCTGCAATGCGGCCTTTCTCCAGCACATAGATAAGATCCGCATCGCGGATGGTGCTGAGGCGGTGAGCGATCACCACGGTGGTGCGGTTTTGCATGAGGGTGTTCAGCGCCTTTTGCACGCTACGTTCTGATTCGGAGTCGAGCGCAGAGGTCGCCTCATCCAGCAACAGAATAGGAGCATTTTTAAGCATGGCCCGTGCAATGGACAGGCGCTGACGCTGACCACCCGACAATTTCACCCCGTGCGGGCCAATTGGCGTATCGTAGCCTTCAGGCAGCTGCATAATGAAATCATGCGCATCGGCTTGTTTTGCGGCGGCTTCGACTTCGCTGTCGCTGGCATCGGGCTTGCCATAGGCGATATTGGCACGCACCGTGTCGTCAAACAGCACTACTTCCTGTGCCACCAGCGCCATATGTTCGCGCAGCGATGCCTGGGTTACCTGGCGCACATCCTGTTTGTCGATCTGCACGCCGCCCGACTGCACATCGTAGAGTCGTAAAATGAGGTTGATAACGGTCGTTTTTCCTCCGCCGGAAGGGCCAACCAGTGCCACGGTTTTGCCAGCAGGGATATGCATGCTAAGGCCGTTAATGCCGCCTGTGTCGGGGCCATAGCTGAAGATCACATTATTCAGCTCGATCTCGCCTTTATCCAGTGCGAATGTGCTGGCATCTTCGGTATCTTCAATGTCGGCACGGGTGTCGAGCACAAAGAAGAAACGGTTGGCGGCAGCGAGTCCTTCCTGCAGATGGGTGTTGAGGCCTGCCATGGCTTTGATAGGGCGATAGGCCATGATCATGGCGGTGATGAAGGAGAAGAATGCGCCGGGGGTGGTGGTGCCTTCCAGCACCTGATAGCCGCCATACCAGATAACAGAGGCAATAGCGACACCGCCCAGCGTTTCCATCATCGGGCTGGCGGCGGCCTGAATGCGGGCGGCTTTGTAATAGAGCGCGAATAAATGCTCGATGGAGCTATTGGCGCGTTTGACTTCAAAATGCTCACGGCCATAGGCTTTGACCACCCGCGCACCCTGAAAGGTTTCATCCAGTTGCGCGGTGAATTCGCCCAGCTGGCGCTGCGTGCCGTCGGCGACTTTGCGCATGCGCTTGCCAAGCCGCACTATCGGCCAGATGGCGATGGGAAATAACAGCAGCGCAATCAGCGATAATTGCCAGCTTTGGTAGACCATCACGCCCACCAGAAACACCATGGTCAGCATTTCTTTGGCGATGCCTGTCAGCACGTTCGAGATAGAGTGGCGCATCATGGTGATGTCGTTGGTGAAACGCGAGATGAGGCGACCCGAGGCCTGATCGTGGAAGGTGGCCAGATCGGCTTTCATCAGATGTGCGAATAAATCGGTTTGCATGTCGGCAATGACGCGCTGGCCAACAAAGCGCATGAAGATGGTCTGGCCATAATTCGCCGCTCCGTTTATCACCGCGATAATCGCCACCGCCATCGGAATGATCAGCAGCATGTCGTGGTCTTTTTTCACAAAAATTTCGTCCAGCACAGGCTGAATAAGATAGGCATGTGAGGCGGTTGCGGCGGCGGCCAGTATCATACAGCCGATAGCCATCGCAATCTTGCGGCGGTGTTTGCTCACATAATCGCGGAGCAGGCGCCGCATTAAAATACGCGTATCCGTCCGATGGTCGGGCGTGTAACGATCACTGCTCATGGAATGGCCTTAAATCCCTGCGACTGTCATGCCGTCAATGCGTAAGGTAGGTGCGTTGGTGGCATAGTTGAACGCGAGGTCGTTGGCGGGCACACAGCGCTGGAACATATCGCGCAAATGACCGGCAATGGTGATTTCGCTGACGGGGTAGGCCAGTTCGCCATTCTCGATCCAGATGCCGCTGGCACCCTGACTGTAATCACCGGTAATCAGGTTTACGCCCATACCAAACGTATCGGTAATGAAGATACCCTCTTTAATGTCGCTTATCAGCTCGTTTACGCTTTGTTCGCCCGGCTGCATAAACAGATTGCTGCTGCTGGGATGCGGTGGTGCTGAGGCGCTGCGCGCTGCGTGTCCGGTGCTTTGCAGGCCGAGCTGCTTGGCGGAACGCGTATCCATCAGCCACGTAGTGAGCGAGCCTTTGGCTACAATGTCGCGGCGCGTGTTGGCAATGCCTTCGCCGTCAAACGGTTTGGAGCCTAGCCCGCGCAAACGGTGAGGGTCATCGGTGATGGTGATATGCTCGCCGAAGACTGGCTGATGCAGTGATTCTTTGAGAAAGCTGGTGCCACGTGCAATTGCGCTGCCCGAAATGGCGCTGGCGAAATTGCCAAGCAGGCTGCGTCCAACGCGCGGGTCGAACACCAGCGGCATGCTGCGGGTGGCTACTTTTTGCGGATTCAGACGTCGCAAGGTGCGTTCGGCGGCTTCGTTGCCGATGGAAGCTGGCGATTGCAAATCTTCCCAGTGGCGGGTGTGGCCATAGGCATAGTCGCGCTCCATGCCGCTGCCCTGGCCGGCAATCACCGATAGTGACAGCCCGCACGAGCTGGTGCGGTACTGGCGGGCAAACCCTTGCGATGTAGCAAGGCTGATGCGGGTGCCGCCATAGCTGGCTGACGACCCTTCGCTGTTGGTAATGCCCTCATGCGCTAATGCAGCGTCTTCTGCTTCGCGGCACATCTCGGTCAGGGTTTCGGGTTCTGGCTCGCGGCCGTCATAGAGTTCCAGTTCGGGCACATCCTGCACCAGACGTTCTTCGGGAGCTAAGTGGCTGTAAGGGTCGTCGGTGCTGGCGCGCGCCATGGCGACGGCGCGTTCGGTCAGTTCGTTCAGCGTGTCGGCCAGCAGGTCCGTCGACGTGACGATGGCATTCTTTTCGCCCACAAACACACGCAGGCCTATGGCTTGGCTCTCTGCACGCTCGATATCTTCTGGTTCGCCTTTGCGGAAGCTTACTTCCAGCGTGGCCGAATCAAACAGCACCGCATCGGCTGCATCGGCGCCCTGGCCCACAGCTTTGCTGATGACGGTGTTTAACAGGTCTAAATCTTTTTCGCTCATGCTGGCCTTATAGCGCCATTTGGCGAGGAAATCCAGAGCGGAGAATCGCTCAGCCTAGCTGCGCAGGCTAAAGAGATGATGAAACGCGATGGCAGCGGCATTGGATACATTCAGGCTTTCCATTTGCGGACTCATCGGAATGGTAATCAATAAATCACACGCTTCGCGGGTGAGGCGACGCAGACCTTTGCCTTCGGCACCCAGCACAAGTGCGGTGTCGTTGCCTAACGTGGCTTGGGAAAGGGTTTGTTTGGCATGGCCATCCAGCCCTGCCAGCCAGTAATGCGCCTCTTTCAATTCCGCCATGGTGGCAGCCAGATTGGTTACGGTAATATAGGGCACCACTTCCAGCCCGCCGCTGGCAGATTTGGCCATCACACCGTTTTCAGGTGCGGCATGGTCTTTGGGGGCAATCACCGCGCCAATATCGAACGCCGCAGCGGTACGCAAAATCGCGCCTACATTGTGCGGATCGGTAATCTGGTCAAGCAGCACAAGCGGTTTGCCACAGTCAAGCAGGCCTTGCCAGTTCGGCTCGGGCAGAGGGGCGACCTCTACCGCAATACCCTGATGCACCGCATCCTCGCCCACACGCTTGGCAAGCTGCTCGGGCGTGGTTTCTTGAATGCCGATAGGCATGTTCATTTCGCTTAAGCGGACAGCCACATTGCGGGTGGCGAAGACCTGACGAATATCGCGCTCCGGGTTTTGAAGCGCGGCCACGGCGGCATGCCAGCCATAAATCCAATAATGGCTGGACGGTTTTTGTGGTTTTTGATTGCGTTTGCGCGTTGACATCGTGATGCATATACAGTAGCTAAGTCGGCCTTGCACGCCTTTTTTCTATATGGGGGGGTGGCTGAGCGGTCAAAAGCAACGGACTGTAAATCCGTCGGGTTTCCCTACGCAGGTTCGAATCCTGCCCCCCCCACCACCTAAAGCAGAGCCAATTTCCACGTTTTCATGGTTTTCAGACCTAACCACATAAATCGGTGTTTGTGTCACTTTTGTGTCACTTGCTAACCACGCAACACGATAATTCCCCATCACTCTTTCACCCGTAAAACGTTAGTTGCTCAGTGTAATTGACACAGGATTGGCGCAATTGTGCACAGGCCAGAACCAAGGCCCTGCGCTTGCCATATAAAATGGAATAACCTGTCGGATTATAGGGGGAATATATCTATGCTTATAGGTGGACGGGGTGGCCTGTCACCGCTAGGTTATATTCACTAGAAACAACCGCTTTCGCGAAAGCATAGCAGAACACACATGAACGCCAGCTAGGAGGCGGTGACGATGAGATTTCTTGTTTTTCTGATTTTATTTTTTCCTGCAAGCCTGGCCTTGGCGATGGGTGCTCGCCCAGACAACGCTGAGATTGTAGTGTGCGAACTGGATGGACATGTATTTCATATTCCGGCGGGATATATGCGTTATGGCGGTGCGGCATTAGGCTGTGCGCCGGAAATGCATACGGTGCTATTTAATGCATATCGGCCAAATCTGATTTCCACACCTTCTGATAATATACGCGTGCTTTCATTAGAAGAACGTTTACTGCTTCAGGTTCAAATGTCGATCAATACGCAATACAAGAATGAAAGTAAAAAAAATATTTTAGATGATCAAATCAAGAAGGGAGATAAATTTGCTGAGTTAGATAGTAATCTTGTTGAGAATCTTTCTTATTATGAGGACTTCCCTGAAGCATATTCATTAAAGAAAGAGAGGCGTGTTTTTTATTACATAAGTAAAAATAATATCACGCACCTACTTTCATGCGGGTTTAATAAGAATCGATCAGATGGTATGTGCAGTGGATCCTTTACGTATAGTAAATTTGACGTTGATTATCGCTATGAAACTAAAGCGAATGATCCAATTTTAGATATCTCGAATCAAGCAGAGGCGTTGATTCAATCCTTTTATCAGCCGCATTTATCTAATCCTAAGAGCGAGTAAGCTATGTCCAATCTTGATGAAATTACCATTGACCAATCTCAATACGACCAATTGGTGACTATTTTTAGTCAGGCTCAGGCGGAACCAATCCCGTTTTGAAAAACCAAACATTTGAGCCTATAGGCAACGTGAGGATAGCTCACTGGTGCATTGTTAGATGAGTTATAATGGTTAAGCGCAGCGCCCGCCACGGGGGTGGGCTCGTTGACCTCTCATCCCGTTTTGCCTGACGCTGCTTAAACCTTAAGGTCTGTCGGTGGGCATGCCACCGTAGATGATGCAAGGAACGCTCCTATGCACATCCATATATATAAAAGCAAAAAATTGATTCAAGTTCAATATATTATTATGGGCGTATCAAAATGGCAGAGGAGGCAGTATTCGATGTTAAGTGCCTAAAGTGCGAAACATTAGCGCAATGTTACTGCGGGTAATAAAAAGCGCGCTCTCACAGTATGCGCTAAAGCATAATAGGCACCTAAGGCTGCCACTCTTTTCCGTCCCAATCATATAATTTGCCCGTATCGTCAGGGCTTAGTCCGTGCAATGTGGCCAATAAATGTTCGGTGGCGAAGGCGGGGCTGAACAGTTTTTCTGCCCTCACATGCGACTGGAATGGTTCGGACAAAGCAGTGTCGACGGTGCCGGGTTGTAGTCCCACAATAATAGCCTGTTTGTGTTTGCGGCCGATTTCGATGGCGAAGTTTTTTAGCACCATATTGAGCGCTGCTTTTGCTGCGCGATAGCTATACCACCCGCCGATCTGATTGTCGGACACACTGCCCACACGTGCGGAAAGGGCGGCGAAAATGCTTTGCGTGTCGCGGGGCAGGAGGGGCAGAAAATGTTTGCCAACCAGAGCAGGGCCAATGGTGTTGATGGCATAGCTGTGCGCCAGCTGGTTGGCATTCAGCTCTTTCATGGCTTTTTCGGGCATGTGATGTTCGTCATGCAGCAGACCGGTGGCGACAATGATAAGGGTTGGTGTGCCGTGCTCGGCGGTAAGTGCGGCGGCATCCTCAATGCTTGGCTCGTCGGTCAAATCAATATGGCCGCTGACCACACGATCCGAGGCAAAGCGGGTGTGCGAACGCGACAGTGCCACGATTTTGTCGTAGCGCGTATCATTCTGCAATTGTTCGACAAAGGCGCTGCCAATGCCGCCTGACGCGCCAATAACACAGGCAATGGGCGTGTGTGTTTCAGTCATGATAAGTAGTCTAACGTATCTGTCGTGCGATGTAATCTTACAAGCCAGTAAGTTGATGAATGCGGGCTGGTATGCCAGCTATGGCAGGGCTGCGCCTTGCGGTGATGCGATGGCTGTGCTAACGGTGTGCATCATCTATTTAACATACGAAGAAAGAAGATTGGTTTTATGGAATTTCCTACGCAGATCGCGATTATTGGCGCGGGCCTTAGTGGGCTGGTGCTGGCAGAAAAACTACAAAAGGCAGGGTTTGAAGCCAGTGTGTTCGACAAAGCGCGTGGCGTAGGGGGGCGTATGGCAACACGCTATGCAGATCCGTATTATTTTGACCATGGCGCGCAATTTCTGACCGCGCGGAGT
>MDTG01372576.1_pt1 | contig 15962 bp, 20 predicted proteins | sample 811421 | NCBI WGS metagenome assembly MDTG01 (sample SAMN05326645, study PRJNA326480) | marine metagenome | isolation source: seawater | place: Pacific Ocean: South East | collected 2011 | reverse complement strand
TGCTAATATATACATTTAATTAAAATAGACAATTTAATATTTATATTATTACCTAATTTTTAATATTAAAAATATTAAAAATATTAAAAATTTTTATTTTTAAGACTCAACATTAACTTCACTTTCTTTTTCGTGACATACATCTTTTTTTTCTAATATTTCTGATTTTATATCATTTCTTACACTTTCTAGAGTTTCAAGAGTTTCTATGCTTTCAATTTCTAAACTTTCTATATTTTTTAAATTAATATCATCATCTTCTATATTTATTTTTGAAAAAATATTACTATTTTCAGTTATATTCATATTATTAAACATAGATATAAATAAATCATTTGTATTAGAATTTGTGTCATTATCTTCATTTATTAAATTATTAATTTCTTTTATTTCATCTTTTATTTTTATAATATCATTATTTGTTTCCAAACTTAATGTTTGATTTTTAATAACTAACATTTTTAAACCATTTAATTCATTAACAAAATCTTCTGTTTTATTTAAATATTTTTCATTAATATTTGCAATATTTGAAAGCTTTTCAATATTTATTAACATAGATTTAATAGTATCATTAATATTATTTAATTTATTTGATACCAATTTGTCTATTTTTTGTGATAAAAGTTCAACTATTTTATTTTCATCATAATTAATAGATAATTCTTTAGATTCTAAATTATTATTAGTTAATAATAATTCTAGTTCTTTAATTTTAGTATCATGCATTTTTAATATTTCTAATGGAGTTAGTCTATTATTACTAATTTGCTCATTATTATTTTCATTGATTATTGGAACTTGTTTATTTATATTAGATTGTGTTTGAATAGATTCTTGATTTCCTGCTCTTCTTCTTCTTGCTGCTGCCATTGCACTTGCTCCACTCATATTTTAATAATTATAATAAATATTAATTCATCTTTTTAAATACTTATTGTCTCATTAATAAATTTATTTGTGAAACAAAATTATAATTTTCTACAATAAAGTCCTCAACTTTATATTCTTCAATATTTTCATATTTTTTATTTATTTTTAATTTAGGAAATTCTTTTGGAATTATATCTTTTTGCATTTTTAATTTCTCAATATGATCATCATATATATGAGCATTTCCTAAATAATAAATAAATTCATATGCTTCTAAACCAACATGATGTGCTATTAAATGTGTTAAAATACTATATGATGCAATATTAAAAGGCACACCTAAACCAACATCACCACTTCTTTGATATAAACTACAAGATAATTTATTATTTATTACATTAAATTGACACATAACATGACAAGGAGGAAGAGCCATATAATCTAATTGACAAGGATTCCATGCGCTCATAATAAGTCTTCGAGAATTTCTAGTTTCAGGATTTTTAAGTTGGTCAATGATATAATTTAATTGGTCAACGCCTTTATTACTATAATCACTGTTACAATCGTTATAATGAGCATTAAAATGTCGCCATTGAAAGCCATAAATTGGACCTAAATCATCTTCATTATAATGTGTTAAACCTCTTGAATCCAAAAACTCACGCGATGCATTTGAATCCCAAATATGAACATTTTGTGATTTAAGATTTTTATTTGAAGTATCACCTCTTATAAACCATAATAATTCTTTCAAACAAGTTTTATGAGCTAATTTTTTTGTTGTTAAATATGGAACTGTATTATTTTCCAATGAAAAATGCATTGCACTACCAAAAACTGCTAATGTAGTACCATTTCTTCCTATAAACTCTTCATTATTTTCTAGTATATCTTCAATTAAATTTAAATATTGATTTTCATCATGAAAAACACCATTTTTATTTTTGATAGTGTTTAGTGATTTTTTTAACATTAATATAATTAATATTATAAATATTATAAATATTATTAAACTAATTTTAAATAATTTTAAATAATTTTAAATAATTTTAAATAATTTTAAATAATTTTAAATAATTTTAAAATTAAATTTTATAAAAATCATTAATTTAATTTCTTTATATAAATCATAAATGGCTGTTGCCAATTCCGAATTTTCTATGGAAGGTGGATCATCACAAATGAGTGTTTCTGGATTTTTTAATCATATATTTAATTTTGATAACGATAATAAAGCAGCAATGTTAAATTTAGTTCAATATTTGTTACTTGGTTTAATACCAGTTGTTCTTGTTTTAAAAGGAATTAAAAATTTAGTACCAGAAGAAGATGATCTAAAAGGAACACCTGAAATAGTAATTGAAGTTGCTATGCAATTATTTGCTATTTTCTTTGCTATATGGTTCATTGATAAAATGATTAGATATTTTCCAACATATAGTGGAGTAAATTATCATAAATTTAATGAATTAAATTTTGTTCTTCCATTATTAATTGTCCTTGTTACAATGCAAACCAAATTAGGTTCAAAAATTAATATTTTAGCAGAAAGGGTGATGGATTTATGGAATGGAACACAAGCAACAAATGGACAAGTTGGTAATACAAATCATGGTGGTATTAGAGTTAGCCAACCAATAGTAACACCGGGTATTCATCAAGTAAGTAGAGCGGATGCATTAGACAATACTATTAATCCACAAGCAGGTCAAATGCCCGCACAAAATAATGTTTCAATGATAGATGCATTGCCTAATATGATGCAACAAGGGCAAGCACAACAAGGGGGTAATGGTTTAAGCAATTTCCAACAGCAAGCAATTCAACAATCATTTATGGAAGCAATGGAACCAATGGCTGCTAATGGTGCATTATGTGGAGCATTTGGCTCATCATTTTAGATATAATATTTTATTTTTATTAAAATTTATAAAATATTATAAATATTATTTAAAGTGTTTCATTAAAACATTTATTTCTTACTCCGTCCCCCACCGAAATGGTCTTGTAATGCATGATCTATTTTTTTGATACTTCTTTCCATTCTTTTTTTTTGAAATTGTAATCGTTGTTTTTTTGTTTTTGGCAATTCTAAATATTCAAATACTTTATCTATAAATATATTAAATAATAATTTAACATTAGTTACTATTTCATTATCAGAAAATAATTTTACAATTACTATTTGTGATAATATTAATAAAATATATAAAATTAAACCAACTATGTAATAATATTTAGAATCTTCATCAAACCCCGGTGATGGGTCTTGAAAAATTAAAAATCTTTCATATAAATTTTCTGATATATTTGTTTCATTATTTTCATTATTTTCGTTATCTATTTGTTGTTTTTTTGTAAATAATGTAGATAAAATTGGTTGTATTCCACCAGTTATAAGAGATATTAAAATAAAATATAAAACAATATATACTAACATATAAAAAATATTTGAATATAATAATGTATATGCATTTAAATATTTACGTAATAATAATAAAATTAAAAATAATACAAATAATGGAATACTAATTACTAATATTATTTTAGAAAAAATTTCAGAAACAATTTTATTATTTGTTATCATAGAAAGAGATGATAATGTTAATGATACTAAAATTATAAAAGGAATATCTGATGGCATATTAATAAAAAGTTTATATATACTTTCATATAATTTCATTTCAGTATCAAATGTTGTTTTATCTTTATCGTCTATAGTTATAGGTTTTTCTTTATTAATATAATATTTACTAAATGTTAATAATAATTTTATTATTATTACAATAAAAAGTATAATATAACTAAATTTTGTAAATCCTCCAAGTATAGAAATATTATCAGTACTAAAAGAAAATAATGTTATTCCAATAATAAATAAAAACTGTATAAATAATAATATTATATTAATACTTGTATCAAAAAAATTGATATCATCTGATTCTACTGTTGAAATTTTAAAAACACGATTTTGTAAATTTATAATATTAGTAATTCCATTAATTTTTTCACATATATATGCAAATGAATAGTTTGTAGTATTTGACATTTCATAAATTAATATATAATAATATTATTATTTTGTATAATATTATTATTATTTTTTTTATTCAGATGAATCTTTAATATATGTTTCTTTACATAAATTTTTAATTATTTTTTCTTCTAGAGCATCTCCTGATCTGCCTATAGTAGTTATTGTTTTTGTAAAATAATCTGTTTTAGAATCATTTGTTAAAAAATCTGGATTTTCACTTTTCCAATCTTGTAATGCATTATAATTTTTTCCTGATGCCTTTTTAATTGCTTTTTTAATTTTTTCTTTATTATTATCTTTTGTCCATGCATCTTCGTCTTTTATATATAATGTTTCACGCTTAACATCTGTACAATGCATTGGTCGTTGATATAAACTAAGTTTATTCATATTATCCATTATTGTTTTACTTAATCCATTTACTAAACCATTTTGTTTTGTAAAATCTAATTGCTGTAAACTTACTTCTATTGATTTTATAAAATCAGTCATATTAATAGCATCTTTACATTTTTCATTCAAAAATACATTTATATTAAATCGTTGATTATTATTTATAGTATTGTTACCTATTTTTGGAACAATTTCAAATAATTGTTTATGTTGTTCTTCTAAGTGTTTTTGTTGTTCCATTAATTGTTGTTGTTGGCTTACCAATAAATTTTTAATATCATTATTTTCACTTATTAATTTTAATACAACATCTTGAGTAATATTATTTTGTACTAGTTGTGAATTATTACTAGTATCATTTGTATCATTTGTATTATTAAATATACTACATGTATTTTGATGGTTATATAAACTTTGTCTATGTTTATACGTTTTACCACATATACACTTAAAAATATTGGCTACTTTTGCTACTTTTTTGTCAGTATTTTGTAAGTATAGATGTTTTGCAGTTGTTAAATGTTTATTATAATTAGATTTTTTATCTGTAATATAGTTACATTTTTCACAGCAAAAATTATTTGCTACTTTTGCTACTTTTTTGTCAGTCATTTGTAAGTATAATATACTTATAAAAAAGTTTCTAAATATTATAATTAATACTTTTGTATGCTTTTGTAAGTATTTCATTTTTGCATGTAAAAAAAATAAACTAAAAAATTATTATCAATACTTATATGTTGTTTAAAAATAATAAAAAATATTTTGGCTACTTTTGGCTACTTTTTTGTAAGTATTTTGTAAGTATTTTGTAAGTAAAAAATACTTATAAAAAAATCGCAATTTTTCAAAATGATCAAAAATGACCAAAAAAGTGTGTGACCATAAATTTTTTTTGAAAATATATATGTTAATAATGTTATGTTTTATGATAAGAGGCATAAAATGTCAAAAAATGCATTTTTTAAGTTTTCATTCTTGGCTGTTAAAAGTAAAAATGGACATTTTTAAAATGTCCAATTTCATTTTTTTTGACTTTCGATTAAAAAAAATAAAAAAATCACTTTTTGAAATATTTTATTTTTATTATGCAAAATGGTCACAAAGTGAAAAACACCATTTTTATGGGGGGATAAGTCCACCCTTAATTTCTTTAAGTTCTTTTTAAAATATATTATTTGTTTTTTATGTTTATTAATTTTTATAATTTCTATTAATTTCTATAAATTTCTATAAATTTCTATTAATTTTTATAATTTTTATTATATTCTCTCAACAATATAATAAAATGAATAAATTTTATCAAAATATATTCTTTTATGGAATAAATATATCTTTTATATTATATATTTTAGCTTTTTTGGGTTTAGGTGGTTGTGCTCCGCAATATTTAGATTATTTGCAATATGGTTTAAAAATATATGTTTCAATAATTTTAATTATTTTATACAATCCAATTACATATAAGGAGAGAGAATTTAAAGAATTTGATAGATCTATTGTTTTCACTTCTGGATTATTTCTACTTCTCTCTACTACTATTTTAGATAATATTGAAAAATATTTTAAAACAAAAGCACAATATTTAATTTCGTTAGGTTTTAATTTTATTTAAAATTTTTATTGTTACAATTTATGTGTTTTTTTATTATTTTTTTTATATTTATTTTTTTTTGTATGTTTTTCTCGTGTTTTGAAAAATTTATTTATTTCATTAATAATATGATTAGTAAATAAATATTCAATGTTTTTTTGACGATTTGGTTTATTTAATGCGTTTAAATTATGATTGCTTGTATTAAGATGTATGAAATATTGATATTCTCTCAAACTTGTATTGAATAAATTTCTATTTTTTTTATAAAATCTTTCACACATGTAACTATAATTTTCATTATGATGATAAGGTTCAATATTAATATATAATACATTATCATTAACCATTTCTTCATGATATACATCATCTAAAAAACATACTTTTGTATTGGTTGGTAACTTTGTACAATTAATAAAATCTCTATATGATTTATTATGACTGGTTCTACCAATTTCTATTTGTTTTCCATCTATCTTAAATGCTCTTATTATTTTATCAAATAATTTAAAATTAAGTTTATAATGTAAATATTCTTTAATAATATTAGCCCATTCATTTGGACCATTATTATTTGTATATATCATGGCATAATTACATATATTTAAATTTTTTTTGTTTTTGATATTTTTTAGAAGTCGCAATAATTGTGGTCTTAAAAAATCAGGAAATAAATCTATAATATTAAAAAAATATTTATTTGGAAGATCATCATTTTTTAAAAATAATTTTGTTAAATTCCAAAATTTATATAATTGCGAAAAAGACCCTAATGTTTCATCCATATCAAAAACAATTGCATAATTTTCTTTCTTATTCATTTTTATAAAATTATATTATAAATTATAGTATTATAAAAATTTTATATAATATTATATTAGTATTATTATATGAAACTTACAAAAAAAGATTATATTGAAATATTAGATTTTTATGATATTAATTATAGTAAAGATTTGCCGATTAAATTTTTAAAAAATTTAGTAGAAAAAAAAATAGCAGAAAAATTATGTAGTTGTATAAAAAAAGTAAAAGATAAATATAACGATGAAACCGAAAATAGAGCAATTGGAATATGTAATTATAGTGTAATTCAAAGAAAAAAAATAAAAATTCATACTTTTTCTTGTAAAAAAAAGAAAGAATTAAAAAATAAAATAAATGATCCTAATGGAGATAAAATATATAAAATAGAGAATAATATTAACATAAATAAAAAAAAAACAAAAAAATATTATAAGAAATAAAATGAACAATATATTTAAAACGTTTATTTTTTAGAAAGATGATTAATGGCTTTTAATAAAATAAGTTCTTCATCATTTAATTTTTGAAATATCAAATTTTCATTTAAATTTAAAGTAAAAAATCTATTATTATAACCTTTCATACATAACGAAACTCCTTTATTATTCATTTTAATATCACATAAATGAGCACAATTATTTAAATTAATATTGTCTATATTATTTAAATTTATCCAACGCAAAGATGCGCCATAATTAAAATCTTTAATATCTTCAATATATCTATAGTTTTTAAGTTTATTATGAAATTCTTTTAAATTATCTTTTTTAAGACCAATATTTTGTAATATATCATTTTTTTTATTTTTTATTTCTTGAATATTAGTATTAATAATATTTAAATTTATATCATTATCTAATGCTTTTTCCAATAGTTTAAGATCCATTATATTTATTAGTTATAATATAAAAAAATTATTAAATTATATTATAAAGTTATTATATTATGTTTTTAAGATTCAATCATTTAGAGAAAATGAATATGAATTATTTTGAACATATGTTTATTTCATTAAATTATGCATTAATATTATTTATATCTTTTATAAAAGCAGTTATTCATGCATTTATTCCTGATATATTTGTAACATCAACAAGTGAATGTATAAATGAAATAAATATTAAACTAAATAATAATTATGGTAAATATTAATTAAAATAATGTAAAAATTTTATTTTATTTTATTACATCTTTTGGTTTTGGTATTATAAACTTTTCCCTGTGATTCGCAATTCTTAATTCTTTCTGGAGTTGTTTTCTGTTTTGTTGTTTTTTTGGTTTTTTTATTGCATCTTTTAGTCGTTGGATTATATACTTTACCTAGTGATTCACAATCTCTTTTTCTATCACTATTTGTTTTTTCTACTTTTTTTGTTTTTATATTTTTTTTGGCAATTCCATTTACACATCTAAAATCTTTATTTCTTATTTGACCACTTCTACATTCTATAACACATCTTCCTGTATTTGGATTTAATATTGGTTTATTTGGTGGACATTTCTTTTCTTCATTTTTTTCTTCTTCTTTTATTATTTTATCAACTATTTTTTCTACAACAGGTGAAGGATTAGGTTTTACATTTGAATATAAATTATAATCTTTTAATAATTTTGTATATTCTGTTTTTAATTGTTCTAAATTCGTATTTCTTGTAAATGGATCTTTTGGGCAATATTGTACAAAAAGAAGAAGATATTTTCTTAAAAAAATATCTGGGACTCTCATTTTTTGAATAAAATAAGCAGCATCTAACATTGCAAGAGAAAAACAATATAAATCAAATGAAAGTACCATGTGATTTAATAATTTATCATGTGTTGGAAAATTATTTTTAATTTCAACACATTTCGGATTATGTTTATCATTATAATTTATTTTATTTGTACAACTATTTTCAGGTGGCCAATAAGAATGACTTATACCTAAACTTTCTCTATTGTTTTTACAATTACTAATATATCTATCGTTGGTTGTCATCAATCCAAAATCTATAAATTTAGACATACCATTATTTACATTATAAACAATATTTGCTAATTTTATATCTCTATGCATTATTTCATTTTTTCTAAAAAATATTAATCCATCAATTAAATTAATAATTGATGTTAAAAATATTTTTTGTTCATTTAATGTTTGTTTTGGAAAAACTAATTTTAAATAATCATATACACTAATTCCTCCATCTTGTAAAATAAGTAAAGATAAAGTGTAAACATTCGCTTTTATTAAGCGTTGAACTGTTGGATTTTTACATTTGCTAACACTATCTACAAAATTTTTATCTATTAATGGTTGACAATATTCTGGTCCAACAATAGCATATTTATATAATTCTTTAAATTTTGCAATATTTTCATATTCTTCTAATTCTTGTAATGCATCATTATTATACATAACTTTTGAAACTTTATCTTTATAGTTAATATTTTTATCATCGCATTTAAGACTTGGTTTTAAAACACACCCATAACTTCCTTCTCCTACTACTTTTGGTTTTGATGCCATTAATATATATAATATAAAAATAATATAATATAATAACTATTATATTATATAATAATTATGGATAATATAGAATTTGGTATAATTAATTATGATTCAACGCAAGCACCATTTTTTAGAAAAAGTATTGATAGTGATAAAAGACAACATAATAATGAAAATATATTGAACGTAGAAAATTTAAATTTAATAGATAAATTTAAATCTCTCAATTTGCCTAAAATTGTTGAAGATTTTTTTATAAATAATAATGCATATAATTCCGAAATATACTTAAATAATTATACTTTTTTATCAATAAATAAGATTTTAGAATTATATGAATTTTATAATAATGATAATATAAAAAATATAATAGATTTGGGTTTTATTTATATAGGAATGGGGCATATACATGTAATTTATTATAATAGTAAATTTAACAAAATATTTTTTAGAAACGATGGTGGTTCTAATGGATACGATCGTTTACAACATTATAATGAAATGATTGAAGTTTCAAAAATAGATAATATAAATTTAATTGATAAAGTATGTTATGATTTTGATGAATTAATGGAAAAAATAAATACTGAACATATATAATGAATTCTGAATTTAATAATTTATATAAATTTTTAATTAATAGTAAACAATTAAGTTCGATAATAATACCATTAGCACTAATTATTATTTATAATAAAAAATATATTAATTATTTTAATTATTGATTTGTTTATATTGCATGTATAGGTATTATAGATAATAATTTTCAATACAAAAAACATAAATCATTATTTGTATATTATAGTGTAATATTTCATGTATTATTATTATATCCATTATTCAATATAAAAAAATACATGAAACCCAATATAATTAGTTATAGTTTTAGTATATTAACAATATTTATTATATTAGTTTTACCATTTTGGCCATATGCATTATCAAAACAAATATTTATTCTAACATTGGTTATAGTAAATATTTTATGTACATTATTATATTTAATCTATTATTAACTAATCCAATAATTTTTCATATTATTTTGATAATTTATTGGAATTATTTTCATCATAAAAATCTAATGTGCGTGCACTGGCATCTTTTGCATCTACATATTTAGGCATCCAATAATAACTAATCAAATGATCACAAAAAATATAATTTTTATTAAATAAATATCTATAATATGCTTTTTCATTACTATCAGGAATATTATTACTCAATTTTAATTTTGTATAACAATCAATAATATGCTTAATATTTTCTTTAAATTTATCATTGTTTTCTATATTATCTTGAATAATAGAAAACCATGATTTTTTCAAACTACTTACACCATCACTAAATGCTTCTTTTGTCCTCCACAAAATTTCTTTTGGTAATAAGTTAGGCATTAAACAATCAAATGATTGTCTGATTAAATATTTTTCACATTTTTCAATTGTAGTATTATAACGCAAATGCTTATCAATTGTCAAATAAAATTCAACCCATTTACGATCTAAAAATGGGGTTCGTGGTTCTAATCCATGATTTGAAATACAACGATCACTTCGTAGTACATCATACATATGAATATCTTGTAAAAGTCGCTTACATTCTTTGTCAAATTCATATGCGTTTGGTGATTTTTTAAAATACAAATAACCTCCCATTAATTCATCCGCACCATCACCATTAAAAATAACTTTGCAATCACTATTTTCTTTTATATATTTTCCAATTAAATAATTTCCAACACTTGCACGAACTGTTGTTGTATCATATGATTCTATATTATATATAACTTCAGGTATAGCATTAAAAAAATCTTCATTACTTACAATTATTTCATGATGATCTGTTTTTAAATGATTTGCTACAATTTTAGCATATTTAAGATCTTCTGAATCTTTAAGTCCAATACTAAATGTTTTTAATATTTTTTGTTCACATGTTTTAGTATTATCATTTTGAATTTCTTTATTAACAAGAGCAACAATTAAACTACTATCTAATCCACCCGATAATAAACATGCTATTGGTCTTTCAGTTGTACCAACCACCCGTTTTCTAACAGCATTAGTAACATATTCTACTATTTTTTTATATAAATCTGTATTATCATCAAATTTAATATTTCTACATGGATAATAGCTGTATTTTGTGAATATATATTCATTTGTTAAATTATCATAAACCATATAAGTAGATGGAATAAAATTATTAATATTTTTTTTTACATTTACCATTTCACTAATAGAAGAAAGTGTGCTTGAAAATCCTACAATATTATTTTCAATAAAATAATATAATGGTCTAACTCCATATGGATCTCGTGCAATATATGTCTTTTCACTATTTGAATCATATAATATAAATGCAAATACCCCATCTAATATGTTTAAAATATATTCAATTCCATAAAGTTTATATAAATGTAAAATGATTTCACAATCTGAATCAGTAGTTAAGGTAATATTATTTTCATTAGCAAGTTCTTTATAATTATAAATTTCTCCATTGCAAACTAAAAAAATATTGTCTATTTCAAAAGGTTGATTAGATTCATTATTAAGACCATTTATAGCAAGACGATGAAAGCCAAGAAATAAATTATTATATTTTTTTAAAATAGAAAATTCGGGTCCTCTTTTTGAGCCTTTTATAAAATGTTTATTCAATTGATTATATGAAATATTGGAATTAATTATACCAAAAATACCACACATATATTGATAATTTAATATTAAATATTATTAATAAATTATCTTTAATTACTTTAATTACTTTAATTACTTTAATTACTTTAATTACTTTAATTACTTTAATATAAACGTATTTGCAATTGCATATGCTACAGAAAAATGCCATAAAAATAAATCTTCATATTTAAAATAATTATTATTTTTTATATTGTTGGCAAAAATTAAAAGTCCAGGTTGCGTGATAATAATTATATAATTATTATTTAATATATGTTTTATTATACTTGCTAAAGTCAAAATCATATGAAATTTAATATTTTTAAATTTAATTTTACAAAAAAAATATATAATACACAGTATAAATTTAATATAAAAATTATTATATATATGCATTAAACTAATATAAGTAATAATTGTAGTATCAAATGATAATATTATATTATGAATTTTATTATAATTACTATATTTAAAAACATATTGTAAAGAACTAAATAAAAACATATAAAATGAAACAATGAATTTTTCAAATGTTAAACAATCATAATATAAACAAAAAAATGTTGGAATAATATGTAAAAAATTAGAACTTAATGCATATTTAAAATTCAAATTTTTATCAAAAAAATGAATAGTCCAAAATAAATGTAAATTATGTGATATAATACTAGATATAAATACTAAAATTTTATTGTTAGTGTTTACATCATTAATATTTGTTACATCATTAATATTTGTTACATCATTAATATTTGTTACATCACTAATATTTGTTTTATTTTTATAATAATTATTTATTATATAATATGTTATTATTGGAAAATAAATAAAACGTAATATCATCCATAAACATATAAATAGTTTTTCTAAAATAACAATTTTGAAAGTTTTTATTACTAATAAAAATATTGTTGAAATATCTAAAACCAAAATATATGAAGTTAATTTGAAATTATATATTTTATATAATAAAAAAGAATATAATGAATGGTGTAATAATATTGAAGTATTATTATAATTTTTAAAAGAGTCTACAAAAAAATAACATATTAAATAATTATTTATAGTATTATGATATATTATAGGTATATAATTATAAATAAATGGAATAATTGCAAAACATATTATGTGGAATAAATTAACAATATCATATATAGAAATATTTTTATTTTTGAATTGTATATACATATTGCAAAAAATTAATAATTATTAAATAATTAATTAAAATAATTAATTATATTTAAATTATTTATTTTTAATCATTAAAATAATAAATAAATTTTTTTTATAATATTATATATTATATAGTATATATTATAATGAGTTATATTACAATACAAAATCATAAGAATCAAAACGAAATAAATAAAGATATTTATGAGAGAAATATTCCATCTGAAAATATGCAATTTAATTTACCACAAAGGGCAGTATCTACAAAATATTCACATTTTCCAATTTTAGATAATAGGAGAGAAAGTAGTGTAATTTTAAATTATACAAGACCATATGATAATAATCAAATGTTTTTTCCTGGAAATAAAAAACCACATTTTTGTGGGTTTGCTCAAAATGTAGATTTAGAATCAAATTTAAGGAATCAATTTTTCGCATTACAAAAAGCAGATCAAGCAAAATATGTTCCAAATAGTAATAGTAATATGTATGAAAATAATATAAATTTTACCACTACTAATAAGAATTTAGACAATGAATTATTATTTAATAGTGAAGATTTTGATAATTTTAATCCAAATCTTTCAAATAAAATAGGAAGCGAAATATTTTTGAATTCCACACGAGTTCAGTTAAAAAATTTATAATAAAATCATTATTTATATTTATAGAATATGAAAAAAATAAATAATGATTTAGATTTAGAAAAAATAAAGCCAAATAAAGTAAATGATATATTTTATTTAGCAAGTAAAGAAAATCAACATAAATTAAATATAGATAACATTATAAAAAATAATAATATTATTCGCAATAAAGATTTTTTAAAACATAAAAAAGAAATTAAAAATAAAATAAATGAATTATATACATTATACACTGATAATAGTAATAATAACTTATTAGAAAATATAAATAATGAAAATGAGAAATATATAAATCATTTTAATCTATTTATATTTCATTTAATAAAATATATAAAATTAGAGAAATTTAAAAACCAAATACAAAATGAATTAATTCCTTATAATAATACAATAGATAACAATAATAATAGTGATAATAGTGATAATAATTACGATATAAGTTTAAATAATAATGATCAATTAATAAATGTAAATAAAATAATGTTTAATAATTACAAATCAGAAAAAGAACAACTACAGCCAACTACTCTTGAAGATTTTGTATTAAAAAAAAATATAAAAATAAAAAATAAAATTTTACCAAAAAAGAGATAATTTTTTACAAATATAATAATCTTTATAATATATTTTATATATATATATTTATATATATATATATTTATTATATGGATGGTTATAGTGAAGAAAAATATAGAATTATGGCAGAAAATTTAAGAGAAACAAAAAATAAAACAAAAAATAAAACAAAAAATAAAACAAAAAATAAAACAAAAAATAAAACAAAAAATAAAACAAAAAAATTTAAAAAATTAAATTGTGCGCCAAACAGAAAAAAATTTATAGATGATAATTTACAAGGTAAAACTTGTTATGGAAATTCTGAATTATTTATGTTAAAAAATTATTGGAATAAAAGTAATCCAACAAATTTGATAAAATCTAATAACCCAAAAGAAATTTGGATATTTTTAAAGAAAAATTTAAATAAAAAATGTTATAATGAATTATGTTGGTTAAAAAATACTGAATTTGATGATCCAATAATTAAAAAGAAAATTATAAAAAAAATATTTCGACCCTTTTCTCCTAAATCATGGCAAGTTAAACCATTTGAATGGTTATCTTCTTTAGATATTGAAGCAGTAATGAAACAATATCAAAGAGCAAAAAAAAACTTTGTATTTTTAGGTCCATCACCCATTGATTTTGATGTATTAGATCAAGGTTTTGCAGGTGGTTGTGTATATGAACCATTGTGTAAATTTGATTTACAAAATTATTTAAATAGCAAACCACGAAAAGATAAAATAGGTATAATATTTAATTTGGACCCACACAATAAAGGTGGTTCTCATTGGGTTGCATTATTTATTGATTTAATAAATAATTATATATTTTATTTTGATAGTAATGGTGATAAAATAAAAAAAGAAATAAAAGTATTAAAAGATAGAATTATTAGTCAAGCAATAAAATTAAATATTGATTTGAAATTCTATGAAAATAAAGTAGAACATCAATTAAAAGATGGGCAATGTGGTATGTATTGTTTATATTTTATAATTGAATTATTACAAGAAAGAAAAACTCCCGAAGATTTTAAAAAACGTATTCCAGATAATTTGATGAAAGATTATAGAATAAAATATTATAATAGTTCATAAAAATATAATAAAAATTAATTTAAATTATTTATATATTGATGGATAATTTAAATTACTTAAATAGTGTAAAAAATAAAGAATTTTTATGGAATTTATTATATGAAAAAAATGTATTTGATAATATTCCAATTAATATGATAAATAATACAAAACAATTATTTGAAAAAAGTATAGAACAAAGTTTAAATTATATTATTGCTAATAATTTGAATAATAATGATTTACTTAATTTAAATAAATTAATAGTTAAAAATTTAAATGAAGATTTTATAAAATTTAAAACAAATATTATAAAAGGACAAGATACTAAGAGTAATTTTAAAAATGAAAAAATAGAAATTTTTAATAATGAATTGAAAAAACAAAAAAAAAATATGGATGAAATACTAATTTTAAAGAAACCAGAGGAAATAGATTTTAGTGACAAAAAATTAGATGATAAACCAATTGATACTAATACTATGAATACTATTTTAGAACAAATGGAAAAAGAAAGAAATATGTCAATAAATAATAATGTAAATAATGTAAATAATGTAAATAATGTAAATAATGTAAATAATGTAAATAATGTAAATAATGTAAATAATGTA
>MDTG01239596.1_pt1 | contig 15962 bp, 16 predicted proteins | sample 811421 | NCBI WGS metagenome assembly MDTG01 (sample SAMN05326645, study PRJNA326480) | marine metagenome | isolation source: seawater | place: Pacific Ocean: South East | collected 2011 | reverse complement strand
TACTAACCTATGTATTCCCGACTCCTTTTTTAACCATCCAAAAACATAATCACCTTCTATTTTAATTGTTGATGATTTAATACCAGCTTCATCACCTTTATGTTCGCTTATTAAATTTGATTTAAAATTTCTATTATCAGCCCACTTTAGGTACATTCTTCTTAACATATCAGCCCAATCTTGACTTTCTGTACCTCCTGCTCCAGCATGGATTTCTATATAACAATCTAGAAAATCTGCTTCATTAGATAAAAAACATTTTATTTCATTTTTTTTAACGTAAGAACTTAAATCCTTAATATTGATTAGAATTTCATTTTGTACATTTATATTACCCTCTTCAGTTGCTAAAATATTTAGATCATCTAAATCTTTTAATTGATTTAACGATTTTTCAAATGAATTTATTAAATCTTCGTATAATTTCTTTTCTTTGATTATTTTTTTTGAGCTTGTTCTATCTTGCCAGAAGTTGGCATCAAGCATTTTTTTGTTTAGAATCTCTAATTTTAAATAAATTTGATTTTTTTCAAAGATACTCCTTAACTCTTTGATTGATTTTTTCTATTTCTTTTTTAAAGTCTGTATATTTGTAATCCATTAATAAAACTTTAGTATATTATTAGTATCTAATCTATTGTTATTTAAATATAAAACTTCTCCATCAATAACATTTTTACTTTTATATGCCTCAAGAATTGTGTTTTTGGATGTAAATTTCGCTTTTTGTCCTGTTAAAGGATCAATTACCATCATCGTGATTCCATCTGATACCTTAAATGGTCTAGCTTCTGATTTCTTGATCGCAGACTCTATGAAGTTTTTAAATATAGGTAGTGCAGTTTTTGAACCAGTTTCAAATTTTCCTAGTGGTGAGGGATTATCCATGCCCACATATACTCCTATTAAAAGATCTGAGGTAAAACCTATAAACCAAGCATCCGTATTTTCATTAGTTGTGCCTGTCTTTCCTGCAATATTTATTTTTAAATTTCTTAATTTTTTTGCTGTGCCTCTTTTAACGACTCCTTCTAATAATGAGGTAATTTGATAAGCTGTCTCAGGTGAAAAAATTTGCTTATAGTCATTTTGTACTACTGGGTATTCATCCCCAATATAAGAAATCTTGTCGCAATTTTTACAAATTCTTCCCTCATTTTTAAAAATTGTATTTCCTTCACTGTCTTGAACACGATCTATTAGTATTGGGGAAACTAATTTTCCACCATTAATAAAAGTTGAATATGCTGAAGTTAATTTCAATAAAGTTGTTTCAGCAGAACCAAGTGATATAGAAAGCAATTCATTTGGATTATTATAAATACCAAGTTTTTTTGAAAAATTTGCTACCTTAGCTACACCTAAATTTTGAGCAATTCGAACAGTCATCAAGTTTCGAGATTTTTCAAGACCAGTTCTCAAAGTTGATAAACCATAAAATTTTTTACCATAGTTTTCTGGTTTCCACATCTTAAGATCAGAACCTTGATCTAAAACTAACGGAGCGTCTAAGACTAGAGAAGATGGAGTAAAGTTATTTTCTAATGCAAGAGCATAAACAAAAGGTTTAAATGCTGATCCTGGTTGTCTTAAGGCTTGTGAGGCTCTATTAAATTCACTATTTTTAAAGCTAAAACCTCCACTTAAAGCTACTACTCTTCCAGTATAAGGATCCATCACAACTATACCCCCATTAATTTTAGGAAGTTGTTTTAATTCAAATCTATTTTGATTAATATTTTTAACATAAACAACGTCACCAACTTTTAATAAATCATTGAACTCTTTTTTTGTCCATGAAATATCTTTATATTCAATGATCCCTTCAATTTTATTTTTTGTTTCTATTTTGGCTGAAAATTGATTTATTTTTTTGATTATAGCAATATTCCAATTGATAGATTTTTCTAAGTCATACTTTTCTAAATTTTTGAACCAGTCACTACTATAAATTTTATTTTCTAAGGGTCCTCGCCATCCTTTTCTTTTATCATAAGAAATCAATCCTTTTCTTAAGGAATCTGTTGCAATAGTTTGTAATTCTAGATTAATTGAAGTATTTATATTTAACCCTTGATTGTAAACTCTTTCGTAGGAAAATTTATCAATGATATTTTTTCTTACATCTTCTATGAAATATTGAGCATCCTCTAAAAAAACTTTTTTAATTTTTTTCAATTCAATTTTTTTTGCTTTTAGATTTTTATAAGTTTTTAAATCTAAAAAATTATTATCTAGTAAATTCTTAAGAACTAAATCTCTTCTAAATTTTGCAAGCTCTATATTTCTATATGGATTATACTTACTCGGAGCCTTAGGTAAAGCAGCCAGTAAAGCAGCCTGTGCATAATCTATCTCTTGAATTGATTTATCAAAATATTCAAGACTTGCTGCTGCCACTCCATAAGCTCCACTGCCAAGGTAAATTTGATTTAAATAAAGCTCAAGAATTCTTTCTTTCGAAAGTGCTCTTTCAATTCTGAAAGCCAATATTGCTTCCTTAATTTTTCTATTAATACTTACTTCATTTGTTAATAAAAAATTTTTAGCTACTTGTTGGGTAATTGTTGATGCTCCCTCTAATCTTTTAGAAGATATGATATTTTTCACATTATTTAAAGAGGCCCTTAAAACACCTTTGGCATCCACACCTGGGTGTGAAAAAAAATTTTTATCTTCAGCTGATAAGAATGCATTAATAACATTTTTTGGAATTGATCTATATGGAACAAAAATTCTTTTTTCTTTAGAAAAGTCTGCAACAAGGTTTCCTTTTCCTGAAAAAACCTTACTTGAAACAGGAGGTTTATAATTTTTTAAAAATTTATAATCTGGTATATTATTAGAGAAATTCCACAATATTGATAATACAAGAAATAATAGAATTGAGGAAATACTGATAAAACCGATAAATATATTTTTAATAAATTTGCTCATTTTAATTCCATTATATATCGGAATTTGTTAAAGATATGGCAGAAGAATTAAACAAAATTTAAATAATAAAACTAAATGAAACCACTAAAAATCAAATTATGGAAAAAAATTTATATATTGATGCGTCGCATCCTAATGAAACTAGAGTTGTACTTAAATCAAACAATAATATTGAAGATTACGAGTACGAAGGTTTAAAAACCAACCTTATTAAAAATAATATCTACTTAGGAAAAGTAAGTAGAATTGAACCTTCTTTACAAGCAGCATTTATAGATTTTGGAAGAGATAAACATGGTTTTTTATCATTTAATGATATTCAATCAGACTATTATCAAATACCAAAAAGTGATTTAGAAATTATTAAGCAAGAAGAAGAAAAAGCAAGAGAAGAATTATCAAAAGAAGTTGAGGCTAAGGAAGAAGAAAATTTAGCTGAAGGAAAACTTGAAGCTGAGGATCCAATTGAGAAAAAAGAAAATATTGATAAAGAAAATATAGATATAGAAGAAGAGAAAAATAATAAAAAAAAATTTAGATTTAAAAGATACAAAATACAAGAAGTAATTAAACCAAATCAAGTTATCTTAGTTCAAGTGATAAAAGACGAGCGCGGCCAAAAAGGAGCTGCCTTAAGTACTTTTATATCTATTGCAGGAAAGTATATAGTTTTAATGCCTAATACTTCTAAAGGTGGAGGTATATCAAGAAAAATATTTAATCCTGCTGATAGAAAAAAAATAAGAACAATTCTAAATCAAATTGAAATACCTAAAGAGATGGGTTTGATTGTTAGAACCGCTGGAAGCAACAAAACAAAAAATGAGATCAATCATGATTTAACTACTCTTATTAACTCATGGAATCAAATTAAAGATAATGCTTTAAGTTCAATTGCACCATCATTAATTCACCAAGAAAGTGAAATTATTAAAAGAACTTTAAGGGATATGTATGATGAAAATACAAAAAATGTAATAGTTGAAGGTAACGAAGGTTATAAAAAGGCACAAAATTTTATGAAAATGATGATGCCTTCACACGTTAAGAAAATTAAAAAATATAGAGGTAAAGTGCCTCTTTTTATTGAAGAAGGTATAGAACAAAAACTTAATCAAATATTTGACTCGGAGATTAAGTTAAGCTCAGGCGGATATATAGTTATAAATCCAACTGAAGCTTTGGTTTCTATAGACATAAATTCAGGGAGCTCAATTAAACAAAAAAATGTTGAAAGTACTGCTCTAGATACAAATTTAGAAGCTGCAGATGAAATAGCAAGACAAATCAAAATAAGAGATTTGTCTGGTTTAATAATAATAGATTTTATAGATATGCTTAGTTATGGAAATAGAAGACTAGTAGAAAGAAAATTAAAAGAAAAATGTCGATCTGATAGAGCACGTATTCAAATAGGGAGAATAAGTAATTTTGGTTTACTAGAAATGTCTAGGCAAAGATTGAGGGAAAGTGCTGTAAAATGGCAAGTTACTCTTACCGATGAGTCTTTTTCACAAAAATTACTTAAATTAGTTGAATTAAAAGCAGTCTTAAATAAAGCAAAATTTGTGGATCTTAAAGTTTGCAAGAAAATTTCAGATTTTTTAAAAGAAAATTTTATTGATGACTTAACTAATTTTGAAAAAAAAAATAAAGTAAAAATTGATATTATTACTGATAACGCTCTTATTATACCAGAATATATTATTGATATCAAAAATAAATCAAAAAAAACTTTAGAATTAATACAGTATTTTAAAGAACTTAAAGATCTTCAGACCCAAAAGATTGAAGATAATATTATTGAGCTTAAAGATAAGAAAAAATTTAAAAAAAAAACTTATAGAAAAAAAAAATTTTTTAAGAAAGTTAAATAATTCCACTCAAAGGTGATGACGCTTTTCCCATCAAATTTTTTTCAATCCTACCAGAGAGAAATGATTGCCTACCTGCAATCACAGCATTTTTAAAAGCTAATGCCATACAAAATGGTTTTTTTGCTTTTGCAATGGCTGTATTAACTAAGACACCATCACAACCTAACTCCATCGCAATTGATGCATCTGACGCTTGCCCTAAACCCGCATCAATTATAAGGGGTAATTTAGTTTGTTTTCTTATAATTTTTATATTTATCTTATTTTGAATACCGAGACCGGAACCTATTGGTGCTGCTAATGGCATAATTGCACTTGCTCCAGAATTTTCTAAACGTTTAGCCATCAAAGGATCGTCATTACAATATACCATAACTTCAAAACCTTCTTTAGTTAGAATTTCTGTAGATTTAAGAGTTTCGATCATTTCAGGAAATAAATTTTTTTTATCACCAAGAACTTCAAGTTTAACTAATTTCCAACCTCCTATTTCTCTCGCTAGTCTTAAGGTTCTTAATGCATCTTTAGAATTAAAGCATCCTGCAGTATTAGGAAGATAAGTTATTTTTTTTGGATTAAGATAATCCATTAAAAGAGGTTTTTTTTTATCTGAAATATTTACTCTTCTCACTGCTACAGTTACTATATCTGCACCTGATAATTTTATAGCTTTAGCACATTCAGACATACTACTGTATTTTCCAGTTCCAACTATAAGTCTTGAATTAAAACTTTTTTTAGCGATAATTAAATTATCTTTTTTCAAAGTCTAACCTCCCCCGATAAAGTGAACTATTTCAACTTTATCATTCTTTTTAAGAATAATATTATTCATTTTTTTTTTTATCCACTATCTCTTGGTTTAATTCAATAGCTACCTTTTTGATGGGAATTTTTAAGTTTTTAATTAAATTTAAAAGTTTTAAGTTTTTCATAATATATTTAGTTTTACCATTTACATTTATTTTTATTTTTTTTACTTTTTTCATCGTATATAAAAGTTGAATGAATAATAAAATAATTATTATTAATGGACCAAATATTAATCTATTAGGCGAAAGAGAACAATCACAATATGGGTCCACTACTTTTGAAAAATTAAAAGAAAACTGTCATCAAAAATCTAAGGATTTAGAGTTAGATCTGCAATTTTCTCAATCTAATATTGAGGGAGAAATAGTTAATATAATTCAAGAAGCAAAAAAAAATTTTGATGGAATAATAATTAATGCCGCAGGTTTTACTCATACTTCTGTTGCAATAAGAGATGCTTTAGATATTTTTAAAAAACCAATAATAGAGATACATATTTCAAACATTTATAAACGAGAAGAGTTTAGAAAAAAATCATTAATAAGTGATATAGCTACTGGTGGAATTTTTGGATTAGGTTCTGATGGATATATTTTAGCCATAATTGCAATGCAAAAGCTTTTATTAAAATGAAAATAAATAAAAAAATTATCAAAGAACTTAGTGATTATTTAGATGAATTCAATCTAACAGAATTAGAATACACTGAAAAGGACACAAAAATAAAAGTTTCAAAGAATAAAACTTTAATAGGTAATCCAGTAAATAATTCGAATGAATTAACTTCTTCATCAGACTCTTCAATTATAAAAGATGTTACCAAACTAGGAAAAGAAATTACATCACCTATAATTGGCACTGCTTATCATGCACCTGAACCAGGGGCAAAAAAATTTGCTGAGGTTGGAAAAAAAATTAAAAAAGGTGATACTGTTATGATAGTTGAAGCAATGAAAACTATGAATCATGTTCCATCAACTTCAGACGGAATTGTAAAAGAAGTTTGTGTTGATGATGGACAGCCTGTTGAGTTTGGTCAAACGATAATTATTTTAGAGTAATGTTTAAAAAGATTTTAATTGCAAACAGAGGAGAAATTGCGGTTAGAATAATAAGAGCATGTAAAGAGTGGGGAATTTCAACTGTTGCTGTCCATTCTGATGTCGATCGAGATAGTATGCATGTAAAATTGGCAGATGAAAGTGTTTGCATTGGTTCACATCAACCAATTAATAGTTATTTGAATATTCCCGCCTTAATGTCAGCTATAGAAGTAACTAATGCTGAAGCAGTACATCCTGGATATGGTTTTTTATCTGAAAATGCAAGCTTTGCAAAAATTTTAGAAAAAAATAACATTAAATTCATTGGTGCATCATCTGATCATATTGAGATGATGGGAGATAAAATTCAAGCAAAAAAGATTGCAAAACAAAATGGCCTTCCAATAATAGAAGGTTCAGAGGATGGAGTTAAAGATATTAAAATTGCTAAAGAACTTTGTAAAAAAATAGGTTTTCCAATTCTAATCAAAGCATCAGGTGGTGGGGGTGGAAAAGGTATGAAAATTGTTCATGAAGAAGAAAAATTTGATGATCTTTTTTCTACTGCTAAATCTGAATCTAAAAAATACTTTGGTAATGATGAAGTATATATAGAAAAATTTTTTCAAAATCCAAGACATATAGAAGTGCAGATTTTAGCTGGAAAAAATGAAGTAGTTCATTTACACGAAAGAGATTGTTCTGTTCAAAGAAGACACCAAAAATTAATTGAAGAAACCCCAAGTCCAGTACTGAATAATAAAATAAGAAAAGAATTATTTGATAAAACAGTAAATATGGTAAAAAAAATTGGTTACCGAGGTGCAGGAACAGTAGAATTTATTTATGAAGATGAGAAATTTTATTTTTTAGAAATGAACACTAGAGTTCAGGTTGAGCACCCTGTTACTGAGATGGTTACTGGTATAGATATAATTAAAGAACAAATTTGGATAGCTTTTTCAGGTGAAACTGCTTTAAAACAAACTGATATTAATCCTAGAGGACATGCTATTGAATGCAGAATAAATGCTGAAGATCCAAGTAAAAATTTTCAACCCTCTCCAGGTACTATAGGGATGTGTCATCAGCCCTCAGGATTTAGAACTAGGGTGGATGGTGCAATATTTCAAGGATATAAGGTAACTCCATATTACGATAGTATGATATGTAAATTGATATGCCATGGAAGAAATAGAACTGAGGCAATTCAACGAATGAATAGATCATTAGATGAGTTTGTTATTGAAGGTATCACCACAACAATACCTTTACATAAAAAACTTTTAAGTCATAAAAAGTTTATAAACTCAGATTTCAACGTGAGTTGGTTAGATAAAGATAAAATAATCTAGTAACAACCCACTAACCATATATCATAAACAGGGTGATCAAATGGAGTAATTGATGGACTTGAGGAAAACATCCATCCATTGAAAACAAAAACATCATCTCTATTTTTATTTTTTAAATCTCTTACTTGAATATAAGCTGTAATTTCAGGATTATCATCGAATTCAGAATTTTTACATTTTATGCTTTTAATTAAGAGGTCCTTATGTTTCTTATCTTCCCCATTCTTGAGTTTTACTAAGCTATTTTTTGAACTAATTTTATCTAAAACTTTAATATTAGTAAAACTTCCTTCTAAATTGTTTTCACCAAATAATTTAGAGGATATAAGAATAGAAAAAACTAAAACAAAAAAAAATAAGAATAATTTAATTTTTCCAACTTTTATATTTTTTTTTATTAACATCTTTATTTTTGTTTGGATAATAAGCCGAATCAGTTCCTGTTAAATTGTGTTGATGTGGTTTTTGCCATTGATATTTTTTTAAATCATGCTCTTTTTCTATTTTGTTTGGTGTAAAATGCATCCATGAATACCATTCAACTGGAATTTTTGATGCATCTATTTCATCAGAATATATAACCCATCTTTTTCCTTTTTTACTCTCATAGTATTTATTACCAAAAGTATCTTGACCAATAAATTTTCCAAACAAAATAGTTTTAATTCTTGTTCCAAAAGTATCTTGATTCCACCAGGTGAAAATTTTTTTCAAAATTGTCAACATAAAAAGTAACTAATATTTCAATTTAAAATTGTATAAATTAAATTAGACTAAAATTTGATTTTGTATATAAATAATTTTAATCATAAATCAAATTAATTAAAAATTGAGGTCAAATGTCAAAATACCTAGTTGAAACTTTTTATACATGTACTTTTAAAGTAAACCACTACTTGGATGATATAAATGAAACAGAATTAAAAAATCTTGAAAAGAGAGATGACGGTAAATTTGAAGTATTAGAAGTTAAACTTGATAACAGAAAAACAAAAAACCTTGACCCCAAAAAAAACAAAGTTATTGATAACAAAAAAATCGATATTGTTACAGATAATAAATCAGTTTCTACCGGTAATTTAGAAAATATTATTAAAGCTAAACACCCAAACAGTGATCATAATGGTAAAAGATTAAGCATGCCAGATAGAAGAAAAGGCTACATTCAGAAAGTAACTATAGGTGATCATAAAGTTTATTTACATACTGGTGAATATGAAGATGGAAAAATTGGAGAAATATTTATAGATACCAGTAAAGAAGGAGAACTTGTTAAAGCTTTAATGAATAATTTTGCAATTGCAGTCTCTTTGGGCTTACAATATGGAGTGCCTTTAGACGAATTTATTAGTGCATTCGTAGGAACAAAATTTGAGCCATCTGGAAAAGTTTATGGAAATGATAGAATTCTAAGTGCTTCTTCAATTCTAGATTATATATTTAGAGAATTAGCTATTTCTTATCAAAATAGAGAAGACTTAGCTCATACCCCATCAATTGGAACATCTGATAATGTAAATTTGGATGAACAAGATAATGATGGTCAAAATCAATTGCTTAAAATTGTAAAAGATATCACCAGCAAAGGATTTGTCAGAAATAATTATAAAAAGAATTTGGTAGATCTTTCAGATGTTAAGATAAACCTTAAAGGTAAAAAATAGATTACTTTTTCTGCTTAAAGTATAAATTTAGTTCCTTTAACTGATTATCGCTTATCTCAGAAGGAGCATTCATCATAAGATCTTCAGCATTTTGATTCATTGGAAACATAGTAACCTCCCTTATATTTTTTTCATTCGCTAAAAGCATTACTATTCTATCAATTCCAGGAGCAATGCCTCCATGAGGTGGAGCTCCAAAACTTAAAGCATTTATCATTCCACTAAATTTTTCTTCAACTTGCTTTTTGTCATATCCAGCTATAGAAAAAAGTTTATACATCAATTCTGGAATATGATTCCTGATAGCACCAGATGAAAGCTCTATGCCATTACATACAATATCATATTGATACGCTAATATATCTAATGGTTCTTTAAAATTTATATTATCTAAATTTCCTTGGGGCATAGAGAATGGGTTATGGCTAAATTTTATATTATTTGTTTGCTCATCTTTTTCAAACATTGGATAATCAACAACCCAGCAAAACGCAAAAACATTTTCATCAATCAAATTTAAATCCCTTGCAATCTTATCTCTTGCAGCGCTTGTGATTTTTTCTAATTCTTTTTGCTTAGCACAAGCTAAAAATATACTATCACCAACTTTTGCGCTAGTTTTGTCCATGATGTCTTTTAGTGCTTCAGGTGAAAAGAACTTACCCACAGGCCCTTTTGCAGTAATTATTCCGTTTTTTTCAATTGTAAAATAAGCTAGACCTAAGTAACCTTCATTTTTAGCCCACTTATCAATATTATCAAAAAAACTTCTGGGTTTTTCTTTTGTATTTTTTGTTACAATACATCTTACTTTTGACCCAGTTTTTACAAGTTTTTTAAATATTTCGAAAGAAACATCATCTCTCAAAAAAATTTCTGTAATATCATTTATAATTAATGGATTTCGTAAATCAGGTTTATCACTTCCATATTTTTGCATAGCATCAATATAAGAAATTTTAGGAAATTTATTATTGATTAATTTTTTTTTTGAAAATTTTTTGAAAGTATTGACTAGTAATTGTTCTACTACATTAAAAATATCTTCCTGCTCAACAAATGACATTTCTAAATCAAGTTGGTAAAATTCACCTGGGCTTCTATCTGCTCTAGCATCTTCATCTCTAAAACAAGGTGCAATTTGAAAATACTTATCGAAACCTGATACCATGATCAATTGTTTAAATTGTTGAGGTGCTTGAGGTAAAGCATAAAATTTTCCTGGATTCAATCTACTTGGTACTAGAAAATCTCTAGCTCCTTCAGGGCTAGATGAAGTTAATATTGGTGTTTGAAACTCTAAAAAACCTAACTGTTTCATCTCATTTCTAATGAAAGATATAACTTTAGATCTTAATATTATATTTTCATGAATCTTTTTTCTTCTTAAATCTAAAAATCTATATTTTAATCTGATTTCCTCAGCATATTCTTGATCACTAAAAACAGGCATTGGTAATTCTTTACAAGTACCTAAAATATTAAAACTTTTAATAGCAATTTCTATTTCACCAGTGTCTATATCTTTGTTTATTGTCGTTTTAGATCTATTAATTACTTCTCCAACAATCTTTATAACAGTTTCAAGTTGAATTTTTTCTAGCTCTTTAAAATTAGAGTTGTCTTTATCTATTATGCATTGAGTAATTCCATAATTATCTCTTAAATCTATAAATAAAAGATTACCATGATCTCTCTTTTTATTGATCCATCCAGATATTCTTACCTCGCTACCAACATCTTTTGCTCTAAGCTGATTACAATTATGACTTCTATATTTATTCAATCATTCTCCTAAAACTTCATTTATTATTTTTAAATCAATCGATTTTTTCTTTATTAAACTCAATTGGTCAATTTTATATATGAAATCAAATATTTTGCCATATGATCTATCAATTCTTTTAATTATGTAATTAACTAACTTTTTTTCTAAAGAAATCTGTCGATCAGACAAATTTTTTAATATAAGTGCAAAAATTAGTTCATCATCAGGTTTTTCAATATTCATTAATAGAAAGTTTTTAAGTCTAGAATTTAGATCAACTAAATCAAATTTAAGATAAACAATCGGATCTATAGTAGTTATTAATATATATTTATTATCTTGATCAATTATATTTAATAAAGAATAAATTAAATTTTCATCAACTTTAGTGGTAAGATTTTCTAAAACAACGTTTTGATGAGTCTTTATCTTTTTAAGAGACTCATTATTTAATATTGTAGCATCTAACTTTATACCTTTAAATTTTTTAAGAAAAATATCAATTAAATGTGACTTACCAGAAAACTTTTCACCACTTATATTTAAAAAATTTTTTTCCCAATTAGGCCAACTATTTAATAAGTTAAAGATATGTTTGTTACTTTTTGAAACAAAAAAATCATTATGTCTAAAATTTTTTTCAAAATTAAATTCTATTAATTGTTGATCAATATCTCTCATTTTAAGATCCATGTACTGTTTTGAGTATCAAAATTATAGTCCATAAGTGTCATCTTTTTTAAAAAGACATTTGGAGTACCATTAAAAATAACCTTGTAATAAACAAAATCTTTATCTATTTTTGAAATAAAAAAATTGTAAACTAAATCTGCCTTAGTAAGTGTCTTTTCAAATTTCATAATTTGATTATTATTTAAATTATTTACCTTAATAGACAATGGCAATTTTATAGATGTATTGATTTGATTTAAATTTTTCCAGTAATCTTCATAAATAATTTTTAAATCATTTATTAAATCTACTGAATTTTCATCGTTTTCTATATTAATATTTAAAAATGATTGATTTTTTAAAATTACTTTATCATTGACTGTAATTCTTGATAAAATTCTAACTTTTTTTTCATTTTTGAATATCAGTGTAATAATTGAGTCTTTCAAATAATATTTCGAAGTAATATCTTTGAAATCATATCTTTCTATATTTTCGTATTTGTCTTTAATCAAATTCAAATCTTCAAGATCTTGGGTTGGCAATATGTACTCTACAAGATCTGTACTTTTTACATCTTTATTCCAATTTACAAAAATTTTGTTATCATTGAATATTAATAATTCTTTTTTATTTTCATCAATAATGATTGGAATAAATAAAAATTTGTTTTTTACAGGTGTAGAGGGGAAAATATTTTTTTTTTCTAAAAATTTGAATATTTCTTTTTTATTAAATGATACACCTAAATTGACATAGTAAATTTCATTTATAAATTTTTCCTCTGTAATTGTAAAAGAGTCTATCATTCCTTTTATTTCATTTAATTTAATTTGATTAATTTTTTTTTGATCATTTGAGTTCGTAATCAACAAAATCAACTCTAAAAAAGCCTTATTAAAACCTTCATCAATAACCTTATTTTTATCAAAATTTAAATTAAAAGGTCTTGAAACTTCTACTTTATTTATATCAAAAGCTTTTCCTTGAGCTTTAGCTGTGGAAAAAAAAAATAAAATTAGAGATAGAAATACAAAAATTTTATATAAATATTTAAAGTTAATTATTTTACTAATTACCATACTTCATAGTAATGAAAAAAAACTTATTTACATATAAAAAAAGTGGTGTTGATATCAAAGCAGCTGATAATTTTGTAAATTTCATAAGAAAGATATCATCAAAGAAAAAAGGCAAAAAAAAGTTTAATAATATTGGAGGATTTGGATCCATTTCAGGTATTCCTAAAAATATACGAAATCCTAAATTAGTAGCGTGCACAGATGGAGTTGGTACAAAAATTGAAATTGCTAACTTAATAAATAAATATGACACTATAGGAATAGATCTTGTAGCAATGAGTGTTAATGATTTAATTGTCCAAGGAGCCAAACCCCTTTTTTTTCTTGATTATATATCAATAAATAAAATCAATATCACTAAACTAAAATCAATAATTAAAGGAATAATGAAAGGATGTAATATTTCAAAGTGTGATTTAGTTGGTGGAGAAACAGCAGAGATGCCTGGAACTTATGAAAAAGGTAAATTTGATATTGCAGGTTTTGCTGTTGGAATAGTTGATGAAAAAAAAATATTGAATAAAAAAAAAATAAATAAAGGTGATTTGATTGTTGCTATTCCATCTAGCGGACTTCATTCTAATGGATATTCTTTAGTAAGGAGTATTTTGAAAAAAAATAAAATAAATATATTTAAAAATAACTTCTTAAAAAAAGAATTAATAAAACCAACAAAAATTTACGTAAATGAAATTCTTAATCTTAATAAAGATAATTTAATCAATAGTTGTGCAAATATAACTGGTGGGGGAATAGTGGACAATTTAAAAAGAATAATTCCCGATAAACTTTCTGCTGAAATATATTTAAACAAAATAAAAACTCTGAAAATATTTAATTGGTTAAAGAAAAATGGCATTGACGATAAAGAGATGTTAAAAACATTTAATTGTGGTGTTGGGTTTTGTTTGATAATTAATCCAAAAAATTTTAAAAAGATTAATAAGTTTTTTTCAAAAAATTATAAGCCATATATAATAGGTAAAATATCTAGAGGAAGAGATAAAATAAAATTAAATGAAAAAATTAATTGGACCTAAAAAAGTAGAAACTGCAGTTTTTATTTCTGGAACTGGTAGTAACTTGAAATGCCTTGTTCATTCCTCATTATCAAAACATTCATATATTAAAATTAATTTTGTAGTTTCGGATAATTCAAAAGCTAAAGGTTTGGGTTTTGCTACAAAACATAGAATTAAAACAAAAGTTTATAAATTTGATAAAAGAAATAACCCTGAAAAAAAAATTTTGCTTGATCTAAAAAAAAAGAAAATAAAGCTTATTTGTCTTGCTGGTTTTATGAAAATTTTATCAAAAAATTTTATTAAAAATTTTGATGGTATTATCTTAAATATTCATCCCTCATTATTGCCTAAATACAAAGGACTCAATACTCACAAAAGAGCGATCGAAAATAATGATAAGTTTTCTGGATGTACAGTACATTATGTAACTCCAAAATTAGACTCAGGAAAAATAATTTTACAAAAAAAAGTAAAGATTTTTAAAAAAGATAACCCTAAATCACTAGCAACAAGAATACTTAAGCAAGAACATATTTTGTATCCTAAAGCTATAAAGATTGCTGTAATTAATTCTTAAAAAAAAAATCAATTTCAATTTTGGCATTTTCTGCACTATCAGATCCATGAACAGAATTTTTGTCAATTGATATACCGTATTTTTCTCTTATGGTACCTTTTTCTGCATCTTTTGGGTTAGTCGCTCCCATCAGATCTCTATTTTCTCTTACAGCATTTTCTTTTTCAATTATCATCGCAACAATTGGTCCAGATGATAAATATGAGCATAAATCATTGTAAAAAGGTTTAGTCTCATGAACTTTGTAAAATTTTTCTGCCTCGTTTTTTTCTATTTGAATTTTTTTCTCTTTTATAATTTGAAATCCTTTATCCTTAAACATTTGTTTAATTTCATTTTCTAAATTTCTTTCTACAGCGTCTGGCTTAATTATGGATAAAGTTTGTTCTATATTACTCATAATTATCCTCTATCAATTGATTTAATAATCTCACTCCGTAACCCGTTGCTCCTCCTGAATTTAAAGCTCCACCATATTTTGAAAATGCCATTCCAGCAATATCAAGATGGGCCCAGGGTGTTTTATTTATTATAAATCTTTGTAAAAATTGTGCTGCTGTTGTTGATCCAGCTCCACCAACATAATTTATATTTTGCATATCAGCATTTTTAGAATTTATTAATTTGTCAAAATTTTTATGAAGAGGCATTCTCCATAATTTTTCATCAACTTTTTCACCTGCACTAAGTAATTGTTTTGATAGTTTGTCGCTATTTGAAAAAAGCCCTGCATACTCTGAACCCAGAGATACAATAATTGCTCCTGTTAAAGTTGCAAGGTCAACTATGAATTGAGGTTTAAATTTTTTTTCTGTGAAAGTTAAAGCATCAGCTAAAACCAATCTTCCTTCCGCATCTGTATTTAAAATTTCTATTGTCTTGCCACTATAAGATTTAACAATATCTCCAGGTCTTTGAGCATTGCCACTTACCATATTCTCTACAAGTCCCACAACACCTACTGCATTGATTTTTGCTTTTCTTAGAGCAAGATTTTTCATTAGACCAACGACTGTGGCTGAACCAGCCATATCATAAGTCATGTCTTCCATAAATTTTGCTGGCTTTAAAGAGTAACCACCAGTATCAAAACAAACTCCTTTTCCCACAAAAGCTAAGGGTTGGGAATTGTTTTTAGCTCCATTCCAT
>MDTG01165840.1_pt1 | contig 15962 bp, 16 predicted proteins | sample 811421 | NCBI WGS metagenome assembly MDTG01 (sample SAMN05326645, study PRJNA326480) | marine metagenome | isolation source: seawater | place: Pacific Ocean: South East | collected 2011 | reverse complement strand
CTAAAATTTTGCCGGCCGCACGCGCTGCGCGCACCGCAATATTTAACATCGGATGCATACCAATTACTTGTGCTGTAAAAGAACAATTTTCGGTCGCGGATCATACCAGTGTTACGGTATCATGCCAAACTTTTCCATAAGCCGAGAAAAACTCAGGGAAACGCCATGCTTGATAACATTCGTATTGTTCTGGTGAATACGTCTCATACCGGAAACATAGGCTCTGTCGCCCGTGCCATGAAGACTATGGGGTTGTCTAAACTAACCTTAGTTGACCCTGTGCAGGAGCCTGACAGTCACGCATCGGCGTTGGCCGCTGGCGCAACCGATATTCTGGCGTCGGCGACTATTGTGGATACTTTGCAGGAGGCGATTGCCGACTGTGGTCTGGTTATTGCCACCAGTGCCCGGAATCGAACTTTAGACTGGCCGCTGCTAGGCCCGCGAGAGTGTGCGGCAAAAGTATTGGAGGAGACCAGCCAGCATCAGGTTGCTCTGGTATTTGGCCGTGAAAACAGTGGATTAACCAACGAAGAGCTACAGCAAAGTCAGTTTCACTTACACATACCAACTAACCCCGATTACAGTTCACTGAATCTGGCTATGGCGGTGCAGACTGTGAGTTATGAATTACGCATGCAGTGGCTTGAATCGAAACAACGCGCTCCGGAAAATTTACCGGAGTACCCGCGCGCTGAAGATTTAGAACGGTTTTATGAGCATCTTGAAAAGACTCTGGGTCAGACTGGGTTCATTGTTCCTCAGCACCCCGGACAAGTCATGACGAAATTGCGTCGTTTATTTAACCGAGCCCGCCCGGAAGAAAATGAAATTAATATTTTACGTGGCATCTTAGCCTCTGTGGACAAATCAACGGGTAATACTTGACTAAAATAGTCGGGAATGTAGAATCTCAATACATTAACGATGAATTAAACAGCAGAGGAAACCACCATGCGCCTGACGTCAAAAGGTCGATACGCAGTAACAGCTATGCTGGACGTTGCGCTTTTTACGGCAAATGGTCCCGTGCCGTTAGCGGATATTTCTGAGCGTCAGGGAATATCTCTGTCGTATTTAGAGCAGTTGTTTTCGCGCTTACGTAAGCATGGGTTGGTGGACAGTGTGCGAGGTCCCGGTGGTGGTTATCGTCTGGGCTGTGCCGCAAACGATATTTCTGTTGGTGCCGTTATTCACGCGGTAGACGAGTCAATTGATGCAACACGTTGTCAGGGTAAAGCTAACTGTCAGGGCGGCGAACGTTGTTTGACCCACTCTTTGTGGGAAGGGTTAAGCGACAGAATATCCGACTTTCTGGACGGTATTACGCTGGCCGAGTTGATGAAGAAAGAGGACGTCGGTGACGTTCTGAATAGGCAGAATGCGTTGCATAACCACAGTGAAGAAGAGATTAAGTTAAACTCTCACCTATAATATTGCCTTTAAGTTGTCAGGAGCAAGCAAGTGTCTAAGTTACCTCTTTATTTTGATTATGCTGCAACCACGCCGGTAGACCCTGTTGTAGCAGAAAAAATGATGGGATGTTTAACGCAGGATGGCTTGTTTGGTAACCCGGCATCGCGTTCGCATAAGTACGGCTGGCAGGCAGAAGAAGCTGTCGATATTGCCCGGAATCAGGTTGCTGACCTTATTAATGCCGACGCGCGCGAAATTGTTTTTACCTCAGGTGCGACTGAGTCAGATAACCTCGCCATAAAAGGCGCAGCTCAGTATTACTCAGATAAAGGCAAACACGTTATTACACTTAAAACCGAGCACAAAGCGGTTTTAGATACCTGTGCGCAGCTGGAAAAAGAAGGCTTTGAAGTGACGTATCTGGATGTCGGAACAGACGGCTTGCTGGATATGGATTTGTTCCGCTCAGCCTTGCGCGAAGATACGGTGTTAGTGAGCGTAATGCTGGTTAATAACGAAATAGGTGTGCTTCAGGATATAACCACTATAGGTCAATTGTGCCGTGAAAATGGCACAATATTTCATGTTGATGCTGCACAGGCCGCCGGAAAACTTCCGATGAATATGGTCACGTTACCTGTTGATTTAATGTCACTTTCTGCGCACAAGATGTATGGCCCTAAAGGTATTGGCGCATTGTATGTACGCCGCACTCCGCGAGTTCGGCTGCTGGCGCAAATGCATGGCGGGGGTCATGAGCGTGGCATGCGCTCAGGCACGTTACCAACTCACCAAATTGTCGGTATGGGTGTAGCGGCGGAACTGGCTCTTAACGAGCTGGAACTGGAGCCCGCACGAATTGAAAACTTGCGTCAGCGACTATGGAAAGGGGTTAGCCAGTTAGAAGGTGTAACTTTGAATGGCTCTGACCAGCAACGGGTTCCGCATATTACTAACATCAGTTTTGCCGGAGTTGATGGTGAACTGTTGCTAATGGCGTTAAAAGATCTTGCGCTCTCATCGGGCTCGGCCTGTACGTCGGCCAGTGTTGAACCCTCGTATGTGTTAAGAGCATTAGGCGTTGAACATGAGCTGGCAATGAGTTCATTGCGCTTTAGTATTGGGCGTTACACGTCCGAAGCAGATATCGATAGTGCGGTAGAGCTTATCCACCGCACTATCGGAACCTTAAGAGGCGCTGCTTAGTCCTTAAGCAGGCCAGCAAAGGTTTTACGGAACTTAGCCAGCTTCGGTGAAATTACCGCCTGACAATACGGGTTTTCCGGGTTTCTGGCGTAGTAGTTTTCGTGGTAATTCTCTGCCGGGTAAAAAGTCCCTAACTCAGTCACTTCCGTTACGATAGGAGCTGCAAATGCTGCATCGGCTTCAAGTTCCGCAATAATACTTTCCGCTTCACGTTTTTGCGCGTCGTTATGATAAAAAATTGATGTGCGATATTGAGTACCCACATCGTTACCCTGACGATTCACCTGAGTTGGATCGTGCAAAGTGAAAAAGATTTCTAAGATTTGACGGTAAGAGATCTGCTCTGGATCGTACTGGAGTTGTGCAACTTCGGCATGTCCTGTTTCGCCACTGCAAACCTGCTCGTAAGTTGGATCGATGGTATGCCCGCCAGTGTAGCCCGATTTAACCGACTGAATGCCTTTTACCTGAAGGAAGGCTGACTCAACACACCAGAAGCAACCCCCACCAAGAGTGGCTTGTTCATATTCATTGTTCGCCATGTCAGAACTCCTTATCGTCAAATAGACGTCTATATGGCTATATAAGTTCTCTCATCCTAGCTGAGAATGAATGAAAAAACAATCACTGGGTATTCGATTTCTGCGCCGATCTCACGTATAATCCGCGCGACTGATTTATCCCTTAATTTTATTGGAGTTTATAACCATGGCTTTAGAGCGCACTCTATCAATTATCAAGCCTGATGCAGTTGCAAAAAACTTAATCGGCGCTATCTACAACCGTTTTGAATCTGCTGGTCTTCGCATTGTTGGTGCTAAAATGATGCACTTAAGCAAAGAACAGGCAGAAGGTTTCTACGCAGAACACAAAGAACGTCCTTTCTTTGGCGCTTTGGTTGAATTCATGACTTCAGGCCCTATCGTTGTTCAGGTTCTTGAAGGTGAAGACGCTGTACGTAAGAACCGCGACATCATGGGTGCTACGAATCCTGCAGAAGCACTGGCAGGAACTATTCGTGCCGACTATGCTGAAACTATAGACGAAAATGCGGTACATGGTTCAGATGCAACTGAATCTGCTGCACGTGAAATCTCTTACTTCTTCAGCGACGAAGAAGTTTGCCAGCGCACTCGCTAAGACTGTATTCGAATGTAGCCTGATGCTATTGCATCAGGTGATAGCCTGACGGAAACGTCAGGCTGCATCAGAAAACCGGAGCTTTATGACCAACGCAATAGATAAAAAAGTGAACTTACTCGACCTGAATCGTGAGGGAATTAAAGAGTTCTTTCGTGAAATGGGTGAGAAACCATTTCGTGCTGAACAAGTAATGAAGTGGCTGTATCACTTTTGTGTCGATGACTTTGATGAGATGACCAATCTTAATAAAGCCTTGCGTGAAAAGCTCAAGCAAGTCGCTGAAATACGCGCGCCTGAAGTTCGCGAACAGCAGCAGTCATCGGACGGTACGATTAAGTTCGCCATGACCCTGTTTGACGGTCAGGACGTGGAAACAGTATGGATACCCGAGGGTGATCGCGCTACTTTGTGCGTGTCTTCTCAGGTTGGTTGTGCATTAGAATGCACTTTCTGCTCAACCGGGGCTCAAGGCTTTAACCGTAACCTCAGTGTGGCAGAAATCATCGGTCAGGTATGGCGGGTGAATCAGCTGTTAGGGGCTTATGGCAAGACCGGAATTAAACCCGTAACGAACGTGGTTATGATGGGCATGGGGGAACCTTTGCTTAACTTAAACAATGTAGTTCCGGCAATGGAGCTAATGTTAGATGACCTGGGTTTCGGTTTATCCAAACGCCGCGTTACGTTAAGTACTTCAGGTGTTGTTCCTGCGTTGGAAAAACTGCGTGAACGCATTGATGTGATGTTGGCTATTTCGTTGCACGCGCCAGACGATGAGTTGCGCAACGAGATTGTACCTATTAATAAGAAGTACAATATTGAAGAATTTCTGGCATCCAGCCGTCGTTATGTTGAGCAGTCAAAAGCTCAGCGTAAAGTAACGGTAGAGTATGTCATGCTGGACCATGTGAACGATTCAACCGATCAGGCACATGCGCTGGCAAAAACCTTAAAAGATACCCCGAGTAAAATTAATCTTATTCCATTTAATCCTTTCCCGGGTTCGGACTACGGACGCTCCAGTAACTCGCGAATTGACCGTTTTGCCAAAGTGCTTATGGAGTACGGTTTGACGGTAATGGTACGGAAGACTCGTGGGGATGATATCGATGCAGCTTGCGGGCAATTAGTGGGCGATGTCATCGATCGTACAAAACGTATACTGAAACGTCAGCAGAAACAGCGTGGTGGGGAAGCAATAGCTGTAAAGACCACGTAAATTAACAGAATCGCAGGCACAAGGAGTGTGATAATGCGAACCGCTTTATTATTGATAGCCGCAGCGCTATATGGTTGTACCGCTAACCCTGAACAGTCGGTATCTGTGGGTAATGATGTACGGTTGCAGCTTGGACTTGCTTATTTGGCGCAAGGGAAATTGAAGCTTGCGCATCCGCATTTGCAAACCGCATTGACGAACAATCCCCGGTCTCTGGATGCCAATCTTGCCTTAGGGCAATGGTATTTAGCGACAAATGACGTTGATTCTGCTTTGTCACTTTACCAACAGACATTATCATGGCAACCTATGAGCGGTGCATTGTACAATAACTATGCGGTTGCACTGTGTGTGGCTGGTGACTGGGAAAAAGCACTCAGGTATTTTGATAAAGTGACATTGGATCCAGTGTATCCACATCATGCCAGAGCTGAGGCCAATAAAGCCGAATGTCTGGCTCGGGTAGGTCACGACGCAGCTCAACCATAACAGGGAAACCCCTTACAATCATGACTGCTGAAAATGAATCAACACAAGATAACAAAAAGCCAGAATCGGAAGCGGCACAAGAAACAGAGCAAAAGCCGAGTAAAGGTCCTGGTGAAATTCTGAGAGAAGCCCGTGAAGCTAAAGGTTTAGAGCAACGCGAGGTTGCAGACCAGTTGCGTTTGCGAAAGCAGATTATTGAATTACTGGAAGCCGATGATTATTCAACTTTCTCTACGGCAACCTTTATTAAAGGTTATTTACGCTCTTACGCCAAACTGCTTGATTTAGACGATACCGAGCTGTTTGAGGCTTATAAAGCCAGAGGCTATAAAGAAGTTGAAAGCAGCCAGATGCAGAGCTTCTCAAGACGTAAAAAGCACGAGGAAAGTGACAACCGCTTAATGTTAATTACTTATGTCGTTATCATTATTGTCGTTGCCTTGGTTATTTGGTGGTGGCAAGAGCCGGATCTTGGTTTTAGTGAAGGCGAAACTGGCACACAGGAAAGTTCAGAAGTTTCTCCGGTAAATACTGATGATGAAACTGATAACGTCGGTGATATTGAAATTTCAAACCAGCCGACGGAGCCACAAATTGAGCCGAATGAAGATGAAGCCGTATTAGAGTCGGAAGTTGAAACCGATGATACGAATGTTGCGGTCGAGTCTGTACAAGAACCCGTTAGTGAAAACGGCGCGAATGATAACGAGAACAACGACGAGAATACCAGCGAGAATATCAGCCAGAATAACGACGAATCGCAAGCCGATAATTCTGAGTCTGCGGCTAATGATACCCAAGAGTTACCAACTGAAACTGCTGAGCCGACAGATAACGAAGTTGAAACTCCGACTGAGTCCGCGCCTGTTGAGCCGTCGTCGCAATCAGAAACTGTTTCAGCCAGTCTGGTGTTAGAGTTTAATGAAGAATGCTGGGTTAAAATTGATGATGCTTCCGGTGAAACTCAGGCGGTTGGTGTAAAAGCTGCAGGCTACCGTATGCCAGTTCCTGGCGAAGCGCCTTTTTCAGTAACACTGTGTAAACCTGAAGCTGTTAATGTCAGCTTTAACGGTGAAGCCTTCAGCATGGACCAGTTCCGGACTGGTCGTGTCGCGCGCTTCACCGTACCGTCAGAAGAGCAGTAGAGGTCAATTTAAGGTTATGATGCACGAAAATCCAATTAAACGCCGTCCTTCACGCCGATTGTATGTAGGCAATGTGCCTATTGGTGATGGCGCACCGATTGCTGTGCAGTCCATGACAAATACCGAAACAACCGATGTTGATGCGACCGTTGCGCAAATAGAAGCGCTGGCTCAGGCTGGTGCTGATATTGTTCGTGTGTCTGTACCAACAATGGAAGCTGCCGAAGCTTTTAAGCAAATAAAGCTACGCAGTCCTGTCCCCTTGGTTACTGACATTCACTTTGATTACCGCATTGCGCTTAAAGTTGCCGAATATGGTGCTGACTGTTTACGTATCAACCCGGGCAATATAGGCCACGAAGACAGAATAAAAGCTGTAGTAGATGCAGCACGTGAGCGTAACATTCCAATTCGTATTGGAGTTAATGGCGGTTCGTTAGAAAAAGATCTACAAGAAAAGTATGGGGAACCCACAGCCGAGGCGTTAGTCGAGTCTGCAATGCGGCATGTCAATATTCTCTACAAGCTGGACTTCTACGACTTTAAAGTCAGTGTTAAAGCGTCAGACGTTTTTCTAGCGGTTGAATCCTATCGTTTATTGGCGAAAGAAATTGATCAACCACTGCACTTAGGTATTACCGAAGCTGGCGGTAAGCGTAGCGGTGCGGTTAAGTCCTCAGTTGGTTTAGGCATGTTGCTGGCAGAGGGTATTGGTGACACGCTGCGAGTTTCGCTCGCTGCCGACCCTGTTGAAGAAATTAAAGTTGGCTTTGATATATTAAAGTCACTGCGTATTCGTGCACGGGGCATTAATTTTATTGCCTGCCCAAGTTGTTCCAGACAAGAGTTCGATGTTATCAACACCGTTAATGCCTTAGAGGAACGTCTGGAAGATATTACTATTCCCATGGATGTTTCAATTATAGGCTGTGTGGTTAATGGTCCGGGCGAGGCTCTGGTATCGCATGTAGGTCTTGCTGGCGCAAAAAACAAAAGTGGCCTGTACATTGGCGGAGCACGTCAAAAACTCCGGCTGGATAACCAAAATTTAGTGGATGAGCTGGAAGCTCAAATTCGCGAACAGGTTAAGTTCATAGAAGCTAATAAAATTGACGTAAAAGAAATTAACGGTTGATTTTACCCGCATCGACAAAGTCCCTATAATACCCGCTTATTTTCTGTATCGATAACCAGACGAGAAGGTTCCGTGGCGAATACAATCCAAGCAATTCGTGGCATGAATGATTTGTTGCCAGAGCAGAGTCCGGCCTGGCAGCAGGTTGAAGCAGTAATACGACGTGTTGCTGCAAGCTACGGATATAGCGAAATCCGTATGCCAGTGCTGGAAAGCACACAACTGTTTAAACGCTCTATTGGTGAAGTTACCGATATTGTCGAAAAAGAAATGTATACCTTTGATGACCGCAATGGCGAAAGTGTGACCTTGCGCCCTGAAGGGACAGCGAGCTGCGTGCGTGCGGGTAATCAGCACGGTTTGTTGTACAACCAAATTCAGCGTTTGTGGTACATGGGGCCTATGTTCCGTTACGAACGTCCGCAAAAAGGTCGTTATCGTCAGTTTCATCAGTTTGGTATTGAAACCTTTGGTTTAGAAAGCGCCGATGCCGACGCGGAAGTCATTCTGCTTTCGGCTAGATTATGGCGCGAGTTTGGTATTGCTGATCAGGTCGAGCTGCAACTGAACTCTCTGGGATCTAATGAAGCTCGGGCGAATTACCGTGATGCGTTAAAAGCTTACTTGTCTGACTATGAAAGCGAGCTGGATGACGACAGTAAACGCCGGCTTGAAAGCAATCCGTTGCGTATTCTGGATAGTAAAGACGAAAAGACTCAGAAGATTCTGGAAGGTGCGCCTAGTCTATCCGAATACTGGGACGCTGAATCGAAAGAGCACTTTGAGCAATTAACGGCTCGTCTGGAAGCGGCTGGTATTTCATATACTTTAAACGAACGTTTGGTTCGTGGTCTGGATTATTACAACCGTACCGTGTTTGAATGGGTCACCACGGCTCTGGGCGCTCAGGGTACCGTTTGTGCCGGTGGTCGTTATGACGGTCTGGTTGAACAATTAGGCGGTAAGGCTACGCCTGCAGTCGGTTTTGCCATGGGCATGGAACGTTTGGTGCTGTTGCTACAGGAACAAGGTAAGCTCACCCCAAGACGAGTGGTTGATGCTTACTTAATGCCGCTAGGCGAAGAAGCGGAACTAAATGCCCCGCGAATTGCCGAACAGCTGAGAAATGAATTACCGGAACTGCGACTGGTAAGCCACTGTGGTGGCGGTTCTATGAAGAAACAAATGAAAAAAGCCGATAAGTCGGGTGCACAAGTGGCACTCATTATCGGTGCAGATGAAATCGCTCAGCAGCTGGTAACCGTAAAACCGTTACGCACTGCTGAAGAACAACAAACTCTGGGCTGGCAGGCACTTATTGAGTTTCTGCAGCCGCTGACAAGAGGGTAGTCAGGTGGATAATACCGAAGAACAACAAGTAGAACGTTTAAAAGAGTTTTGGAAAGAACACGGTAAAGGTATTGTTGCCGGCGTGGTTATTGGCTTTGGTTTGTTTTATGGCTGGCGTTATTATGACCAGCATACGCTGGAAACTCAGCAGCGTGCTTCAGCAAATTACGAGCAATTGACGGCCGAACTCTCTGAAGGTAGCGAGAACGCGGTACTGGAAGCGCAAGAGTTTGTCAGCGAGAACCCCAAAAATGTTTACGCGCAGTTGGTGGCTTTGCAGTTGGCTCAGCACTCGGTGGAGCGCGCTGACTTAGCAACAGCGGTTACTGCGTTACAGTCGGTAGTCGACAGCGCTGAAGACGAAAACATGTCGGCCTTAGCCAGTATCCGGTTAGCTCGGGTATTAATTGCTCAGGAACAGCTTGACGCTGCTTTAAGTCTGGTTAAGAAACCGTTGCCAGAAGCTTATGCGGGCTTTGCCGCAGAGCTTGAAGGCGACATTTTGGCTGAGCAGGGTAATACCGAAGAAGCTCGTGCCGCATACGAACGCGCATTGCAGGCTGGTGAGTCATTGACTCCGGCGCTGCAAATGAAACTCAACAGCCTGGTTAAGTCATAATGCAATTGATTAAACGCTTTACCAAAGGCAGTTTGTTATTGACTGCTGCAGTTCTTGTTAGTGGTTGCTCTATATTCGGCGACGATGATGAAGAGCCTAAGTTTGCTGTACTTCAGCCTATTTCCGAGCAAGTACAAGCAAAAGTTTTATGGGACGCCTCAGTTGGAAGCGGTATAGGTGAGCACTTCTCCCGACTGAATCCTGTGGTTGAATATGGCAAGGTTTTCGCCGCCGACCGAAATGGCATCGTCAGCGCATTTGATAAGTCCACAGGTGAACGCCTTTGGCGAATTGATTTGCGTCAGCGTATTACATTTGATGAAGCTACGGATGAAGGTTGGTTCAGCGGCTTATTTGCTAGCCCTTTCCCGGCGCGCATATCTGGTGGCTTAGTTGCTCAGTATGATCGTGTCTTTTTGGGCACTGAAAATGGTGATGTTGTTGCTCTGGATGCTGAAACTGGCGATCTTGTTTGGCATACCGAGGTGAACAACGAGGTCATGTCAGACCCAGCCGTCGGCGAAGGCCGTGTCGTCGTTCACACTGGTGGTGGGAAAGTTATTAGTCTGGACGCCGAAACCGGTGAAGAGCAATGGGAATATGAATATCAGACACCCATGCTGACTGTTCGTGGTGCCTCCGCTCCGGCGATTATTAGTGGTGGTGTTGTCGTTGGTGATAGCAACGGTTCTGGTATGGTACTAATTGCAGACAGTGGGCAGCAAGCCTGGAGTCAGCCTATTGGTAAGCCCAGTGGAAGTACAGAACTGGAACGTTTAGCCGACGTTGACGCAAAACCCGCTACGCAGGGAACTACCCTGTATATGGTTGCGTTTAACGGAGAGCTGGTCGCGCTTGAACTCATGAGTGGCGAAGTACGCTGGAAACGCGACTACAAAGCATTTGAAAACATGTTGGTGACTAGTGGCCGAATTTTCTTAACCGATGTGAACAGCCACGTTTACTCACTTGACCAGAGCGGTGGTATTGAGCGTTGGAGTAACACCGAGCTGTTTGGGCGTAAGCTAAGCGCGCCCGCATGGCATCGCGGTAATATTGTTGTTGGTGACTTTGATGGCTACTTGCATTGGCTGGACAGTGAAACCGGCAACATTGTTGGTCGTTACGACGTTGGCGGCGATGGAGTCTATGTTGCTCCTGTCGTGGATAACAACATTATGTATGTACAAACTCGGGACGGTGATATCATCGCGCTCGATACTCAATCAGGAAATGAATAAGAGATGTTACCTGTTGTCGCGCTCGTCGGGCGCCCAAATGTGGGGAAATCCACGCTTTTTAATCGTTTAACGCGAACTCGCGACGCACTGGTAGCGGACTTTCCCGGGTTAACCCGGGATCGTAAATACGGTCAGGCAAATTACGACGGTTATCAATTTATTGTTATTGATACCGGTGGTATTCATGGTGATGAAGAAGGCATTGACGAAGAAATGGCAAAGCAGTCGCTGCTTGCTGTTGACGAAGCCGATGTGGTTCTTTTCATGGTGGACGCGCGTGACGGTGTTACCGTTGGTGATCAAGCCATTGCTGACCATTTGCGTAAGCAGAATAAGAAAGTTTACCTGGTCTGTAACAAAATTGACGGTATTGATGCCCATTCGGCAATGGCCGACTTCTATTCGTTATCTTTAGGCGAACTTTACGGTATTGCGGCGGCTCATGGCCGTGGTGTTGAGCAGTTACTGGAAATTTGCTTTAAGCCAATAGCGGAAGAATACCCCGATGTTATCGTGCCCAAGGAGGTTGAGTCTGAAGAGCTGGAGCATGATGAAATTGACTACGATAAGCTGCCACTTAAACTGGCTATTGTTGGTCGTCCGAACGTCGGTAAATCAACTTTAATCAATCGCATATTAGGTGAAGAGCGGGTTGTCGTTTATGACATGCCAGGCACTACTCGCGATTCCGTGTATATTCCTATGCAGCGGAACGAGCGGGAATATGTTCTGATTGATACCGCAGGAGTCCGTCGTCGTGGGCGTATTGGTGAGGCTATCGAGAAGTTTTCGGTGGTTAAGACCCTGCAGGCAATTGAGGACGCAAACGTTGTCCTTATTGTGGTTGATGCACGTGAAACTATCAGTGATCAGGATCTCAACTTAATTGGCTTTGCATTAAATGCCGGTCGTTCAATTGTTATTGCGGTGAATAAGTGGGATGGTTTGCAAAACGACCACAAAGAAGAGATAAAGCGCGAGCTGGATAGACGCTTAGGCTTCGTTGACTTCGCCCGTTTGCATTTTATTTCCGCGCTGCACGGTACAGGTGTTGGTCATTTATTTGAGTCGGTTGAAGAGGCTTATGCCAGCGCAACGCAACGCATTAGTACCTCTAAGCTGACGAAAATAATGGAAATGGCGCAGGAAGAGCATCAGCCGCCACTGGTAAGCGGTCGCCGGGTGAAACTTAAATATGCGCACGCAGGTGGCTATAATCCACCACGTATTATTATTCACGGCAACCAGGTAAAGGATTTACCGGGGGCTTATCAGCGCTATTTAATTAACTACTTCCGGAAATCTCTGGGCGTTATGGGTACGCCAATAAAAGTAGAATTCCGTGAACCGGTTAACCCTTATGAAGGTAAGAAAAACCAACTTACTTTGTCGCAGCAGCGAAAACGCAGACGCTTGATGAAGTTTCTGAAGAAGAAAAAATAGTTTTAAACGAGAAAGCCTGCTAATTGAGCAGGCTTTTCTTTATCTATTAATTAAAGTCTGAGGGGCTAAAACGGTACTCGGTCAGGCAGTAATCACAGGTCATCATAATTTCGCCTTCCTCGGCTAAAATTTCCTGAATTTCTTCCGGGCTTACTGAGGCCAGTGCCTCCAGCGTGCGCTCACGTGAACAGCCGCAAACAAAAGTGACTTCCTGTGACGGATACAGATGCACTTGCTCTTCATGATAAAGACGATGCAATAGCTCTTCAGCCGGTAGTGTGAAAATTTCTTTGGCTGTAATGGTGTTGGTTAAAGTGGCCAGATGTTCGAACCCGGTTAAGTCCATGCCGGTTGCAGGCAGGCGCTGTAACAGCATTCCTGCTGCATGTTCGCCGTCGGCGTGCAGCCAGACCCGGGTGTGTAGCTGTTCTGACTGTTCAAAATAGTCTTCCAGCATGGCTGCAATTGAATCGGCGCTGGCACTGACAACGCCCTGATAACGCTCACCGGTATCGGGAGTCAGGGTTATAATGAGTTGGCCTTTGCCTATCATTGATTGCAAATCAGCGCTGTCAATTTCGGCTCTTAACCGGGCTATACCCCGAAGTTCCTGATTATGGTTGCCATTAACTGCTATAAAGTTAAGTGGTCCATCGCCCTGAAGTTGCACTGCAATATGACCTTCAAATTTTAAAGTGGCAGTTAATAATGATACTGCAGCCATCATTTGCCCAAGCAACTCCTGAACTGGCGCAGGATAGTCATGGCCACGGAGCAAAGTTTGGTAGCTGCTGGTCAATTGAACGAGCTCACCCCGCACATCGTGCTCTTCAAAGGTGTAGCGTGACAATTGATCAGTTGGGTATTCCATGGGCACTCCTGTTTATCGACAACAAGCGGTTTACTCACCGCTGTCTTTCATTCTGATAAGTTGACGGCGCTGCTTTTTGTCTGGCCGTCCATCCGGGTGCGGATTATACAACGCATTAAGCTTTCTTGCTTCCGCATTTTTTTCGCGCTTTTCTATGCTCTCAGGGGTTTCCCTATAGAGTAATTGCGCCTCGCTGGCACCGCGGCGTTGTTCACTTAATTCCATGACTTCAACTTCTTTTGTATCGAAGCCCTGACGCAAAGTGATAATAGCGCCAAGCTGAACAACCTTAGAAGGCTTGCTACGCTGCCCATCATAATGTACTTTGCCTGACTGAATCATTTGTCGGGCAAGTGCTCTGGTTTTGTAGAATCTTGCAGCCCACAGCCATTTATCCAGACGAATGGGACTTTCTTTTCGAGTTTTTGTCATAAAACCGCAACGAATTCGTTATAAACTTTGTGTTAACCGATTGTTGACTCATGTCGCCTGCGCTAGAATGCATGAATCGCCTTTTGTCAGTGTAACAAGAATAAGAATAAAGTGACTGCCCGACTCCAACAAATATTTAAAGATACTCAAATGTGGCGCCGCTTAATGCAAGCGCTAACGGCTTTCGCATGGTTTTTGGTTGCGGTATTGCTGGCTCGGTTTACCTGGTCACTGATTAACCCTGCAGAGCCCGACGACAGCGCGGTGTTACCTATAGTTACGGTTGATTCTACTGCAACTGGCTCGATGAATTTAGAGACTTTAACGACGCTGAATCTTTTCGGAGCAGCAGAGCGGGGGAACCGTCCTAAAAGCGTTCAAAATGCGCCGAAAACATCATTAAACGTCCGTCTGATAGGCGTCTCTGCCAGCTCTAACCCTGAACGTTCAGCAGCTATTATTCAGCAAGGCAGCAAGCAACAAACCTACATTATTGGTGAGAGCCTGGGCAGTTCATCGGTGACTGTAGAAGAGATTCATGCCGATCGCGTTATTCTTGATAATAACGGCCGATTAGAAACGTTGAAAATGGAAGACATTGGTGAGGACAGGCCTGCACTGTCTTTAATTGTAGGTGACTCAGATAACTCTGGTGCGCTGGTACCTGTCGATAGTGATGACAGCAATCCGGTTAATGATGATGCGACTGTTGAACAACAGTTGGCCCAGGTTGCTGATAATCCTTCGTCGTTACTCGATTACGTGAATATTTCGCCAGTACAAATTAATGGCGAGTTAAAAGGATACAAACTGAATTCAGGCAAGAACCCCGAGTTATTTCGGGATGCTGGATTCCAGAATGGTGATCTTGCAGTGGCTATTAACGGCTACGATTTGACCGACATGGAGCAGGCCATGCTTGCTAGTCAGGAACTGTCGGAACAAGAGCGAGTCACCATAGAAATTGAGCGCGGCGGTGAAAGGATGGAACTGTCGTTTGAGCTACCGGTAAAACAGGATAATTGATATGACAGTGGCAAAGAGTGGCTTAAAAGCATGGTTGGGAGCTCTCGGTTTGGCATTAACACTGATGAGTTCACCATTAAGCAGCGAAGAATATGCCGCCAGTTTTAAAAATACTGATATTAACGAGTTTATTCAGGTTGTCGGCCGAAACTTAGGTAAAACCATCATTATCGACCCTAACGTGCGGGGCAAAATAGATGTGCGCAGCTATGATGTGATGGATGAAGAGCAGTACTATCAGTTTTTTCTTAATGTTCTTGAGGTCTACGGATTTGCCACTGTTGAAATGGAGTCCGGTGTCCTGAAAGTCATTCGTGATAAAGACGCAAAAACCTCTTCGTTGCCTGTTATTGGTAGTGACACAAAAATGCTGGGCGACACAATGGTGACCCGGGTTGTGCCGGTAGAAAATGTCTCCGTACGGGAGCTTGCTCCTTTATTGCGTCAGCTAAATGACCAAAGCGGTGGCGGTATGGTCGTCAGTTATGACCCATCAAATGTGATCATGATGACCGGGCGCGCTGAAACCGTGCAGCGTTTAGTAGAGATTATTGAGCGGGTGGATCGGGCTGGCGATCAAGATGTTGATATGATTAGTCTGGAGTATGCGTCAGCCAGTGAAATTGTTCGTATAGCTCAGTCGCTGTTCGAGAAAAATAATGAAGGCGTACCGGCGTTACTTATTCCTAAAATTGTTGCTGATGAGCGCAGTAATAGCGTTATTGTTAGCGGTGAGCCCCGTGCCCGTGCCCGCGTCGTTAAGTTGATTAAACAGCTTGATCAGGACTTAAAAACCGAGGGGAACACTCGTGTTTTTTACTTAAAATACGCGAAAGCGCCTGAGGTGGTTGAAGTATTGAAAGATGTCAGCCGCTCTATTCAGGCTGAAGTTGAACAGCAGTCAAGTAGCGGTAATGCAACGCAGCGTCGTCGTACCGGAGGTGATGAAACGGTCAGTATCAGCCCGCACGAGCCGACTAACTCGGTGGTTATTACCGCCCAAAAAGATATGCTGGCGTCGCTGGAAAAAGTGATTCGGGATTTAGACATCCGTCGTGCTCAGGTTCAGGTTGAAGCTATTATTGTCGAGATTATGGAAGGCGATAACGTTGACTTTGGCGTGCAGTGGATCAGCGAAGACGGCGGTATGGTTCAGTATAATAACGGTAATCAGGTACCTATAGGGAGTTTGGCTGCAGGTGCTTATCAGGCACGTGAAAGGGAAGG
>MDTG01002974.1_pt1 | contig 15963 bp, 10 predicted proteins | sample 811421 | NCBI WGS metagenome assembly MDTG01 (sample SAMN05326645, study PRJNA326480) | marine metagenome | isolation source: seawater | place: Pacific Ocean: South East | collected 2011 | reverse complement strand
GTCGCCTGCGGCGACAAGGAATGCGCTCGGACAGGCCTGCATGAGCCTAGAGCTTCCTGCACGGCGCCCCGGCCTGTCCTCCCGATTTTCGGGCGTCTACGGCCAATCTGGCAGGCTAGGCGGGCGCGCCGATCAGCTCTTCGAGCGCGCCGAGCTGCGCGGCCGAGGGGCGACCCCAGCCCTCCTCGTAGCCGAACACCTCGCGGGCGCTGCGGACCGAGTAGCCGTCCAGCACGCTCATGTGCTCGGTGGTCAGCAGCGCCGGGTGGGGGACCCCCGCCGCCCGCGAGAGGCGCGTCAGCTCCTTGCGCAGGGTGACCATGTAGTTGGCCAACCGGGCCGCCTTGTTGGTGGGGTCCAGGCCGCGCATCAGCCACTTGTTCTGCGTGGCCACCCCCGCGGGGCAGTGACCCGTGTGGCAGTTTTGGGCCTGAATGCAGCCGATCGCGAGCATCGGCTCGCGGGCGAGCATCAGCATGTCGCAGCCCATGGCCATGGCGAGGAGGCCGGTCTCGGGGAAGCCGAGCTTGCCCGAGCCCGCGAACACGATCCGGTCCGTGACCCCCTGCTCGGCGAAGATCCGATAGACGTTGCTGAAGGCCAGCTTGAAGGGCAGGGCCACGTGGTCGCAGAAGGCGAGGGGTGCCGCGCCGGTGCCGCCCTCGCCGCCGTCGACCTGGATGTAGTCCAGCCCCCGCCCGGAGTCCTTGGCGTGGGCCGCCGCCAGGTCCTGCCAGAAGCCCATGTCGCCGACGGCGGACTTGATCCCGACCGGGAGCCCGGTCGCCTCGGCGATGGTCTCGGCGAAGTCGAGCAGCCCGTCGACGTCCCTGAACTCGCGGTGCGCCGAGGGGCTGAGGCAGTCCTTGCCGACCGGAATCCCGCGGATCCGCGCGATCTCGGGGGTGACCTTGGCGGCGGGGAGCACGCCGCCCAGGCCGGGCTTGGCGCCCTGGCTGAGCTTGATCTCGACGGCGCGGACGGGGTGCGCGGCGCAGGACTCGACCAGCTTCTCGAGCGAGAAGCTGCCGTCGTCGTTGCGGGCGCCGAAGTAGCCCGTGCCGAGCTGCCAGATCAGGCCGCCGCCCTGGAGGTGGTAGGGCGAGATCCCTCCCTCCCCCGTGTTGTGCAGACAGTCGGCGAGGGCGCAGCCCTTGTTGATCGCCTCGACGGCGCGAGCGCTGAGCGAGCCGAAGCTCATGGCCGAGACCCCGACGATCGACTTGGGCCGAAAGGCGTGCTTCCGCTCGCGCGCCCCGCCGATGACCTTGGCGCAGGGGAGCGAATACTGCGGGTCGTAGCCGGGGTCGCCCGCGTGGGGCTCGGGCAGCGGGAAGGCCGAGTGGCGCACGATCAGGTAGTTGGGCGTCTGCTCGAGGTCGTTGTCGGTCCCGAAGCCGAAGTAGTTGTTCTGCTTCTTGGCCGAGGAGTAGACCCAGCGGCGCTGGTCGCGGGTGAAGGGCCGCTCCTCGTCGTTGTCGGTCACGATGTATTGGCGCAGCTCGGGCCCAATGCTCTCGAGGATGTAGCGGAAGTGCCCGATGATCGGGAAGTTGCGCAGGATCGCGTGCTTGGTCTGGAACACGTCGTAGATCGTGACCAGCAGCAGGAACACAGCGACGCCGGCGAGGACGTAGAGGGCAGTCGTCATGGACACCTCCGAGGAGCAGGAGCCTCGCAGCACGAGGTCCGAATCGCAACGTGACTAAGAGTGGCTAGCACGGCGCGCTCGCGGGGAGTAGTTTCCTCAGCGAGGGAGGGGATCATGCACCCGATCGTGAAGTTTGGCGCCGCCACGGCGCTGGTCGTCTTCGCCACGAGCGCGGCCTGCGCCGACGACGCCGCCGTCGAGGCCGCCGTCGAGAAGTGGAGCGCGCAGCTCACCGCCAAGGAGGTCGACGCGCGCGTCGAGGCCGCGCAGGCCCTGGCCGCGATGGGCGAGCAGGCCGCGCCGGCCGTGGTCGCGCTGCGGACCAACCTGAGCGACAAGTTCTACAAGGTCCGCGCGGCGGCGGCGATCGCGCTGGGCAAGATCGGCCCGCAGGCGAGCGACGCCACCGACGCCTTGATCGAGAAGCTCAAGGACCTCAGCCCCTCGGTCCGCCGCGCCGCGGCCAAGGCCCTGGGGCGGATCGGCGGCGACGCCGCCAAGCGCGCGATCGAGGAGCTCGGGATGGGCCTCGACCACAAGCTCTTCAAGTTCCGCGCGACCGCGGCCGAGTCCCTCGGCAGCATGGGGCTCGCGGCCGAGCCCTTCGTGGAGCGGGTCGAGAAGCTGGCCAAGTCGGACAAGAGCAAGTCCGTGCGCGCCGCCGCGGAGGTCGCCTGCGAGAAGATCCGCAAGGCGCTGGAAGAGGAGCGCCTGCGGATCGAGGAGGAGAAGAAGCGCCTCGCCGCGCTCGAGGCCCTGCGCAAGCTGGAGGAGGCGCGCCGCAAGGCCGCCGAGGAGGCCGAGAAGAAGGCCGCCGCCGACGCCGAGGCCAAGCGCAAGGCCGCCGAGGAGGCCAAGCGCCAGGCCGAGGAGGCCAAGCGCAAGGCCGAGGAGGAGGCCAAGCGCAAGGAGGCCGAGCGGCTGGCCAAGCTGCCCAAGTGCCCCGCCTGCGAGACGCCGCACGAGGTCGACGCCACCCGCTGCCCCGGCTGCGGCGACGCCCTGGTCAAGGCCGAGGACGCCGAGGGCCGCGAGTGCCCGGGCTGCGGCGCGACGGTCGCCAAGGACGCCAAGACCTGCCCTGACTGCGAGACCGAGATCGGCGCCGCCGGCGAGAAGGAGGCCAAGAGCGGGGGCGAGTAGCCCCCGCTCCGTCTCAGGCGCGGCGAGCCTTCAGGCGCCCGATCGCCGTCGCGAGGTCCTCCAGGCGGTAGGGCTTCTGGAGGAACTCGAGCAGGCCCGAGCCCGACTCGGGGTCGACGGCCTCCTCCTCGTTGAAGCCGCTGCTGAGGATCACGGGGAGGGTGGGGTGCAGCTTGCGCAGCTCGCGCAGGGTCTCGCGACCGCTCAAGACGGGCATCGTCAGGTCGAGGACCACGAACGCGGGCGCCTCCCGCTCGCGCAGTCGCTCGAGGGCCGCCGCTCCGTCCTCGGCCACCTCGACCTCGTAGCCGAGGACCTCGAGCAGCCCCCGGCCAACTCGTCGCACGACCTGTTCGTCGTCGACGAGGAGCACCCGACCCTCGCCGCTCCCCTCCAGCACGACCGGCGACTCGAGCCGCGGGTCGTCGCCGAGGGGCAGCTCCGAGGGGGGAAAGATCAGCTCGAAGCGGGAGCCCTGGCCGGGGGTGGTCTCGATGCGGATCCCGCCCTGGTGGCCGCGAACGATCCCGAGCGCCGCCGCCAGGCCCAGGCCCCGCCCGGTGAACTTGGTCGTGAAGAAGGGATCGAAGAGGCGCGCGCGGACGCCCTCGCTCATGCCGATGCCCGTGTCGCTCACGCTGAGCACGAGGTAGCGCCCCGCCCCGAGCGGGGTCGAGCCGGCCACGAGGTCGGCGAGGTCCGCAGCACCCAGCTCGCGCTCGGCGAGGGCGACCGAGACCTCGCCAGCCGCGCCCTCCAGGGCCTCCGAGGCGTTGCTGACCAGGTTCATCACCACCTGCTGAATCTGGGCCTTGTCCCCGACCACCGCCGAGAGCCCAGCCGGGAGGTCCAGCTGCAGCTGCGCCTTCTTGCTGATCGTGACCTGCAGCATGCCCTTCAGCTCGAGGACGGTCTGGGAGAGGTCGAGGGGCTCGACCACGAACTTCCCGCGCCCGGAGTAAGCCAGGAGCTGCTGGCAGAGCTTGGCCGCCTGGATCGAGATCGACTCGACCTCTCCCAGCGCGTCCGCCGCCAGCGCGGGGCTCGACTTCTGCAGCGCTCGCTGGGCGAGGGTGGCGTAGCCGAGGATCCCGGTCAGCACGTTGTTGAAGTCATGGGCCAACCCGCCGGCCAGGAGCCCGAGGCTCTCCAGCTTCTGCGCGTGCAGGAGCTGCTGCTGCAGGCGCTGGTTGGCCTGCTCGGCCTCGACCTGGCTGGTGATGTCGACCACGTAGCCGAGGAAGTGGGTGATCTCGCCGAGGGAGTCCCGGATCAGGTTGGTGTGGTCGTAGAGCCAGATCACCCGCCCGTCGGCGCGGCACACTCGATAGGGCCGGTGGGTGAAGTCGTCGCCCTCGCCTTCGCAAGCGACCTGGACCTCGCTGCTCACGCGCTGGAGGTCGTCGCCGTGGATCAGCTCGCTGTAGGCCACCTCGCCCTGCACGAACTGCGCGGTCGAGTAGCCGAACACGTCGAGGACGTTCTTGCTCGCGTACTCGACCGGCCAGCCGGGCGCGTTCGTCCACCGGAAGACCACCACGGGCCCGCTGGTGAAGATCTCGCGCTCGGCGAGGGCGTCCTGTACTCGCTCAGCTGGCTCCATGACCGACCAATCTCCTCCCAGGCTAACGGGCCGAGGTGAGCCCGCCAAAGAAGCTCTCGCGCCAATTCCGCTAGAGCCCGTCCGCGGACTCTGAGAGACTGCGCGCGTGAAGCGCGCCGCGACCCTGTCTTCGTTCTGCCTGACCCTCTTGCTCCCGCTCCTGGCGGCGGCCCAGCCCAGCCAGCCCCTCGCGGGACCCGACGGCTGGCGCCCGCCCGGGACGCGGACCCGCACGGCGGCCGAGGAGAAGCGCTTCGGCACGGGCCCCGACGAGCTGCAGCCCAGGATCGGCCGCCCCGGCGGCTTTCAGGAGCTGACCCTCGGCCAGGCCGAGGCGCTCCTGCGCGAGCTGCGGGCCGAGCTGCCCGAGGCGCGCAGCGTGGAGTCGCTCAAGCCAGGGCTCGAGGACTACCGGGCGGTCAACGGGCGGATCGACGCCGCCGTGGCCCGCAGCGGCGGCGGGTTGACGAGCGAGGTCATCGGCCGCGTGCACGGGCTGGAGGTCAAGGCCGTCCACGTCTCCGGCGGCTCCAGCAACCTCGGCCCCGACGGCAAGCCCAAGCCGCGGATCCTGCTCCTGGGCGGCGTCCACTCGGGGACCGAGAAGGCGGGCTTCGAGTCGGTGACCCGCACCGTCGAGCGCCTGGCGGGCGACCCGGCGATGCGCGCCATGTTCGACATCACGGTGATCCCCCTGGTCAACCCGACGGCGCTCGTGCTCGGGACGCGCGAGAACGCCAAGGGCGTGGACATCAACCGGACCTTTACGCCCGAGAAGCTGACCCCCGAGTCCCGCGTGCTCTACGAGTGGGCCCAGCGCCAGCGCTCGCGCGGCAAGCTCTTCGACGTGCTGCTCGACATGCACACCGCGGGCGACCCGGGCCGCAACGGCTTCTTCCTGATCCGCGGCCAGGCCGACGGCGGGCTGGGCGCGCGCATGATGCAGGCCTTGCCCAAGGCGGCCCTGCTCGACGCCAAGGGGGCCCCGGGCGAGGCGCGCGTCGGCCCCTACATGCTCTACGGGGTCGGCCTGACCGAGATCGAGTCGATCCGGCACACGACCATGGACCTGCTCGCGCGCCAGGGCACGCCCTACGTCTACGTGTTCGAGGCCCCGACCCGCGCCAGCCCCAAGGTTCAGGTCGACCTCTCGGTGCGCTTCATCGAGTCGGCGCTCAACAACGCGCGCGTCCACGGCAAGTTCACCCGCGCCCCGCGCGAGCGCGTCCGCGAGCGCGCCGCCGAGGTGGACCCCGCCCGACTCGAGCCCTTCCGCCGCGCCGACGGGACCCTCGACATGAAGCGCCTGGTCCGCTCGAAGGTCCTGCCCGAGGTGGGCGGCCTGGCCCACTTCGGCCTGGCGCTCTTCCTCAAGGAGCTGGCGGTCGTGACCGCCACCGGCGACCGGACCCGGATCGAAGAGTTCTTCGACGGGCTGATGACGACCGACTTCTACAAGCACTACGGGCTCTTCGTGGCCGGCGCGCGCGCCGGCGAGCTGGCCTACGCCAAGGCGCTCCAGCGCTACGTCAAGCCGAGGTTCGTCAACGGCCTGCTCAAGACCAACGTCGTGCTCGCGACGGGCATCGCGCTGCCCATGATCGTGGACGGGACCTTCGAGGGCCGCGCCTTCGCCGTGACCCTCGGCTCGCTCGGCCTCTCGAGCGCCGCGGTCAAGAGCGGCGTGGCGGGGATCAAGTGGGTCGCCGAGCTGAGCCGCGCCAAGCCGACCGGTCTGCTGGCCCGCGTCGGCCTCGGCGCCCGCGCCGCCAAGGTCGGCGGCTGGGTCTACACCGCCGCCGAGCTGGCGGTCGTGCTCTACCTGGCCGAGGAGCTGCAGCAGGCCGTCGACCAGCGCCTGGCCCTCAGCGACGCCCGCGACGAGGTCACCCGCGCCGGCGCCGCGCTGATCGCCGCCGCCAACGACCCCGCCGCCACCCCCGAGCGCCTGGCCGCGGCCGCCGCCGACTACGGCGCCGTGTGGAGCGGCTATCGCAACTTCCTCTACCAGCCCCTCCAGCAGGACGAGGCGCTCCTGAACCAGCGCCTGGGCAAGCTCTCGCGTCGCGCGCAGCTGCTCGAGGACGAGCGCCGCGCGGCCCTCGAGCGCCTCGAGCGCTTCCCGGCCCTGAAGGCCAACGTGGTGCGCCGCCACGGCTCCGTCGAGGCCTACGCCGCGGCCCGCGCCAAGACCGACCAGGCCGAGCTGCAGGCCGACCTCGAGCAGGTCCTCGCCTCCTACGAGCGCGAGCGCGAGACCCACCTGCGCGAGATCTACCGCGAGCGCGCGCGCGAGGGCCAGCTCCTGGCCGGCGTGGAGGACCTCGACTGGCACCTGCGCGGCGCCCCGAGCGGCGCCGCGGGCGACCCCTACCGCGGCCGCGTCGACGTGTTCGCCCGCGTCGGCCGCGACTTCGCCCGCGGCCAGCTCGAGCGCGCCCTGGGCCAGGCCTCCCGCAACCGCCTCCAGGCCTACGCCGACGAGCGGGCCCTGCTGAGCGCCTTGAGCGAGTCCCTCCGCGGGCGCGGCCAGCCAGAGCTGGCCGCCAGCCTCGACGCCGCGAGCGTCCGGGTCGAGCGCCTCGAGCGCGCCGACCGTCAGCTGATCGAGCGCGGCCTGGTGCAGGAGCTCGAGCAGAGCACCCGCTAGCCGACCTGCCAGCTGAGCAGGCCGCCCGCGCGCAGGGGGACGACCCCGCCGTATTCCTCCGCGACGGGGAACTCGCCGCGCTGGAGCGTGATCGTGCCCTCGTTCTTGGGCACGCCGTAGAACTCGGCGCCGCGCTCGGAGGTAAACGCCTCCAGGCGATCCAGGGCGTCGTGTTGGGCGAAGACCTCGGCCGTCAGGCCCAGCGCCACCGGCGCGGTGTAGACGCCGGCGCAGCCCGAGGGGCACTCCTTGGTGTGGCGGAGGTGGGGCGCGCTGTCGGTGCCGAGGAAGAAGGAGGCGTCGTTCAGGGCGGCCTCGACCAGGGCGTCGCGGTCCTCGGGGCGCTTGGCGATCGGCTTGCAGAAGTGGTGCGGCTCGAGGCCGCCGCCGATCACGTCGTCGAGGGTCAGCAGCAGGTGGTGGACGGTCAGGGTCCCGCCCACGTTGTCGTGGGCGCGGACGGCGTCGAGGCCGGCGCGGGTGCTCACGTGCTCGAGCACGATCTTGAGCTGGGGGAAGTCGCGCACGATCCCGGGCAGGAGCTCCTCGACGAAACGGGTCTCGCGGTCCATGCAGAAGGCGTCGGGGTGCTCGCCGTGGAGGCAGAGCACGAGGCCCAGCTCTTCCATCGCGCCGAAGGCAGGCTTCAGGGCGCTGAGGTCGCTCCAGCCGTCCTCGGAGTTGGTCGTCACGCCCTGGGGGTAGAGCTTGCCGGCGATCACGCCGGCCTCCTTGGCGCCGGCCAGGACCTCGTGGTTGGTCTCGGGGAAGAGCTTGACGGTCATCAGCGGCTCGAAGCCGGTGCCGGCGGTGACCTCCTCGATCCGGCCGCGGTAGGCGGCGGCGTCAGCGCCGGTCCGTACTGGCGGGGTCAGGTTGGGCATCACGAGCGCGCGGGCGAAGTGGCGAGCCGTGTCGGGGGCCACGGCGGCCATGAGCTCGCCGTCGCGCAGGTGCACGTGCCAGTCGTCGGGGCGGCGGAGGGTGATCGTCTCGCTCATGGAGCCTCCCAGGGGTGGGCGCCAACTCTATCGAGGGGGCCTCTCCCCAGGTAGGGCTCCTTTACAGGACCAAGCTGCCTTGTCCCCGAACCACGTCACCGAGGGACTTAGGGCGGGAACGAGAGATGCAACCCGCCCGACATGCGGACCCTCTCTTGCTCCCTGGCCCTCACGCTCCTGCTGCTCGCGCTCCAGCCGCAGGCTCGCGCGGACGAACTCCCCAGCGACGAGGCGATCAGCCGCGCGATCAAGCGGGGTCGGGCCTTCCTGCTGCGGGACCAGACTGGCAGGACCCCCGAAGCGGGCCTGGCGGCCTTCGCGCTGCTCCGCAGCGGGGTCCCGGCCGGTCGGCTCCAGAACCTGCTCGGGACGCTTCAGCGCAAGCCCATGCGCGGGGTCTACGAGGCGGGCGTCTATGCCCTGGCGCTCGAAGCCATGGCCCTCGAGGCCAAGGACCCCGACTTCCCCTGGCGCACCCGGGTGCGCAAGCCCTGCCCGCCGCAGGCGCGCAACGAGCTGAAGCGGGTCGTCCGCTTCTTGCTCCGCGCCGAAGGAAAGGTCCTGCGCGGGTCCTGGGCCTACAACGTCCCGGCCCCTCGGGCTCGGCACTACGACAACTCGAACACCCAGTTCGCGGTCTACGGGCTGGCCGCCGCCTCTCGCTCCGGGGTCGAGGTCGACCCCGAGGTGTGGGAGCGGATCCTCGCCCACTGGCTGCGCGACCTCGGCCCGACCAAGGACGAGGTCGAGCTGCAGCTCGAGCACGGCGCCTTCTCCCCCTTCGCCAAGCCGAAGGAGGAGCAGAAGCCGAAGGACGAGCCCAAGGAGGGGACGCGCGAGCGCGAGGGAGCTGGGGACGCCACCCAGCAGAAGAAGGTCAAGCAGAAGGAGACCGTCCTGGCCGCGGGCTGGGACTACTGCCGCTACAAGGACGACTCGGTGGTGATGCCCTACACCGCCATGACCGGCGCGGGGGTCAGCTCGCTGGCCTACGTCCTCGAGCGGGTGCGCGCGCTCGAGCTGCCCGCCTCGCCCCTCCACGCCCAGGCCGAGCAGGCCGCGCGCGGCGGCCTGGCCTGGCTGCAACACCACCTGAAGGACGCGCTCGCGCCCGGCGGCGACGGCATGACCCGCGCCTTCCCCTACTACGCCCTCTGGAGCCTCGAGAAGGGCTTCGACTCGACCCACGTCCAGCGAGTCGCCCAGCAGGACTGGTGGCGCCTGGGCGCGCGCTGGCTGCTCGAGAAGCAAGAGCAGGACGGGTCCTGGCAGATCGAGAGCGACGTGCGCGGCCCCTCCCTGGTGCGCGCGCGGACCTGCTTCGCGCTGCTCTTCCTGTCCCGCGCCACCCTGCCGGCCGCGGGCGCTACTCAGGAGGTGATCGCGGTCGAGAAGCGGGCCGGCCCCAAGCCGGCAGTCGTCGCCAAGCGGGACCAGCGCCAGCGCACGGGCGCCGCGGAGCGGACCTGGGACCGCGTGACCCTCGCGGACGGGCGCACGGTCGCGCTCGGTCAGACGCTCGAGATCCTCGCCCAGACGGAGGACCGCAAGCAGCGGCGCGAGCTGCTGGCCGAGGTCAAGGAGGCCTGGGAGCGCCTGGCGCCCGAGTGGCAGGCCGGCTTGCTGCCCTTGGTCCGCAAGGTCGGCGCGACCAAGGGCGGCACCCGACGCGACTGGGCCAAGCGCGCCGTGCGGGACCTGGCGCCCAAGCGCCGCGACCGCGAAGCGCTCGAGCAGCGGCTGGCGGAGTGGGAGCGCCTGGAGCTCGCGGCCCGCGACGGTCGCCTCGACGAGCTGCCCCACGCGCTCGAGGTCGCGCTCCAGGCGGACGTGCCCTGGCGCGAGCGTGCGCCGGTGTGGCTGCGCTTGCGCGCGCTGCGGACCGTCGCTGAGCTGCGCGGCTTCGAGCACGCCGCGGGGCTGCTGCCGATCTTCGCCGGCAAGACGCCGCTCGAGCTGCGCACCCGCGCGCGCGAGGTCCTGGCGGGCCTCTTCCCCGAGACCAAGGACCTCCCGCCGCCGCCCGCCTACGCCTGGACCGCCTGGGCCGAGGACCTGGAGCCGCCCGCCGCCGACGTGCTCCTGCGCCGCGACCTCGACCTCTACCTGCGCGGCGGCGAAGGCACGCGCGACGCTCTGCTCGAGCGCCGCGGCGCCGCCTTCCTGCTGGCCCGCGGGCTGTTACCCGACCTGGGCAAGGAGCAACTGGCGCGCGCCAAGGAGCTGCTGGCGCTGCTCGACCCGCCAGCCCAGGTCGTCGACGCCAAGCAGTGAGCCGCGCTCGCCGCGCTCGGCGCTGGCGCCCTCCCTCCTCAGCGGCGAGGCTCTAACCATGCGACGGCGCGACCTGGTCCTCCTGCTCTACGCAGCCCTCTTCGTGGCCGGCTACGCGGGCTGGACCCGACCCGCCCGCCCCAGCCTGGACTCCAGCGCGAGCGCCAGCGCGCTCAGCTCACGCAGCAACATCCACGCGCGGGACTACGTCGGGCCCCAGGCCTGCGCCGAGTGCCACGTCGAGAAGCACCGCGCCTGGCGGACTCACCCGCACAGCCGCATGAACCTCGACGCCAGCGCCGAGAGCGTGGTCGGCGACTTCTCGGGGCGCGAGCTGAGCTACGCCGGCCGGCGCGTGCGCTTCCACCAGGACCAGGGCGCCTACTTCATGACCCTCGTCTCGGGCGAGGTCACGCGCCGCTACCGGGTCACGCGCACCATCGGCTCGCGCTTCACCCAGATGTACGCCGGCGTGCTGGTCGAGGGGCCCGAGCCGCCTGGCGACCCGGCCTACGAGCGCGAGGGCAAGCTGCCCTTCGGCTGGTGGATCTCGCGGCAGGCCTGGTATCCCGAGCCCTACTTCGACTCGGACTGTCCGCCCGAATACGACGAGCGGGGCCGGCTCTCGCTGCCCCCCGAGCTGGCGCACCAGACGAGCTGGAGCGCCAACTGCATCTACTGCCACAACACCTACGCCTACGAGGAGCGCCTGCGCGAAGCCGGCACCCAGGGCTTCCCCGCGCGCGACCTGCGCCTGCGCGAGGAGCAGGTCGGCGAAGACGCCAGCCCCGGCCTCGACCCCAGCGAGCTGGTCACGCTCGGGATCAGCTGCGAGAGCTGTCACTTCGGCGGCCGCGAGCACGCCCAGCTCGGGCGGCCGATCTCCTTCCTCCCCCAGAGCGAGGCGCTGGAGTTCCGCCCCGCCGGAGGGTTGGGCGCCGGCGAGCTGAGCGCGCCGCGCCGCTCGGCCTACGCGATCAACTCGATCTGCAACCAGTGCCACTACTCGCAGGGGGTCAGCCCCTACCCCAACGGCGCGGGGATCTGGAACTCGCGCGAGGCGGTCGACCTGCTCGGCGGCGCTTGCCAGGGCGAGCTCAAGTGCACCGACTGCCACGACCCGCACCAGCCGGGGCCGCCCGGCGGGGGGCCCGACCAGCCCGCCCACGTGGCCGCCTGCCTCGAGTGCCACCAGGAGCTCGCGACGCCGGCCCGCCAGGAGGAGCACGGCCAGCACTCGCTCGGAGCCGGGGTCAGCTGCCTCGACTGCCACATGCCGCGGATCGTCCAGGGGCTCGAGGCCGTGGTCCGCACGCACCGCGTCTCCTCGCCGGGGGACCCGCGCATGATCGAGGCCGGCGCCCCCAACGCCTGCAACCTCTGCCACCTCGACCGCTCGATCGCCTGGACGGCGAGCGCCCTGGAGCTGGGCTGGGGGCGGCGCGTCAGCCCGCCCGCGGCCGCCTACGCGGGGCGCCTCGACGCGCCGGTCGGCCAGGTGTGGCTGGCCTCGTCCACGGCGATCCACCGCCTGGTGGGCGCGGACGCCTATTCGCGCTCCCCCCTCGGGCGGCGCGAGCTGCCGCGCCTGATCCGCGCCCTCGACGACCCGATGGCGGTCAACCGCGTGTTCGCCCAGTTCTCGCTCGAGCGCGTCCTCGGGCGGCGCCTCAGCGAGGCGGAGCTGAGCCCCCTCGCCTCGCCCGCGCGTCGGCGCGCCCAGCTGCGGGAGCTCCTCGCCCGCGCCGAGCGGGGGGAGCTGCTGCCAAACTAGGCCCTCCCTGAGCTCCCTGACGGCTGCCTAGACGATCGGCTCTTCGCCCGAGAGCTTGCCGTAGTGCTCCAGGCAGGCCTGGCAGCTGCCGTCCGCGTCGACCCAGTGCGGGTTGTGCTGGCGAATCGTGGCCAGGAGCTGCTGCTCGATCTGATGGTGAAGCGAGTCGGTGCGCTTGCCGCAGAGCGGGCAGGTCGGCTGCTCGGACATGGGTGACTCCTCGGTTCGCCACGAGCCTAGCCGAGGCCCACACGCGAAAGGGGCGCGCCGGCGGCGCGCCCCCTTGGCTCGAAGCACGAGCGCGATCGCTAGTGAACGCTCTCGGAGGCAGAGTTCTTGGTGCCCCGGCGACCCTTGAAGCCGCCCTTGGGGCCCTTGCTCTTCCACTGCGGCTTGCCGCCCTTGTGGGGCCGCTTGCCGCCGCCCTCGTAGCCGCCGCGCGACTTGCGGTCCTCCGAGCTGCCGCGGGGCTTGCGGTCGTCGTAGCTGCGGGGCTTGCGGTCGTCGTAGCTGCCGCGGGGCTTGCGGTCGTCGTAGCTGCGGGGCTTGCGGTCGTCGCGACGCTTGAAGGGGCGACGCTCGCGGCGGTCGCCGCGCTCCTCGCGCTCCTCGTCGCGGCCGCGACCCTGGCCGCTGTCCTCGCCCTCGGGGTGGGCCAGGCGAGGCTGGATCTCGCGGCCGCCCATCTGGGTGCCGTCGAGGGACTCGAGCACCTTGTCGACGTGCTCAGCCTCGATCGCGACGAAGCTGACGCGGTCCAGGATCCGGATCGAGCCGACCACCGAGCCGGGCAGCCCGGTCTCGCCCGCGATCGCGCCGACGATGTTGCCGGGGCGGACGCGGTTGCGGAAGCCGACCGGGATCACGATCTCGACCTCGTCCTTGTTGCTCCGCTCGCGACGGTTCTCGCGCGGCGATCGGCTCCCCTCGCGCTGACGCGGCTCGCGCTCGTCGCGCTCGTCGCGCTCGCGGCGCTCCCGCTTCTTGCGGGGCGGCTCGGGCGGCAGCTCGAGGGGCTCGGGGCCCCAGGCCATGCGGATCGCGGCGGCCGCGACGCGGGCTAGCTCCAGGGCGTCCTCGCCCTGGGTCAGCTCGGTCACGAGCGCGCTCACGTCCTCGCGCTCGTCCTGCGCGATGGCCTTGAGCTTGTCGGCGAAGCGCGCCCGGCGGCGAGCCGTCAGCTCGCGCTCGCTGGGGAGGCGCCAGGGGGTGAACTCGGCGCCGGCCTTGCGCTCGATCGCGCGCACCAGCCCGCGCTCACGCGTGCGCCAGAAGCTGAGCGCGCGCCCTTCGCGCCCGGCCCGGCCCGTGCGGCCGATCCGGTGCACGTAGACCTCGGGGTCGCGGGGGAGGTCGTAGTTGACGACCAGCCCGATGTGGTCGACGTCGAGGCCGCGCGCCGCGACGTCGGTCGCGATCACGATCCGGGTCTTCTCGGCGCGGAGGCGACGCACGACGGCCTCGCGCTGGGCCTGCGTCATGCCGCCGTGGACGCACTCGGCGTCGTAGCCCTCGGCCTGGAGCAGCTCGGCGAGCTCGGTGCAGGCGGTCCGCGTCATGGCGAACACCAGCACGGTCTCGCCCTCCTCGAGCTTGAGCAGGCGCATCAGCGCGGTCTGCTTGTCGCGCATCCCCTTGACGCGCAGGCCGAGCTGCTCGATCCGCTCGACGGCCTTGTTGCTGCCCTTGATCGTGACGTCGACCGGATCGTTCTGGTAGCGATCGGCGATCCGACGGATCGGCTTGGGCATCGTGGCCGAGAAGAGGGCGACCTGCTTCTCCTCGGGCGCCTGGTCGAGGACCTCCTCGACCTCCTCGAGGAAGCCCATGTTGAGCATCTCGTCGGCCTCGTCGAGGCCGAAGAAGGTCACGCCGCTCAGGTCGAGCTTGCCGTTGGAGAGGTGGTCCTTGACCCGGCCCGGGGTGCCGATCACGACGTGCACGCCGCGGCGCAGGGCCTTGAGCTGGGGGGTGTAGGACTGCCCGCCGTAGACGGCGAGGACCTTGACGCCGAGGTCGGCGCCGTAGTCGCGGACCGACTGGGCGACCTGCTGGGCGAGCTCGCGGGTCGGGGTCAGGACGATCGCCTGGACCTCCGTCCGCTCGAGGTCGAGGCTCGCGATCATCGGCAGCGCGAAGGCCGCCGTCTTGCCGGTGCCCGTCTGCGCCTGGCCGAGCACGTCGCGGCCCTCGAGGAGGCGCGGGATCGCGGCGGCCTGAATCGCGGTCGGCGTCTCGTAGCCGAGCTTGTCCAGGGTCGCACAGATCCGGTGCTCGAGCCCGAGGCTCGCGAAGGTCGGCTCGCTATCCTCGGCCTCGTCGTCCTGGTCCTCGGCCTCGTCGAGGTCGTCGTCGTCCTCGTCGGACAGGTCGTCGTCCTCGTCGTCGGAGAGGTCATCGTCCTCGGCCGTCGAAACCTCGGCCTCGGCCTTCGGGGCCTCGGTCTCGGCCTTCGGGGCCTCGGTCTCGGCCTTCGGGGCCTCGGACTCGGTCTCGGCCTTCGGGGCCTCGGACTCGGTCTCGGCCTTCGGAGCCTCGGTCTCGGCCTTCGGGGCCTCGGTCTCGGCCTTCGGAGCCTCGGTCTCGGTCTTCGGAGCCTCGGTCTCGGTCTCCGGAGCCTCGCTCACGGCCGTCGAAACCTCGCCGCCCTCGAAAATGGGCGCGGTCGAAGTGGAAGCTTGGGGCGTCGCCCCGTTGGGGGACTGCGTCATGGGAACCGTCGTTTTCTGCCCGTGGGAATTCGTCAACCGCACCACAGGCAGAGTGGCGATTGACCCACGCACGAGCAGACGAAAACCCAGTAACCGAACCCAACAGTCCGCCAGCGCGAGCGGCAACCCTAGCGCACGATTGATCCCTCGCCCGAAAGAAAATCCAATTCGCGGCGCCCTCCCTGGCGCCAAGCTCTGGAGTGCGGGACCCTTGCGCCCATGATCAAGAAGTTCGTCGGAGACAAGAAGAGCATCACCGCCAACAGCAGCGACGGCCGGATCTGGCAGGGCCAGCTGTTCCAGTCGGGCCGGGTGACCAAGTTCAGCGAGGCGACCTGGAAAGAGGTCGAGGAGCTGGCCCGCAAGCACGGGATGCGTCCCGCGGACCCCACCCCGTGAGCCCCCTCCACGGCACCTGCGCGCTCCTGGCTGCGCTGCTCCTGGTCGGCTGCGCGAGCGCCCCCGCAGACGAACCCCACGGCGAGCACGCCCACGGCGAGCACGCCCACCGCGAGCGCGCCCACGGCGAGCACGCCCGCGGCGAAGAGCACGGCGAGCACGCCCGCGGCGAAGACCATCAGGACGCCGACAGCGAAGACCACGAGGACACCCACGGCGCCAAGCACGCCCACGGCGACCACGCGACGGTCACGCACCGCTTCGCCGACGCCGAGCGCTGGGCCAAGCGCTTCGAGGACCCCGGGCGCGACGCCTGGCAGCAGCCCGACCGCGTCCTGAAGCACCTGGCCCTCCAGCCAGAGGCCAAGGTGGTCGACATCGGCGCCGCGACCGGCTACTTCCCCGTCCGCTTCGCCAAGGCCCTGCCCAAGGGCACGGTCTACGGCGTCGACGTCGAGCCGACCCTCGTCAACTACCTCAACCTCCGCGCCCACCGCGAGGGGATCGCGAACCTGGTCGCGCTGGTCTGCGCCTACGACGACCCGCGGATCCCCGAGCCCGTGGACCTGGTGTTCATTTGCGACACCTACCACCACGTCGGAGAGCGGGTCCGCTACTTCGGCGCGATCAAGGAGCACCTGCGCGAGGGCGGCCGCCTGGCGGTGGTGGACTTCAAGCAGGGCGAGTTCCCCGTCGGGCCGCCCGACGCGCACAAGCTCCCGGCCGAGAAGGTGATCGCCGAGCTCGAGCAAGCCGG
>MDTG01086164.1_pt1 | contig 15964 bp, 30 predicted proteins | sample 811421 | NCBI WGS metagenome assembly MDTG01 (sample SAMN05326645, study PRJNA326480) | marine metagenome | isolation source: seawater | place: Pacific Ocean: South East | collected 2011 | reverse complement strand
TGTTCAAATCCAGTGTGTTCTCTGAGTAAATTATGGTTTGAATTAAGCACATATATTTCGCCATCTCTAGGAGGTTTAGTGTCCCAATTAATAGTGCCCGTCCAACCGATTTTTTTCGCAATTAATTCAGCATAGTCGCGAATTTTAATAGGATTATCAGGTCCCACAGTATAGATATTATTAACTACTTTGTCGGGGTTTTCAATAACTAGTTGCCACGCATCCAGCAAGTCATCAATATAAATGAAATTCCTATAAGGTTCTGCATAGCCTAGGTTAATTTCCTCTGCATTATTAAGCATTTGAGTGATAATTTGTTCTGTCACAAAGAAATCATTGTCTTTTCTACCATAGCAGTTGGTCTGTCTAATAGCAGTATAATTAAAATCATAACTTCTTTGGGCGTACGCCAAATAAATTTCTACCCCACGTTTTGCCACACTATAAGGAGCATTAGGGTTTGTTCTGCTGTAAGGAGTAAATGTGGGTAATTCATAGTCTAATCCTAGTGCAATCTCATCTGATTCTGGACTCCAACCATACACTTCCATGGTGCTGGCAAACACAAAGTTACGCAGGTTAGCACATTCACGTGCGGATTCAATCAAATTAACTGAGCCTGTGTAGTTTATGTCACTGAATGCTACTTGCTCATAGAATGAATCCTCTACTTCTGTTCTAGCCGCAAGATGCACAATTATCTCAGGATCAAAGTCAATCAGTTGTTGTTTGACCAGTCTGTGTTCACGCAAATCATGTGTGAGAAAGCCTAATTCATGACTGTGTTTAAGTCTTTCTTGAAGGTGACTGCCGATAAATCCATCGGCTCCTGTGATAAAAATACGCATAACTGTATTTACTCTTCTGCTCTGTATTCCAGTATGCTGAAGTGGCTGTCCAGTTGTTCTCCCAGTTCAGTGTCAGTAAAGTATTCATCTGACTCTTCGCTTAGGTTAATTTGACAGTCCAAACTGCCAGCAAAGTCCATAGCAGGTTCAAAGAAGAACAGTTGTGCGTCGCAATCAGGATTATTGTCCAGCCAAGTGTGGATTGCTTCTGTGGGTGGACTCCATGCTGATTCAAAATAGCCTTGAATCCTACTGTAGTCTCCATCTGGCACAAAGTCTAATCCTTCTGGATTAATATCCCATTTGGTTCCCCACTGATTAATTGCCTGGTCTCTGTCATACGCACCGATAGGTGAGATATGTTCTAACAGTTCGTCAGATTGTTTTGCTTTAGTATACAGTTCCTCTATTTTGTCTTTAGGGCCACTGAGTTCAATATGATTAATACACCAATTAGGCATTGTCGTCCTCCGGAGGATTGTTGTGACCTATCATTGATAAGTCTTGTTGTTGTTCTCTCCACTCCAAAAAGTGTTCTGCTACTTCTCTTGTGGAATGTGTCAAAGTGCTAACAGGCTTTCGCTTTTCAATGCTTTTGGCATTTTGCAAGTGTTGTACACTTCTGCGATTACGCCTTAGCATTGCTTGTTTTTGTCTTTGACCTCGTTTGTTATTACTGATTCTAGTGTGCATATTAAAATCCTGATGTCCAGTGTGAATATTCGTCTTTGCAGTCAAACTCTCCGCAAATACATTGCCCGGGTTGTAATGGAGTTCCATCTGGTCCTTCAACAGGTCCTGGATCAAACTCATTTACTTGTTGTTGCTTGGCTCTGTCTAAGTCAGCCCAACCACTTTCTATGTGATGTCCAAACATTAGTATTCCTTTGGAGATTTAGCAACAAAGTCCAAACCACTTTTGGTAGTTCTGTAATTGTTGTTACGGTTATCATACTGCAAATTTAATTGCATTCCACCTACATCAACAGTCAAATAACTGTTTTGTTTGTAGTTTACTACGTCTGAGCTAATAACTTTTCCGTTATCCTCGCACAAGACGTCTACTTTAGCATAAGCATACATATTAGCCTCCCTTTGCTATCATTGTACAAGGTTGACTTGTAACAATTGGTTCAACACCCAGTTCATCAAAGTGGAATAGTTCCTCTTCAATACATCCTGGCTTTAATTTAATCGGTTCTTCTTTTATTCCTTCCTGCTTTTGTTCTTCAACAGGCTCAGGTATTGCCATTGCAGTACAACTACTTGCACTCACAACAACAAATATTAATACCATTTGTGCTAGTAAACTGGCATTTGCTAGTGTTCTCAAAATAAGTTCTCCTTTATAATAAAATGGGCACCAATGCTTAACATAGCAAGGTAGCCAAAGTAAATAAACATAAAAACTAAATCGACAATAAAGTCCATTACAGTTTCTCTCCTAACTCAAAACCTCTAAATGTTTTGAATCTTGGAAAACGTAGACTCCAAGTGTCTTCTGCGTCTTGGCTTTGTGTTGCCGCATCGGCTCTTATCTCAACTAATTGTCCAATAACAGCATCTTGGTTAGCCCAAATCTGCTCTCTATTCTCATCAGTTAGTCCACTACCAACGTTCAGTTTAAAAAACTTACCATCGTCCTCACCCTCTACAACAAGGGCGCCTAGCAAGCCTTCATTCTTTCCTGTACCTTCTTCTAGGTCTACAACCTTTAAGGTAACTTCAATGAAAGGCTTTATTTTAAGCCAGGCATGGGATCTTTTACATTTGTATCCTTCACTAACAGGCTTAATCATTAGACCCTCGTAACCTTCGTCTAACGCAAGTTTATTCATTTCATTGAACTTTACTTGTCCTTCGTCTGAATCCATGTCTATGAGTGTTGCTTCAACTAATTGAATTCTATAATTAAACAATGGTCTAATTGTTGTTAGCCTAATTCTTCGCTCTTTGGCATCTAATTTTGTGCCACCAGCATTAAACTCATCAAGTGTGAGCATATCAAATACTGCTAGGTACGAATCTTCTGTTTGGGCACCTTCTTTTCTATGCACTTGCTTCATAAGTGTTTGAAAGTCATCACTCATTACTTCGCCATCAAATACCAAGTTATTAAACTCTGGTTTGCTGAGTGCCTCTTCGATATGTGGGAAGTTGGAAAGTAATTTCCCGTTTCGGCTATATAAGGTTGCACTATTGTTTTGCACAATAGCAATAACCCTAACGCCATCGTATTTGTATTCAACATAACATTCGCCAGCAATCTTCTTAGGGTGTTTAGCACCATCGTGTGCTAACATACAACCAAATAGTGGAATAGTGTCCTTTTGAACTTTATTAATAAGTTTCGCACCAGTTCCGCAACGCAAGTCTTTAATAAGGATACGTCTGTACCAATCATTCCATTGCTCGTTAGTAGCCATATCACAATCACGTTGTATGGCATCTCTGGCATCATGCCCAGTAAGTTGTCTAGTTTGCAACTCATATGCAAGTTGCTCAAACTCTTTCCAAGGTAAACCAGGACCGTCTGTTTCACTGAATGGAACTTGTTTAACACCAAAAGTTACAAGCGGATCAAGGCACATTTTTGCACCTAGTATGAACTCTTCGTTGTCTAAGTTCTCTTTTATTACAGACTGTTTGAAGAGCGAACTATTGTCGCTCTCCAACTTTTGGATTACTTGAAATGTCATTACCATGCACTCACGTTTACAGTAATCATTTGACCTATTTGAGGCTCTTGATTCCTGTTTAGTGTAAACTGTAAACCGTAATGGTTGACAGTAACTCTATATCCAGTTACCCTTTGTTCAAAATGCCTTTCATACTTAGTAACATTTTGCATTTCACAATGTCTTTGTCCATTATGCTTTTGAGATATATCATTACCAATCCTGTTACCAATAAGACCACCAAGTATTTTAGCGGCATCATTGCCATCAAGTTCATCTACAATAGCAACTCCAACACCAGCACCAATTAAGCCACCTTGAGAACCAAAACCGTTGTCTACGATTTTCTCAAGAACGCCTCGGCTGTTCTTCTTATACCTGTAACAAACTTCTTCTTGAAAGTTCACAGGAACATTAACTGCAACATTTCTGATTACAGGCTGGACGTCTACGACTTCCATTTGAATTGTTTTTGCTTCAGCAGACAGACTAAAAAGAACTGCTACTGAAAGTATACTAATTGAAATTAATTTTTTCATTTAAGCACTCCAGTAAGATTCACTAAGTGGATTCATATAGTGAGGTTGGTTAATAGAATAGGTAACAGTAATTTCTTTACCAGTACCTGGGGCAATGCCTGTTTTAGTAATCATAGGCTCAATTAGAGCATACTCTTCAACATGCATAACTCTGTAGTTATCTCTATCAGCACGATGAGTTCGACCTAAGTCAGTGTCAGTTGCATCTCTGAACGCATTATACCTACGAGCATGATACTCAGGCTTGCCTTCTGCAACAACTTCAGCAACTTCGTCAATTGCCGCTTGATAGAACTTTACAGTTCTTGTGATACCAGCCTTAGCCGCCGCTTCTGACTTATACTGAGTATTAGCATAAGACTTTTTGTTTGGCTCCCTATGGATGCTATCGTTTGATTTGTCTACTATAATATACATAAAAACTCCTACCTTTTTATTTAATATACAACTATTATACCGGTATTTGTGGTGTAAGTCAACCTTTTTTTACCACTTTTTTTGGTAAATACACGGTTGAAACGTATAATTCAGCATAAAAACACCCACAACACACATTATATTCTAGAATAACACAAATATACAGGAGAAATATAATGTTAGATCCAAGATTAGATATAGAAAACTTAATCTATGATATCAGAGCAAAACTGATGGAATTAGAGAAAAAAGTGTACGAAATCCCCCATACAGAATTGCCAGATGCATATGAATTTATGTTTCATGCACCAACTCAGGGCGATTACATGCACCCAGCAACACCAACTCACGAAAAACCAGAAGGCTTTGGCGACGAAGCATATTGGGATGAAGTTTGTCAGTGTTGGATGGAACCTACTCCTTACGAGTGGGACGAACACAATTATTGCTGTAATGCAGACACTCATTCAAACTATGAGAATGGAGAGTGGATGTACACAGAACATGATGATTGGTCAAACACATGGTTAGATGACCATGGTTGGAATGACATGCCAGTAGACATGCCAGTAGAAGAAGTACTAGTAGATGAGACTGCTAACGTAATGCCACAACATGATGAAGTTCATTATGAAGAAGCACCAGTTGAAGTAGCACCTGCAATGGAACCTGCTCCTGAAATGCCAGCAGACATGCCAGCAGACATGCCAGCAGAAGATCCTAACGCAGGAAATCCTGAAGGATAATTTATTGATGTTTTATTAAAGGCGGCTTAGGTCGCCTTTTTTATGAATATGTTTTTGAATCCTTGACGCCTATGATGCCACTTACCAGCATCTTTTATAATCTTTAAAGGTATACTAGGCTTAACATGATATGTTGTTTGTTGCTTTTCAAATGTTTCCAAGTCGTACGCCGTTTCTATATGGTAACCTTTATCCCACTCTTCTTCATTTACTTCTACTGTTCTAGTTCCGTGTATGCCCACAGACATTCTATTGACATCTGCTAGTGAACATCTGTTTGCTTCTATAATACTTTGGTCTATGTTACCAAATGTCTTAGCAACCTTTTCACCAATATCATACACATCTTCTTTGTTATTAAATACAATTGATAGTGCCATTTGTGCTGTGAAGTGTCCACCTATGTTGTCGATAATAAGTCCATCCCATTCAGCCATCTCTTCGTTTGTTGCAAGCCTACCCTTTTCCATGTATGCTTCTTCAAATCGTTTTGTAAATCTAAACGCATCAGAGATAATAGTTTTACCTTCAGCAAGTTCCTTGAACACTTTGTCATAGAACTCCCTGTAACTGACGTTTAAGACTTCTCTACAGTAACGTGCAAGTATCTGAATGTATCCTTGTGTGTGCAAATTAATAATCATCCAGCCATACATATATGCTTCTGTTACTTCTTGTTCTGTGATTGTGTTAGTAGACTTAATAATGTTTATCTTTTCGTGTACACCATTCCAGTCTACAGGATTATGATAGTATGAATAATCTTCAACAGTCATAGACTCAATGCCATATTTTTCTATACTTTCTGGCTGTGACATTTCGCTGTTCTTTAACAGTTGTGCTTTCCACATTTCAATACTTTTGTGCTGTCCATATTCTAATAGTGTACACAATGATTGTTTAAAACTATCTAAACTTTCGTCTGGTAAAGGTAATATAACTTCGCTGTATGCTAACACATCTGCTTCGCGAGTTTGTGCTAACAACTTAGCCATATCATTCATTTCCATGTTATCACGTTTGATTGCTGTCAATACTTCGTCAGTCATGCTTTGAACACTTAGAGTAATACCTCTATTGTACTTTTTACCTACAACTTTCGCAATTTCTATAGCATTTTCCGTGCTGTTTTTGTAGTATTGTAAATTAACTGCGTCTATACGACTGTCTTTATGCTCACATGCATAGTTAATCATGTGTGCTATTGCTAAGTCTCTAGTTTTAAATACACCAAAGTTTGCATCTGCTACCCAAATATATCCTATTGGCTGTCTTATTGCCCAATCTAGTTCACTAATTACTTTTTCTAAGTTATGCTTTTTAATTTTCGCATAGGTTAAACTACCCCAATCACAAAACGTACACATAAACGGACAGCCTCGATTAGTTTCCAATGTCATACTGAACAAACAATCAGGATGTCGTTGTATTATATCATCAAACACTCCTGTTAGGTATGGACTTGGTAATTCATCTAAGTCATCTATACGTTCTCCTGAGTATGTGGGTTTGATTACAAATTCTTTCCAGTCTCGAAGAGCATTTACAAAATTACGTTCGCCTTCTTGTTGTATCCATACATCACAATGACCGGCGTCTACATTGTCTTGTCCTACTTGTGGTCCACCAAATACTATTTTGCATTTAGGATATGCTTTCCTTATTTGTTTTACTAATTCTAAATGGTATTGCTCATTCCAAACATAATTACTGAATCCACATATAACTGGATTGTCTAGTCTTTTAACAACCTCTACAGGATCTTCACGTTTGAAAAATAGTTCTGGAAAGTTAAAGTTATCTCTTATGTCGTTGTGTTGTTGTGCATAGGCAAGTATACATCCTATTGAGTACGGCAGATAATAATTGTTTATTTCCCTTACTTCAATTGCATATTGACATTGAAAAAGATATACGTTATGTTTCATTATAAAAGTAATTTGCTATGTTTGTTAATGTTTTAGGTCCAAAGTGTCCGTTATCACGAGCAATGTCTTCTTGTAAAGACCCTGTCCACATAGCATATTTACCTGTTTTCCAACCTTGACTTGGAATGATGTATGCATCTGCAAATTTAGCCAACTCTCTGTCCACAAATGCTTCTTTAAATGCAATATTGTTTGCTTCGCATAGTGCAATGACACCCAGACGCTCTGTATAAAAACGCAAATAATCATCATCTGTTTGGTCAGATAAAAACAAACCTGCCCTTGCTATTCTATTATTTGGGTCCTCTAAATGATGTAAATCTTGTGTGTATGCAGTCTCTCCGTCTATCATTCCATGCTGTAATGTTGTTATATCTTGTACTTGCATGTCTACTTTTAGAGCATCAGCGAGTAGTTTACGTTGTAAGTCATACTGTTCTACATCACCTGCTTCGCAATTTAAATGGTCCACAGGATTAGTACTTAAAAACTGATTAATTTTATTAGATAAAACTTTCCTATGACTCCAACTCCACATTACATAAACATTCTTTGGAATATAACCGTTGCTTATGAACTGATGTAATGTATATAAGATATCTTTATTACTAGAGCCACCACTACTTAAATTCCAATTAACTGTGCCCAATAACTCGTTAAGTTTGTAGGGCCAAGTGTCTTCGTCCTTAACACCAATACCAAACGTATAACTGTCTCCTAAACATATTGTGGCATTTGAATTATCTTGTTTGTTAAACTCTGTTGCTCTGTAGTAATTACTATTTACAGTATAAAAGAATTCGTCTTTGGTATGTGCCCAGTCATCTCTCATTGCTTCAAGCATATCGTTAGGACACCATTGAAATCTATATCCACCGCTTTCTGTTTTCTCAATCTTTCCGTTCTTATGTGATATAGGAGCATTGAGACTAGGTAGTTCTTGTCTACGATTCCAAGGCCAATGAGTTGAATAGTTTCTGTTTGAAGGCATGCGTATATTTACCTGCTAATCTAGGCTGTTTGCAAATTTCTCGACGTCATCGCCGACAAGTTTTAACCACATAGCATCTTCTTCGCTGAACAAATATAAATGCTTTCGCTCTAATGCATAAGGCCACTTCATGTGGCTATGTAGTTTTAATAAAAGTTTATTGTGTAGTCCTTCTGCTACAGGAAATCTATATGTATCGTATTCCTTTTTAAGTAATTGAAAACCTAACTTTGTAAGTTTGAATCCTGTTGTTTTGTTTTTGTCTACTTGCAGGTTTTTAAATAGCATAAATGCTACGTCCTTTGTAGGATAGTTTTGTAAACTATCATGTACTTGTTTCATTTTGTTTGCTATTTGATATTGTAGGCTTTGCTCAAACATGTTTTAAATAAATGTAAAGACTGCGTCTTACATGTCCTGCTTTAACAGGTTCTCCGCTACTGTGAGTAATACTTTGACTGTTAGTGCAAAAATAACCTGTGTTTGGTACAAAAGGTATCTGGTATTCTTGAATACCGTCATAGAATATTGTGCCTGTGTTAGGTAATGCATTATATGATGCTACGTTCATGTTCTCATCAAACGTAGGCAAATATATTTGCATGGCGGCATGAAAACTATTGTTGTCTACATGTTTAGGTATGTTATAACCTTCTGTGTCTTCCCAAAGTGTTATACCTATGTAGTTGTAGTCTATGCCTAGTTTGTCTGACAATGATTGTCTAATAACTTCGTAATCGTCTGCATCTAATACGAAGCCATCTATTTCTAATCCTTCGTTCAAATCAAAACCAACTCTTGCTCTGTGTTCTTGTCCTGGTACTTGGGTTGGCTCTAATATATAACGTGCTTGATGAAACAAACGTAATGTTTCGTCATCAAAAACGTTTGTAAATTTTAAAAGTTTTTCGCCATTGGTAAGGGCAGTCGTCTCGGCATTTGCTATGCTATTAATTATTGGAATTAAGGACGTCTTCCTCATTGACTACTTCTCCGGCTGTGAGTTTTACAACTGTAAAACCATCTGTGTTAAACATTTTGTTTAACTTCTCTGCTAAGTTGAAGGCATGACCCGAATTACTAAATGATACTTTCTTATACTTTGGCCCTGGGTAACTTACTAACTTATTTAAAGTTCGCATGTTTATAGGTTTACCTTCATAGAAAACCGAATAGATTGCTTCAGCGGCAAGGATTTGCTCTGCTTTATATGTGTCTTTGTGTACTGCTTCTAGCAGTATCTGTGGCTTTGGTCTGCTCATTATGTGTATATCTCCTACATAGTCTTTGACTATGTTATACACTTATTTATCATAAAAACGTGTTTTAATTGTCTTTACTTACCAGGGAAGCCTTCTTGTATAAATTTGCCTATTGTTTCTATATCTTTATCAGTTAAGTTGGCGGCTTGAGCCCACATCATAGAACTATTCATACCAACCTGCTCTCTATTTTTGTAAGCATTAAGTCTGCCTACAATATAGTCGGAACTTTGTCCTGCTAACTTAGGAAACATTCCCATACCTGCTCCTTCTGATCCATGACAAGCGGCACAACCTGCCCATAAACTTCTAATGTCACTAAAAGGATCGCCGGCGGCTAAAGCCTGTTTTCTTCTTTCTTGTTCTGCTGGTGTACCAAATTGTGCTACATACTCTGCATAGCATTCACCAGTACAAGTAGTATTACTTTTGCCACCTGTGTATTCTAAGTCAGGATAAATTATAAATGCAAAAAATAAGGCTATCGCAAATGTAGCCGATAACGCCATGCCTAATTCTTTCATTCTAATTCTTGTATATAGGAATCCAGCCTGTCTTGATTCATTACGAATTTGCTTTTGTATTGGTCAGCAAATAATTTAGTTGCTTCGCCAACAGCAACATCGCCTACTTGAATAACACCAACCATAGCCATCATTGCATGTGGTGTACATTCATATACATAAACACCTTCAGTATCTAATGTTACTGAAATGTCTTTGCTCATTGCACCATTCCATGGTGTTGCGCCTCCAGGAGTTAATACTGATTTGGAATTGTGTGCCATATCTGTTGCTACAAAATTCACAGTATCACCTACTGAAACTTTTAATACAGCAGGCTCAAATATCATCATGCCTCCTGCTCCGTTGTTTAACATTTTTACTTCATACTCAGCCGCAAATGCTGGTACTGTTAGTAAAAATAAACCTAATGCTAATGCTATATTTTTCATTTTTCTCCTTCTACTAGTGTTTTAAATTCTGTGTATCCACCAATCTTTTCGCCGTCTACTATGATTTGTGGGAATGTTCTTGCAGTAGGAAACACTTCCATTAATGCTTCTCTATCAAAGTCTTCATCTAACATCTTAACTGTTAGGTCATAACCTTTTTGCTCTGCTAAGTTTTTTGCCATATCGCAATATGGACATTGTGGTTTACTATATATTTCAACTATCATCTGTGTGTTATCCTCTTTTTACCTTAAGATTAAACCATAACGCATCGTCTTCATTTTCAAACGATATTACAGCAACCTTACTATCTCTTATTATGTTAAAGTGCCAACCGTATCGGCCTTCGCAAGTATTATTTATCTGCTTCAAAACTCCATGTGGAATACCTACGTCTCTCCATCTCTCATCGGTTCCATCATAGTATTTACTATCCCAAATGATTTCATGTGGGAAATAATGATTGTATCCACAGCCTTCACGCCATTCTATATCCATACTATTTTCTTTTACATCGCACCAGTTACAAGGCTCGCCCTTTAATGTTTGGGTAAGTCCTCCTTCACGACAGTTATGTGTCCAAAACTTTTCGGAGTCAGGTGTTGACTTTGTACTACTTAAACGATCCGCCATCCACTGAGGAAGAACTTTGTTCCGCTTTTTCTTTGTATTCATTGTCAAAATATTCACCCATCTCTTTAGCAACTTTGGATAAGAAGTGTACATCAAACTCTGCTGTTTTAATGTCTGAACGTTTAAGTCTTTCAACCTGCAACACAAACTTTTCTGTGTAGTTTAAGTCCTTAGACATTACTTTGTATGCTTTCTTTTAATCTTGTTAAGAACTTTTAGTCTTTGCTTTAGTTCTAGTTTAGTTTTAAATGGACCTTCATAACCATATGTTATTAGTGTGCTTAACTTAGGACAGTTACCATGTTTCCAACCTTTTTCAAAGTTAATAGCATACCAACCTGCCGCATAATAAACTGTACTGCTTTCTGTTTTAGCAAACAATGGAATCTCATCCATGTAGTCTTCATGCTCAGGCTCTACAGGAACTGGAGTTGGATAGTCTACAGGATATCCTTTAATATAAAATGTTCCAGGAACTGTTACATCTAATACAGTTTCTTCATCAAACACAAATTGGTTCTTGAAGAAGTTAGTTACTTCATCTTTGCTATCAAACAAAACAGTTTCTGTTCTATCTAAATATGTAAATTTGTCTTGAATAGTTTTATGTAGGATACCAACACGTTTAGTATCGTCATTAACAATCCAAGCATCATCGCTTATCTTTTGTAGTTTTACGGTTTCTTTAAATTTAATCATTACGATTACCCTCCTCAGGTTTAATTTGGACTCTGGTACTAACATCAGCACCAAACTCTCTTTGGTAGACAGTTTTGCCACCGTCTGGTGACTCATATATGTATTTCTTTTCCCAACTGGGCCAAGTATTTGGATGTTTAATTTTCTCAACCATAATATCTATTTCAGTATCTAGTTCCTTACTCATCCGGATCTACCGTTTAACATTGCGGAATATGTTTGAGCTTGGTCGCTCATTCTTTGCAAATTCCATTTAGCACAGAACTTCATAAAGTGTATGCCTATATTAGACATAGGCTCACTCTTCTTCTGCTCATTCATTCTTGTAATACATAACTCTTTAATCTCATCAGGCTGTGCTGTTAAGTCAATAAGTATTTCATTACGAATAAAATCATCTCTAACTCTATGTTCTTCTTCCTCATGGTCTACCCATCGTTGTAACATAAAGTTATTGTAGTTGTATCCACTTGCTTCTCTATCTTCATATGCTTCGCGAATACCTGTCTTGTTCTTAGTACCCTTTAGTCTTGCACCAGGGTAGGCACTGAATACATTATCACTACTATCACCTCTAACGCACTTCTCAAATAGTACCCACTTAGGATCAATAGCAACTTTCTCTTCTCCAGTCTTTTTATCTATAACAGGCTCACCACTCTTCAAATCTTTCCATCCTTCTAAGGATACTATTTGGTCAGTAGTGCCGTTATATTGCTTTACATTGGGTGCTAAGAGCTGATAGAAGTCACTATCAGTGCTTACTATCATGTGATTGTCTTGTGGGTGTTGCTGTATCCATGTTGCAATCATGTCATCTGCTTCTGCTGTTTCGCAACGCAGAACAGTACAATTAGTTTTATTAGCAAAGAACTGTACCATATCATCATATGCTTCAAAGTATAGTTCATCGTCTTCTTGCTCTTTAGGACTACGTTTGTCTAATACTACTTTACGGTTTGCTTTGTAAGGAGCATAAAAGTCCTTACGCCAACTACGTCCTTCTAAACATAATACAATATGGTTACCATCAAACTCTCTCCAACATTTATTAATGCTGTTGAACATGATATGCATTGCCATACCTATCTTCATGTCTATGCTGTCGCCTCTGCCACCGACGTGCTTCGCTCTCATAAACATATTCAAACCGTCAACTAGTAAATAATTCATTAATGACTCCTTTTACCATCAAATACACAAACAAAATATAATCCAAGATGACCTGTATTATACACCTTATGAAACTCTCCGTCCTCAATTAGTATGCAATCGCCTTCACGCACATTAAACTTCGTTCCGTCTATTTCCATCTCGCCTTCACCGGATATGAACATGTACACTTCTTCTTGTCCTTCGTGTGTATGTCCATTTGTACATTGATTTGCTCTTAAGAATGTAGAACTAAGTACTAAATTGTTTAGTGTCTTATTGTCTTTCAACAAATAGACTTCGTTGTCTTTTACAACTTCTCCGCCTATGTCTTTTATACTTACTACTTGCATTTTCTCACCTATTGGTTGTTATTTAATCCAGACTCCATAATAGCATCAAATGGACTATCGCCAGTCCATTGCTTACTTTGTATTTTACGTTCTTTTGCTTGTTCTGTCAACGTTTTTGCTATATCAATATTCATGGTTTTAAAGTCTTTTAACAGTTCTAATAGTTCATCGTCAGTAAGACTTTCTACAAAACTTTTAATTGCAGGACCTATTTGCACATTAACTAATGTTGCTAACTTAGTCTTCGCTGGGCTCTGTTCCGTCATTGTCCTCGTTCCTTACTGTTATTACATCATTTTGTGCCTGCATACCAAAGTCTAAGTCTGCTTGTTCTTGTAGTAAAACTGTTTTACATACATCATTAAACCATTTGTTTACTACAGACTCATCACTTTCGCCTGTGTATCCATTTGCTTGTAGCATAGCAACAAATTGGTCATTCCAATCTAATTCAATATAACCTGCTTTCGCATTCTCAGGATTGACCTCCATATGTTTTACTTCTACCCAAGGTTCATCCTTAAGTTCTGCTATTGCTTTATTCTTAGCCTGTTCAGATATATTACCATTACTGTATTCAATTTCAATATCGGATATCTCTTTATCCATATTGTCTGTTAGGTCTATTCGGGCAAGTTCTTTTTCAAGTTCTATACCTTCTAGTTCATATTCTGCTTTGGCTCTTAGTTTACTTTTGCCACTTAGTCCCCAACTTGCGGGTAACATCCAAAACGGTATTTTATTTTTAGCCATTTTTTACTTCCTCTCTTCTGTTCTCAGCATACCATTTTACACTACACTCAGCACCACAAAATGTGTGCTTCATGTCTGCTGTATGGTAAGGTGATATAAAATATGTTACACCACATTGAGAACATGTTTTCATTGTGTGTCTCCATTAACGCAGACTCTTATAGGGTGACCATGCTCTGTAAATTCTGTTGTACAGTCATATTGAAACGATACATATATTAATAATGCAAGTAATATTCCTGTTACAATCATAGATAAACCTACAAATTTATTCATTAGGTCCCCCACGCATTTCCAAATAAGTTAATATGTAATCTAGGACTAAACTTGTATCCTGTTTCCATACATGCTTCTGCAACATCTTTCTCAGTTAGTTCTTGCTGTTCAAATGTTGCACCTTCTGGCATACAAAAAATAGAATCTATTTGTACGCCTGCTTCTTTATAAGCACCAACATACTCATCTACTTCATCAAAGTCAATCATATCTCTAACAACAAATTTATTGTATAAGAAACTGTTAGTAACTTGATTCATTGTTACTAAACACTCTGGCTTTAATGTATCTTCTCTTGTTTCGCCACTAATAGATAACTTAGGTGATGTACTCCATGTTACATGTACACCTTTGCCATCTCCATTAAAATATTCTATCATGTTATCATTACAATCTTTACTACCATTAGTTTCAAATGTAACATTAACAAGTCCATACTCTGTATGTAGTTTATGAATAAGGTCGGGCCAAACACGTTGCCACCCTAGTAGCGGTTCACCACCTGTAATCACCAGGTGTATGTCTTCGCCATGTCGGCCCTGAAATGTGCCATTTGGGAGCAAGGAAGTAATGTGATTAATTACTTCATCTACAGTTTTAGTCATCTGAAGATGTTTATATCTCCTTGACCAACTGGCACTACTGTCACACCCTATGGGTGTAACAGGCAAATCTTCAATGCTTGTATAAGCATCAGGATGTTCTTTGTCTGCTTTCGGGTCAGTTGCATATGGCATCTCTGCTACAGGAATAAGATTACCTCTCTCCTGTCCAAAGCCTGCACACTCAAAGTTGCAACCGAATGTACGCAAGAATAAACTAGGCACGCCAACAAAACGTCCTTCGCCTTGCACACTATAAAATGCTTCGCTATACCTTAGTTTCATATTTTTCTTTCGTTTGTATATATTCTTCGTAATCCAAATCTTCTTTTGTTTGGGCTGGGTTTTCAAATATTCCTGGAGTTTCTTCCATTAAACATTCTCTAACCAACTCGTGTAAATCATTATCCAACTCTCTATCTTCCTCTGCCGCAATTATGTTTTCTAAACAACTGATACGCAATCCGTTATTCATACATGTAGCAAAGTTAGATACACGCCTATAGTATCTCTTACCAAGTTCTACTAGTTTTAAAAATACTACTTGATTAATATTTGTTACTTCTAATACAATGTCCTCACCACCAACATTAACTAATTTAAGTAATTGGTCTTGACTCATGTTAGCAGGAATCTGTGTGTTAAGTGCATAAAACTCTACGGCTTCAAACACATCTGCCATACCTAACGTAGGATACATTCTAAGTATCTCATCCATAGACTTTCCAGTACCAATACTTTCGCATACATTAGCGACTGGCACTAGTCCTTTATCTATAACAAAACCTTTATGTCTACGTTCTATCATGTTTAGCCTTTTCCTTGTGCATAACTTTGTTGAAGTTTAATATTGTCCATAAACTCTTTTTGTACTTTGCCTTCATCTTTAAAAGTACCTTTGAGTACAGTAGTTTGTGTAAGACTACTATGAGCTCTTACACCTCTATTCTATACGCAACCGTGTGTGGCTTGTATATACACGCCTAAGTCCTTTGTACCAGTTGCTTTCATAATCTCTCTTGCAATATCATTAGCAAGTTCTTCTTGCAATGTACCACGTTCCGCACACCATTGTGCGATTCTTGTGTATTTACTCAAACCAATTAGTTTGTCTGCGGCTAAGATACCAATG
>MDTG01321071.1_pt1 | contig 15965 bp, 1 predicted proteins | sample 811421 | NCBI WGS metagenome assembly MDTG01 (sample SAMN05326645, study PRJNA326480) | marine metagenome | isolation source: seawater | place: Pacific Ocean: South East | collected 2011 | reverse complement strand
TTGATGATATTTACAATCGATTCTTCATCTTCACTACGGTTTGCAATGTGGCATATCATGGCTTCTATGTTGATTATTGGAATTGTTCCATTATTCACTTACGTCCTACCTCATCTGAAGGGTTGGCAGATCCGAAATACAGGCCGCAATACGATGGCGGCAATGGGTATTTGTTTAGCATTGTGGGCGTTGTTACCAGACTCAATTGCTCCTGTTGATTCAGGTGTGCAGCCAGATGAGATTTCTTTCGCTGTATTGGGTATGGTACAGGTATTTGCAGGAGTTATGATTCTCTCAGGAATCGCACCTAGAGTTGCATCTTGGGTTGTTGGAAGATCATTCTTCACCAAGAAGTTTGGACCGGTAGTGAAAGTTTCATTGGCGCATCCATCTGCTTCGCCGATGAAGACTGCCGTTGTCATGGGAATGTTTTCATTAACGGTGTTCAGCGTAATTGTCCTGGCAGGGTATTCGGTTCAATTTGAAGAACACTCGTCAGGCTTTGTCGAAGATGCTAGCGGTGAATTTGAGATACTATTGTCTTCGTCTAGGCAATTGCCTCTTGAGTTATCACCAAATCCAGATGAATGGGGTTTAGTAGAAACCTCTACTGATGATATTGATGCAGTTGGAAGAGTGAATCGAGCAGTAGTTTGGGTCGATGACGGAGACGATTCTATTGGGTATGTTTTACGAGGTGTCGATTCAGGATTTATCGATCACGGAGGTATTCCATTAGAAGATTGGGATGAATCGCTAGGATCAACTAGAGAAGAGGCATGGCAGGCGATTAATTCTAACCCTAATGTTGTGTTTGTTGACAGTTCCTTCGCACTAATAGATCCCAACACTGGCAAGTCAATTTCTGGCATGAATCTTCCAATTGGAAAATCAATTTCGCTAATTGATATTTCGAACCCGGGAAATACCCGCGAGGTAGTAGTTGGAGGGATACTTTCGGAGTCAAGCCAACTCTTTTCTCAAGGCATATGGATGAACGGTGAAATAGTCGAAGAACAGTACGGGGGAGTCGTGACTAGAATCTATGTTTCACATGGAGATGATGTGAGCTCGTCAGAACTAGAAGAGTCACTTTCCAAAGACTTAGCTTCTGAAGGAGTTTATACTTCTGTTATCGAAGATGAAATCCTGTTGATTCTTGGATTAATTTTCGCTATTCTATCAATTTTCCAATCCTATCTTGCGTTGGGCCTGGTTGTTGGAATCGCAGGAATTGGAGTTGTAACCTACCGCTCGGTATCTGAAAGGTCAGGTGAGATTGGGATGTTGCGCGCTCTGGGGTTCCGCAAAAAAATGGTCATGGGCGGTATGATACTCGAAGTAAGCTGGACATCATTACTCGGCATGCTAAATGGAGCCATAGTAGCATTGGCGTTCCACGTTGCATTGTATCGAACTTTCTGGGAAGATCAAGGCGTTGAGTTGATTTTACCTTGGTTCGAAGTAATATCAATTGTTCTTGGAGGTTGGGCATTGGTCCTAATCTCAACATGGCTTCCAGTTTCTAAAGCAACAAAAGTTACTCCTTCTGAAGCATTATCTTCTATCGATTGAGTTTGTTAGAAGTTATTATCTTTGAATCGATATAGAAACACAAACACATTGTACCAAGTATTGATTTATTCAATTATTAATATGATATTTTTTTTAAAAAACATTGCACTGCGGGGCGTAAAAAATGTTTGAAAATGTTAATCTTTCATGATGCCGGACATAATCGTCCTTGCCAACTCCTAAATACCCTATATGTCGTCGGGAGAGCAACCGACCCTTTTGGAGGAGATGACAATGAGCAAGATAACCCCCTTGATTTTAGCTGCAATTATGTTGGCTAGCACTTCGCTAGTGGCACTTGATTGGGCTGAATTGGAACAGAAAAATATGATTGAAGCAGATGGCCGTTCAGGTCCTGACGCTACAGTTAACAGCATTATATCACCAAGAGCAACTACAGTAAACCAGAATGATGGTTCTATGATGCACGAAATAAATGCTGGAGACGAGATAGATTTTGAAGCCTTTATTCAGAATAATGGTGACGCTGCAATAGAAGAAATGGGAATCACCCTAACCATATACTTGGCTGAAGGTGGTAACCGTGGAATGGTTGCATTGGATGCTAACGGAGACGAACTATCGTGGACAAACGGCGATGTAATTTGTGATGACGCAATGGTTTGCCCATGGTCGTCATTGAACGCAGGTGACGCACTTGACTACGGTAAATATACAATGATGTACCAAGGTGCACCTGTAACATGGACTCCTGCAACTGGTGATTACGAAATCGTATTCGAAGTCAATGCTATTGGCGATTCAGATGTAGGAAATGATCAAACAATTGGTCACTTTGTATCAGTTGTTGATTGGACCGATGTTGTAATCGATTTAGCATGGGACTCTGGTAAGGAAGTAGAAGGAGGCTCTGGCGACAAAGCATTCACTCTTACCGTAGGAACAGGTGGTTCTTCTTCTTGGATTGCAAAATCTGTTGTAGTCCAACTTGTTGTTGAAGGAACATTGGTGAGTGCACTTGATTCAAAAGGTGCCTCAATAATGGGAACTACTCTTCTAGGTACTGACAATGAGTCACTAGATGGTGGGTTCGGAACTTGGTCGGAGAATGAAGAGATTTTCCAAGAGGCTGAGGATGCGACCAATACTTCCGAGGGCAAAAGGCATGTTCTAGAGTTCATGACTAATGATACTTGGAATGGTGTAGTCTCTCCTAACTCATCAGGTCTCAGTGGAGATTATTCAGTTTCTGCAAGTCTAGTTAGTTACGTAATTTATGGACAACTTCCAGATTGTGTTAGAACCATTGATGACAGAGATGCAAACGGAACAGGTGCAAGAGAGGTCGTAGACTTCTGTGAAGTTTCTTTCGGAACAGATGGTGAAGCTGCAAACAATGATGACACTATTGAAGGAAAAATTCAGACTTACCACGACATTGGTGTATCTAACTTAGTTATCAACCAAGGATACGCTACTGCAGAAGATGGCATGCCAATCGGCGAGCCATCCATGCCTGGTATGACAGATGGTCCACTTAACCCATCATGGGCTAGTGTACAAGCATCTGTTCGCCACATGGGTAGTGACATGATGACTACTTATGACTGGGAAGTTACATTCGAAATCGAAAACATTGGTACAGGAGTCACAGAAACTTCAACTGCAGATAACTGTACATTCGGATTTGGCGAGGCTTACATGCACAAGGAATTAGGAGATGATCCTATGAATCCTGAGAATGCCTTTGAAGCTGGAGAAGCATGTGTTTGGTTTGACTTCGAACCGGGTATGTACAACATTACAGCAACAGTTTCCATGGTCGGTGAAGATGTTGCTGACATGTCTGCTCGAAATGATGATGCTTCAATTTACAAAGTATCAGCTCTAAACAACAGACCTTCGGTTTCTCTAGAAGTAGAACAAGTTCACAATTTCCCAGATAGTACCATTATTGTTGGTGAAGGTATAATCACATTGACTGCTTTAGCAGCTGATGCTGATGATGATGATGGAATGAGTTTGCAATATATTTGGACTCACCCTAACATGATTGTCATTGATGGCGTACCTCAGCCTTCAGAATGTGATGGAACCGGTCCAGGATTCGCCACATGTCAACTGGTAGCATTCGATGCAGATTGGGCAGGTGTCCAAACCTATTCAGTTACTGTTATGGATGCTTACGGATCCTCTGCTCAGGATTACGAAAACGTATTCGTTTGGAACACAATCGTTGCAGAAGATACCACAGACACTGGAGTTGGAATGTTGTATGACCTAACTTACAACGGAGTAAACGCATTCGAAGTTACTGTTGATGACCTAGATCTGTCATATACCGAAGATTTAACTCAATTCGGTCTTGTTGGAGAATATTCTTCAGTGAAAGTTATCGAATACATTCCATCAACAACATACTTGTCTGAAGATGTTCAATCTCAGTCAATGTCTTTGACCTATGACCCTGCTGACTTCGCACCAACAAGTGTGTTCTGGGTTAGTAATAATAACCAATGGGCTAAGTTGTGGTCTGATGTAGATGGAGATACAACAGGATTGATTACTGTCGACTTAGATTCTGACAGCCAAGTTCTAGCTCAAGGAAACATCGTGTTCATGGGCGGTGACATCATTGAAGTCGAAGCACCAATCGGTTTCCCAACTGGATTAACAGTTGATGCTACAACTGGCGGTGAAATTATTGCTGAGTGGGGATATGGCGGAACCATAAACCCATCATTGGATTGGTTAGAAATGACAATCTGTGATTCACAAGACAATTGTGCAACAACTCAGGAAACTACAGACACCGAGAGCCACTCTCTGAATGGACAAACATATACTACACACGGCGAAACATATTCTTTCACATTAAGAGTATGCAATCCTAGTGGAGAGTGTAACCTTACAGTGGCAGGACCTCTTTCAGCAACTGCTGATAAGCAGGTAGATGGAAACCCTACTGCTACCCAAATGCAGGTATCCACAACCGATGGTGTTTGGACAGTTAGTTGGACAGAGTCAGGCGATACTTCGGATGCCTCATCCTGGAAGGTCTGCTATGGTCAAGACACTTGGACCTCTCCTGGAGGAATGCCTGATACCTGTGCACCTGCAGAATCAACAGGTACTGCTACGATAGATGGAACACAAAAAGCGAAGGGCGCATGGTACTTTACCGCTGTTCCTTGTGATGCACTAAACAACTGTGCTACAGCATTACCTGGTACAGATTTGACTAACACCTATGAAGATGAAAAAGCAGATCCTGGAAAGAGCGACGACACAGTTGGTGAAACCACTGAAGGTGAAATCCCAACAGGAGCTTGGGCTGCTATCGTTGGATTGATTGTAGTGGCATTTGTAGTTGGAGCATTCATCCTCTCTCGTGGAGGAAATGAAGGCGAAGATGACAAGGATTGGGATTACTGATCTCAAACCTTGAAGTTACGCAATAACGGTTTTTGACCGAGGCTGCCATGAGAGGCGATTCGTCGCCTCTCATGGCTCCCCCCTTTCTTTCTTTTTTTTCTTTGATCAACAATCATCTTGAGTTATCTTTGTCTTGACGATTTGTTGGTATTTTCGATATAGACACTCGTGAAGATTTTGGCTAAAATAACACCACTTTCAAAAATACACCGTTTTTATTGAAAATTCGCGATTTTTTGAATTCTATTTTGTTTAATTTTTGAAGTAAAGTATAACAAAATAACATTTTGAAATTTTGTTGTTTGGGATTGTCAACTTTGATTTTATGCATACAATGGTTCGCAGTGTATCCTTTTATTCTAAAATCGCAGGGGCGAATCTGAATTTTAAATCTGAAATTTTTTTGTTCGGAGTGGAGAAAAAATTTGCACAATAGTGAAAAAAACAATCACAAAACTAGCCTAATTCCATGATGCTGTAAAAGCGCATGTACCCCAATGCTCATAAGGGATACAAAGCCTGAAGCACATTGCATACAGTCCGTAAGGAGATGATGACGTGATGTTGGGAAACAAGAACACGAATAAAAAGACCGTAATGGGTGGCGTTGGAATAGCACTATTGTTGTGCGCATTGATGGTTGGTATGACTATGACCAATCTGGTGCAAACCGAAGCCCCTCAGGTAGAATCTGAGCTCGCAACTGCGAACGAAGAAAGCGAAGATTACTTCGCTCTGCCAGACGTCTATGAGCCTGCAAAATATGAATACGATGAATCCTCGGAACTCGAGGGTATGAGGTCAATGCACCAGAAGGCATTCCGTACTGATGACGGAAGTACCGCTCTGATCACTGCATCTGAGCCACTGCACTACATGAGCGATATTGGCTCATGGGAGCAAATTGACCTTAACATCATGGCAACCGCAAATGGTTGGGAAGTAAAGGACAGCTTGTACGAAGTTGACTTTTCTCCTGAAGTCCAAGACGGTGTCTCAGTAATGGTCCACCCTAACGTGGACCCAATCGTTACTGGCCTAAACCCAATGGTCGTAACAATTGATGAGAGTGGCTTTATGCCATTGCCTCACATGGTGTCACCTGCACAAGATGCAGTTTCTGTCGGTGGTAACGTTCTACGTTATCCAATCGCAGAAGGTTTCGATTTGGATTACACAGTTACTGAAAACCAATTGAAGCAAAATCTTGTCATTAGGGAGCGCCCTGTGCTTGATGAAAGTGCAGCATACTTCGGAATTACCGAACAAATGCGCATTCCTGCAGGATACGGCCTATTCCTGGGTGATGACATCCTAAGAGAGGAAGTAACTCAGACTCAAGATGAATTGACGATCCGTAATTTGGAAACCGGTGATTTACTGGTAACAATCCCTGTCCCTGTTGTATACGAGATGGAGTCGGAAGAAAACGAGCCATATCATGCAACTTACTTTGTACAGGTTTACGGTAACACAGTCGTTCTAACTACTGCAGTTGAATCAGATTGGTTGATGGATGAAGACCGCCAGTTCCCATTGGCTATTGACCCATCAATCAAGGTCACACAAGGTAGCAGCGGATACTGTTATGTTTACAGTCGCAACTGTTACAACAGTGCGTACTCATACATTCAGAGATACAGCAACCGTATTTACTACACTCCTTGGCACAAGTTCACATTTACTGCAGCTAACGCTCTGCCAACAGGTGCAACCGTCGACAAAGTCGAATGGAAGCAATATGTAAGGTATGGTTACACATACACCTCTGGTACATCAATGAACGCAGTAGTTATGGAAGACTGTGGTCAGCAAGCTCGTTATCAATATTTGATCGCATCTCGATCTTGTAACGGAAACGCTCTGACAAGTTTCCCATCCGGTAGTATTTACAACACAGCTACAGCTGCTAAGTTGATAAGTTCTGCTTGGAACTCTGCAACAGTAGGAACTTACACGCCAGGTACTGGGTGGAAGACTACAGATATGTGTAGCAGCAGCGGTACAGCTTGTTCATCCAGCACTGGAAGCCACAACTACGTGCTTAATGCACTAAACAACGGTGGAACAGTGGGAATGAGTGTAAACTACCCTACGGCGACAACAAGTCGTTACTACTCATACAACTCTGGAACTACAAACAGCTACATTCAGATAACATACTCTGGTGGCGTTGATGCAACACCTCCTATTGATGGATTTGTTCCATACACTGGAATAACATCATACAAGGAAGGTGCAAGAACATTCTTCACCAACCTGCAGGATAATGGTGGAATCGATACTACAACAACCGGTGCTCCTCACTTGCACTACTCGATTGACAACGGTTCTTACACAGCAGTGAAGGCGACTTCAATCGGAACATGTGGTTCTAGTTCTACCTCCTGTGATTTCCGTGCAACAACTGGAGATATCGCAACCGGCGAATATGTCAAGTATTTCTGGGCATATCAGGATAAGGCCTCAACACCCAACGTGGGGACAAGTCCAACAGGTGGTTCAGGTAGCCCAAGTACAGCTACTGCGCCATCTAGCCCTTACTGGTTCTTTGTCGATGATGTCGATAATGCAGGTGAAGATCGCAAGATGACAATCACAACCACAGATGTACGTGCATACTCAACATCGAGTACTGCAAAGACATTCGATCGCCAGATGACTTACTATGACAATTCAAAGGAATATGTCTTTGAATTTGATACATCAAATTGTGGAACAGGATCCAACTCCTGTTTCTACACATCTAGCTACTACTACTACGCACAGTGGGAAATGCAATGGACAACTACCCCGCCATCTGGATACAACGGATTTGGCGGAACAATTTCCGGTACAATGAAGATGCACAATTCTGACCCTGGTGGTTACTTAACCATCGGTGCAAAGAATGGTCCTGGAATGAACTTGATCTATCTATATGACCAGACAAGTAACGAATGGGCAATGGTTGGTCTAGACGGAGATACTTCAACATCCGGTATGCAAACTGGAATTGAAGAGCTAATGACCTCTGGAACCACTGCAGCAAAGAGATCAACCTACGGTAACACCGCAGGCCACCTTGTTGACATCCCTGGAGACATTACAGGAACATTCGGTAAGTTCGATTGGAACGCAACATACAGCAGTTCCAAGGCTAACTGGATGTGTGTTGGAACAAACGGATTCTACTACTTCTTCCGTTCAACCAGCTCAAACCCTTCATGTAACACTGGATACTACTATGTTTACAGCTCATACTACCGCTACTCTGGTTTCGCTCTAGGAACTGGATCTGGTGGAGTAATGGCAAGTACTGGTAGCATTATCTACAAGGTTGCAAAGGTTGCACCTGAACCAGATACATCTGCTCCAGATATCACTCATTCAGAAATGCGTGACTCTCATTCGAGAGATCGAACATTTACGTTCAAGATTGCTGATGCAGGTGAGCCTCCGTCTGGTCTGAATACAAGTACAGATCTTGGCGTTGGACCTACTCTGACCTACCGTATTACAGATGCAAATGGCACTGTTGGTACTTGGACAAGCACACTATTGTCTCCATCTGACAGCCGTGCTGCTTGTGCTGCAGCAAGTTGTGACTGGTCAAAGACTCTAGAAGATCTTGAGCGTGGTTCAAGTGTTGAATATTACGTGACAGCAAGAGACGTCAGTCCTGCTGCTACTGGAATCAACACTAACAACACCTCTAGTGCTGGAATGTCTTTCGAAGTTGGAGACCCGAACAAGGTTTTCGTCATCGAATGGCACGACATGGGTTACACACAATCCTACACCTGTACCTATCAGGTACTAATGTACGATGTAACCAATGAAATTGAATTCCAATACGATTCGGGATGTAAGGCAACTTACGATTACGCAACCGTTGGATATCAAGATCAAACCAGAACTAAGGGAGATACTCTGCGCACAGCATCAGGATACCTCAATGGAGCAAACCCGCACTCTGTCAACTACCGTATCGGTACAGACAGCAGCGGACATTCTTCAGAAACCTTTGATTTGGGTATGACTGAATTACCAACTTATGACACTGCAATTGCAGGTGCAAGTAATGGTAGACCATACGGATACTACTGTGTCTCCTCATACTACTGGAACACATACAAGTCTGGATGTAATGCTAACGTCGATCTTCCAGATGGATTTACTTTCGAATACTTCGGAACTGAATACAATGGTTCAGATACAAAGAACCGTGTCCACATCGGAAGAATGGGTAACATGTACCTGAAGGCAGATGGATCAACTTCATTGGAGCGTTCAATGACAACATGGTACTCTAACATGCCAGACTTGCCATACAGCAGCAGCTCTTACAGCAAGCCAGGTAACATTGCTCCTTGGTGGGGATACTACTCTAGTTACTACTGCTATGATAATTCCAACCTAGATTGTTCAGTCCGCACACGTGTGATTCCATTCGAAGGAAAGGGAACAGATGTAAGTGCAGATATTACACAGCCAACAACTTGGTCTCTGGTTGACTCTCCAATTAGAGTCAATCCAAGTTCGTCTAGTGGTTACCTATCAATTGGTGACGACTTAACAATTGAGCCAGGTGTAGTTATACAAGTTGCGCCAGGTAAGGGATTATCATTCGATGGATCTTGTTCTGAATTCCAGGCAACAGGTAACTCTTCAGACCACATATTGTTCGAAGGGCAACAAGGTGCTTCTTGGAAAGGTCTAGCATTCACTGCTGCGTGCAGCAGTGGAACTGACGACCGCCATGAATTATCATACGTCGATTTCGCTAACACCAGCGATGCAGCGATTGCAGCAGGTAGCCGCCACGGTGCCTCTCCATCAAGCAACGCAAATGTTGGTAACTTCACTATGGATCATGTAACCTTCTCTAACGTTGGAACCGCATTCAAGCACGGATCTGGACAAGGCACTGTTTTGACAATGTCTGATTTCGAGATTAACAATGCAAAAGATTCTTGTTTCGACCTTGCTGAAGATTCCGAAGTGACTCTACGCGATGGTGACATGGATGATTGTAACTCTAACGGAAACAGTTGGGGTGGAGCAGTTATCAATTACCCAGGAAGCACTTCTGGTTCACTAATTATGGAGAATATCACAATTGCTGACTCTAAGGTTAACCTAATCAATGTAGATTTCGAAACCCTATGGATTAGCAACTTGACAGCAACTTCAACAAGTTCCGAATCTGGAACACCACTAACCTCTGCTGGAGACGGTGCTGATTCAAATGTGTACATCTTCAATATGGACGCAGATGATTACGCTGGCGGAACAGCAATCCACGCACTCAAGTCAATTAGCCTTGAAGACGTAGATTTGGGAAGTTCTGATGTAGCAATCGCTCCTGGTGGTACAACTTCCACTGCAGCAGGTCCATTCGGAGTAAGCGCTTCTATTGAAGAACTAACTGCAGGAGATTTGACCATGACTAGATTTGCACCAACAATGTATGGTGTCGATGTCGAGGCATTGACCATAGGAGGTAATTCACCTAGCAGTATCGGAATAAAAGGTTCTGACTGGGTTACCACTGGAATTGCAGTTAATGGCTGTGGATACAATATCCTTGCAGAAACAGTATCAACTGACTACATTTCAGGATCTTGTTCTAACTCTGCAGCACCTAACAACATCATTATGTCTAATGTTGATGCTACATACACAGGAACAATGAATGCTATCTATGCACGTAACTCTGCTATCACTATCGGTGAAGGTAATGTTACCATGCCATCCGCATATGACAAGATGTCCAAGTCTTCGACAAATGGAAGAATTGTCTTGATTGATGTAAGCCAGATTGATTCAACAGGCACTTCCACAGACTGTGATAGTGCAAGCGACTGTGATGTTTCATCCAGTTCTTCTGGCGCAGTCTACTTCGGTGGATTAGCAACTGTCAAGGTTTACAAGTTGCTTGGTGATGGAACCAAGGAATACAAGGAGTCTCATACTGTACAAGCAACTGCAACTGATGCAGGAGCGGTCTTGTTCAATATTGGAGTTCACAAGACTGATGTCAATGGACAAGCAAGTGTTTGGGTAATTTCCGAGAATGATGCAGGTGATTCATTCACCGATCACAACCTTGGAGCATGGGGTCCATCTGGACAGAATGAAACTCTGATTACCGACGCATGGTACCCTGGCAGTTTCGGAGTTGGAGACTCAATTGAGCTCAGACTTGAACCTGCTCCAGTTGACTTAAACGGAACAAACATGGATTGTGCGTTCCTGACCACACACCCAGATGCAGTTCTTGGATACGATGGTTCTATCGCTAACGGCGGAACTAACACATTCACATGGGAAGGTAAAGTCACATTGACCGCTGACCTGAACATTGATGATTGTAACATCGTAATGAGAAACGTATTCCGTGTAACTTCTGATGCTACTAGCAGTCCGAAATTGACAATCTCAAGTGGCGGACACTTGCATCTAGAAAAGGTAGGATCTGGTCCAACTACAGTAATTGGTACCCTTAAGGCAACATCTTCCAGTTATCCACTAGACTTGGATATTGACGGAGGAACACTTTCCCTTGATGGTGGAGAAATCCGCAATGTCAAAGGAGGAATTAGCCTTGATTCAGGAACACTAATTGTTGAAAACTCAGCTACTATCTACGGTAACACAAATGCTCCAGCTACTGAAGCAACATTGTATGTTACCGGAGGTACTCTAGATTGGGACGACTCAACAATCATGAACGCTGGACAGACCGGAATTGGTCTAATGTTCGAAAGAACTGGTGGCGCAGTAGACAACATCGTTGTCAAGAATGCAGCTGTCGGTATCTACTCTTACAATGCAGCACCTACAATCAATGGATTTACACTAACTGACAACGATGTTGGTGTGGATGTACATGGTGGAATGAGCCTTCCAACAATTTACAGAAGTACTCTCCTCTCTGGAGAAAGTAACGGATGGACAACTTATGCAATTGACATGTCTTCTTACCTAGGTAGCGGAGACGACTACTTGCAAGTTGGATTCAACTCTGTATTCGGTGGAGGAAATGCTCACCCAAGATACAACTATTACACATCTAAGTACTACATGATTTATGATCGTATGAACATTGAATTGACCGATAACCTCGGTAACTCATGGAACATTACAAAAACCACTGATGATGGTTACTACAACGGAGCTCTTGGTGGCGACGGTGGTATCCCATCATGGCATTGTAACAACTATGGATACAGTTACAACCCTGCATACTGGGATTACAGCTACAACAAGCCTACTGGATGGGATTGGGAAGACACTGAATTCTCAATCAATTACTACTATCCAATGCACTACTGGGGATACTACTACACATCCTACCATGGTGGAACTGGAATATACCAGCCTCCTGAAGGATACCAGGGTTCATACAACGTATGTCTTGACTACGCTTACACCTACTACAACAGTCCAGGTAACAGCCAAAGACTTTCATACCCGGTAGTAGATGTTTCTGCAAACAACATTACTGGTGTTAAGATGTACGTCGATGTTATGCACAACCGTGCAGATAACTATCAAGATCGTCTAGAAGTTCTAGCACGTACTGGTGACGACCCTAGCGCTCTAGGTAACTTCATGCGCGAATCTGGAACACCATCTTTCGATACTGGCTCAATTACTGGAGCGAAGAATGGTGTCGAAATCGGTGGCATGTGGGCTGCAGCAGAGTTTGATGATGTAACAGTCACAAACCCAACCAATGCAGGTCTAGAGATCACAGGTTCTGCAGCATCTACTGTAAACGATTTGACAGTAGCTGGCGGTAACTATGGTGTACTAGTCGGTGCAGGAGCATCAGGAAATGTAGAGATGACAGGAGTCGATATTACAGGCACAAATTCTGCTGGTGTTTACTATGTTAAGGACCTAGCAGGTGATTTAACCGGTACCGTCGCAAACTCTGCAGGAGCAGGAATTAAATTCGGTTCCGCAACTAGTAAGGACTTATCATGGGATTCAATGAACTTGGATGGAAACAATGTCGGAATTGAAACTGCTGGTTCAGGTAAACTAACCTTTACTGACAGTACATTTACCAATACCAGAGATTTCGATATCACTGGTTCTGCCGTAGTTGACTTCATTGAAGGGTCATTAGACACATCCGCAGTTACAGTAACTGGAAACGGATTATTCAACAGAATGCGCACACTAGATATCAACGTAATAGCGGACGGTTCTGCTGTATCTGGAGCAAACATCATTCTGAAGAATGGTGCTGGTGAATCTACAGGATCTGCACTTACAGATATCAATGGTGACGCAGACGGTCTTACCTTCATCACCCAGACAGTTGACTCAACAAACGGATTATCTGTATTGAGTCTATCTGGTTATGAGGCAGTTACTGTTGCAAAGGTTGGTTCCTATTACTATACTAACCCGTCCAATAACGCTGGCGACTTTAGGTATACATTCGATACAGTTACACTGACTGATGGCTCTGGCAACACCCACAACATGGAATTGAACGACACCGTTGACGCTCGTATCTGTTACAGTTACAGCTCAAGCTCATATGGATATGTTCAGCAATGTGCAAGTGGACTTTCAACATCCGGAACCAGAACATTCAGTTCTGGAATGAAGGAATATGGATACTATGGTGCTACACCAAGAGTAATGGACAACCAAGTAATAATGGTTGACACAGGTATCTGGTATGTTGATGGTAACACTGACAATTCAGTAAATAGTTCAACAATTCTATCAACTGGTACTTACAATAGCCAAGATTCAATGCAAGTTTGGTCTACCTCACCATATGGTGCAAGAATGTGGTCACACAATTCTGAGTGGGTTTCAACTGCAATTGATGATGATGGAAGAGCACAAGGTATCAAGATCGGATACAATGGATGGAACGACATAGTTCCAGACATCCAGAATACTACAATCTCTGGACTAGCGTCTATCGTTACCACATATGGATACAAGTCCACATGGAGTAGTAGCTATGTATGGAAGGCTGATTTCTTCAACATACAGAACAACACATTTACTCACTTCAGAGTAACTGACAATGTAGGTGCAGCACAGAACCAGGACATGTGTCTGAACGCTGGTTCTGAAGGTACTATCATTGCAAACAACGTGTTGAAGAACTGTGGTGTTGGTGTATTCTTAACAAGAACTGGATTCTCATATGCACACGCTCAGTCTTACTGGGGTGCTGATGATGCAATCGTACACAACAATGAGTTCGTCGGAACCAGTCACATCGACGTTTGGTTCTCACTGAACTCATACACAGATGGTGCTGAAATCACAAACAACACATTCAGTGGCGCTTCAGCACCTTCCTATGGTGTATACACACAAGATAGAACAACTACTGATTTATTGATTGAAGGAAACACCTTCTTAAATTCTGATGAAGCGATCTACATGCGTGGCGCATTAGACTGGGAAATCAAGGATAACGTAATCAATGGAAAGGGAGACTCTTCCATGGCTGGTATCTATGTAAAGGATGGATACGGTGTTATCGATGGTAACACATTAGTTGATGCTGATGGTGGAATTCTAGTTGATGGAATCAGATTCGGATACAACGTTAACGTTACCGAAAACGATCTATCTCAGACCGCAGGCCGAGTTGCTCCTACAGCAGTAGGAATCTGGGCTGAAGACTGTGGTTCATCAGTGGTCAACACTGGTGGAAACACAGTTAGCGTAATGGAGAATGCTCTTGTTACTGATGGATGCGACCTAGTAGACACTGGTTCTACCTTCGAAGCTATTGGTGGAACTGGAGGAGCAGTATTCACTGTTCAAATGAATGCTAACGCATACGCTCCTTCCACATTGAATATCAATGAAGGTGACACTGTCCGTTGGAGATCTAATGAATACTTCAACAACAGCGGTCAAGGAGAACCTCACGATGTTACATCTAACGCTACTGACGCTGGAGGTCTTCCAGACTGGTCATCGGGTGGAACAATGAACTTGGGTACAACTTACACCAAGACATTCAGTACTGCAGGCACTTACGAGTACCACTGTAGTATCCATCCTAGCATGTATGGTAAGGTAGTAGTCGCATCAGGCTCAGGTAGTGGATTCGATTCCTTAGGAGTCAACATTATCGGTTCAACTGATGAAATTACACTAGATGGTTCATCTGTTTCAGGATTCGAAACAGGTATCGAACAGTATGGAGGTTCAATGACTCTTACCGGAGACACAATCATCTCTGGTGGGGAATACGCTGCATATGCTGAAGATACCGACGTTGTTATCGATGGAGCAGAACTAATCGCTGATAGCACAGGATCTGCAATGTACGTCACAGGAACATCTACCTTTGACGCAACAGATATGGATACATCTGGAATGTATGGATTGAACATCGATGCAGTGGATTTCCGCTGGAATGGTGGAGATTCAGACGCAGCAACTTCCTTAATGGCTGATGGCGGCGCTGAAGGATCTGTAGAAAATGTCACTTGGGCAGATACAACTACCCAAATCCGTGCAGGATCATATGTCACAGTAACTTCCGTTGGAAACACTATTGATGCAGCAAAACTCATTGTTGACTCAACAGCAGTTATCCATGAAGGTAACCTATTGGATCTAAACATCACTCACAAGGGTGGAGACGCAACTGATGTTGGAGTACTAATCAAATCTACTGATGGTGCTCAAGCAGCTTACGTTTCACCTGCATACCGTGCGCCATACATGACTGCAGACGGAGATCTTGCAGAGTGGTTTGGAAACGTCAAGAACCCATCTGATGATGCAATGCCTGGTGTAATGTCTAGCGATGATGCTGGCGAGGACTTCCTTGCTACATGGGATGCTAACAATTTGTACATGGCCTTAACCGGTGTTGACATGTCTTCTGCAGACTTGCAGATTTACATCGATTCTAGCACAGGTGGAGACACAACTGGCGATAGCTGGTATGTATCTCACTCACTGCCATTCGCAGCAGACTATGTCTTCTGGGCAGAAGATGG
>MDTG01406579.1_pt1 | contig 15967 bp, 12 predicted proteins | sample 811421 | NCBI WGS metagenome assembly MDTG01 (sample SAMN05326645, study PRJNA326480) | marine metagenome | isolation source: seawater | place: Pacific Ocean: South East | collected 2011 | reverse complement strand
GGGGGGAGGGGGGGCCCGGCCGCTCGTGCGGAGGGTGGCGCAAGATTTGTATTGTGCTATATATTTAATATATTTAATATTTACTGGTGTGACGGCCTGGGGCCCATAATAATAATGAATATGTATAAAATATATAGCACAATGCAAATCTTGCGCCACCCTCCGCATGGGCGGTGGGGGGAGGGGGGGCCCGGCCGCTCGTGCGGAGGGTGGCGCAAGATTTGTATTGTGCTAAGAGTTTTATTAAATTGAGATTTTCCCGCCCTGCATCATTCTAAAGACACATGTATATGCGCATAAAAAGCTGCATAATTTATGCCTTTCCACCAACTCTGTGGGAACCACCTACAAATAGATGCGCGTTGTATGTTGCATAATTTATTTAGGCCTTGCCACCAACTCTGTGCCTTGCCACCAACTCTGTGGGAACCACCTAAAAATATGTGCGCATTTTGCGTCGCATATATTATGTGTTCCTCAAATTACCGCACAGCCCTGTGCGGTTTTTTCTGCGACATAATATATGCGACGTAAAATGCGCACATATTTCTCCCGACTCACCGACTCGGCGACTCGGCGACCCGGACGACCCGGGCGCGAAGCGCACTTAGCAAGTACCACGTATGCGCGCATCGAAATGCGCACATTTTTGGGAACGCCGCTACGACGACCCGTCGCCGTCGTCGACGGCGGGGCGTCGTCGACGTCGTATTTCAAAAAATATACAGGCCAAAAGCTGCACTTACTTGAATATACCATTTCCGTCCATTTCCGTCCATTCTCCGGATTCCACGTGGCCACCCCGTACACGGACGCCCACGGACCCTCGGAAAAAAGGGCCCGTCGCGCTAAATCGCAGCCACGAGAGGGAAAACTCCCGTGCGAACAAAAATCATGCGCCAGCTTTCCATATTCACCGCGCTCGATCGAGACGGCTCGACTCCGCGACGCGGCCAGCCTTTGGAGTGTTTCGACATCTTTTGCGGTGCGGGAGGCTTCTCCGAAGGGGCGCGTCAAGCGGGACACGAAGTCGTGTTCGCGTGCGACAGCGACGCGAACGCCATCGCGACTCACAAGCGCAATCACCCGAGCGCAGTCCACATGCAGCTCGAACTGCCGGCCGAGATCCCGTTCCCTGTCGACGGGCGTCCGTTCCACGTTCACGGATCGCCGCCCTGTCAGCAGTTTAGCACTATGAACACGCTCGGAAGAACTATGGAGAGAAAAGGAAACTCTATTTCGTTAATCGAGTGGTACTTGGAACTCGCGCTCAATTCGGGCGCTACCAGCTGGAGCATGGAACAAGTGTCTTCCGGGGGCGTGAGAAGGATCGTCGAACAAATTCGCATGAAGTATCCCGGGAAGATGGCATGGGCGGTGTTCAAGTTGGAGGAGCTGGGCGTGCCGCAGACGCGGAAGCGGCTGATCGCGGGCAGCCCCCACATAATCGCAAAGCTCCTCCAGCTACAAGCAAAGACAAACAAACGCAGCGTCGCGGACGTTCTCGACGTCGGACGCGCGACTCACATACGCAACGCCAAGGCCTGGATCTCGACGCGTCTGCAGTTCGACAACGAGCGAACGTACGAACTGTTCACAGGGCGCGCGCCCCACACGGCGTGCACCAAACGCGTCACCCTCCCCTCCCCGACCGTCCTGACCAGTTGCTACCTGAGATGGGTGTGGTGGGAAGACGGCACGCCGATGTACAAGCACCTGACGGTGGCCGAGTGCATGGTGCTCCAAACGTTCCCACCGGACTACAAGTTCCCGTCCAAACCGGTGCTCGCGAAGAAGCAGATTGGCAACGCGCTACCTCCGTTGGTCGCCAAGCTGTGGATGAGCTGACGTGGTATCACTCCTCCTCTGTTGTGTACTCTTCGGGACGACGCTTGATCAAATCCCAAAGAAATTGTCTAAAGAACACTTTCCATTCTTGTGAATTTTCGCTACGTTCCATCGCAAGATAGCGGTATGCATGCGCCAGCGTGGTAAACCTGCGATACTTGAATGCCTTGAACGTTGCGTCGATAGGATACGCGTGCTGTTTGGTGAGTTTGAAAAGTGCCCTTGCAAATCTCGTAAACGAGTGTTGGTTTTCTTGGGAATTGCAATTCCCTCCCATTGTGAAATCCTTGCATACAGCTGCGTACGATTCGAACTCGTGGATGTCTAGAGTGCTCAAGACCGCACTTCCCACCTTCGTCTCATACATGGCATATTTAATGAATTTGCTGCAAACAGAAAGGCATATGTAGCCAGCGTTACCATTGTCGATACGCGGCAGAACCATTCCAACAGGAGCCGCACTTCTTGGCGTACGCGCCAGCCTGTAGAAAAATTGCCCCCTTACATGCGGATCGGTACCAAAGAAGAGTGCTGCAGTTGCTATATTAGAGAAGTAAGTAACTCCCTGTACGTGCTTTGCTCTGATCAGTATGGCAACTTGCTTCTTGTTATCCTCAACCATTTGTCTGATATGAGTCAAGCAGTACGTTTGGCGTTGCTGCTCGGTGCAGTCTGTAAGGTCGAACACGTACGTGGAAGCGGCTGGGTTTTCATTGTTCGCAGCTATTGCTGTCTTTGTCATAGAAAGGTCAAAATCATGCGAAACGTCTACACCAATCAGCAGGCTGTGGTAACGTTCCTCAAACTCTTCTTTGTAGTTGTCTCCGTCTTCCGACGTTGCCTGGCTAGTGATAACGCGCATGGGTTGCCTTTCGGGGCAAATTATGTTCATTGCGTTCACGGAGGCAATCTTATTCTCGGACCATGATCGGACTTGATTGCAAGAAAAGTGTCCCTGAAAAAATTGTGACACATCGTTGTCTATCAAAGTATCGTTGAAAACGTTGACTAGAAACGCTTCCGAAAAGTATACGACGCCGGGAGGATTGGATTTTCTGGTCTTGTCGCTTCTCCACACAGCGTCTATTTTTTTGCCGTCAATTTTTTCCCAGCTTGCCAGGACATGAGCCGAGTCTCTGTGTCCTGCGTCCACCATCAAAGAAATTCCGAGTAAGTTTCTCGTCGTGTTTCGTATGAAGACATTGTTGTCTGGGTTGCCTACGAAGTCCTCGCGCTCTTCTCTTTTGGAATCCTCTCTGAAAGTATCAACCCCGCGGCTCCAGGCATAACGTTGACGCGCAGCAATGGCTCCTTCTTCGTCCATTGTAACGACTGAGGACGATCTGAGCGATTTGTAGCGTTCATGAACATTTTGGTTTTTGTTTTCTTGTGTACTGATGACCTGTCCGCTGTAGAACATGTTTGCATTCCACAAATGTGTTTTTTCTGAAAGCCTCCCCCTGGCATCTGGGGTCGCAGAGATACCAAGGATGTTGTAGTTGAACTTCTTGGGAAATCCGTCCATCTGCGAACAGTATTTGGCATTGCAATACGAGCGAACTGCATTTTGGGTGGGTTGCGAAAGCGCGAGGTGGTATTCGTCGACTATGTGCAAAACGTTGGTCACGTTCCACTCTTCAACAAATTTGAAAAGTGGTGGGAAATCATTCTGATAGCAGTGCGAGCGAACGTGGTCGGCACCCTGTTGGAGGTCGCTCAGTTCGAGATCTGCAAATCTGTGAGGAATGTTTTTGTTCACCGAACCACAGATCATGTTCAATGCGCCGCGATGGGTCATTGGCACAACGACTAGACCAGTCCGTTCGAGTTCGTCCTTTATCGCTGGGATGTATTCCTTGTTGCTGTGCGAAAAAAACGTCTTTTGAAGAGCGCCAAAGAGATGTGCCTGGCTCAGGTCCGACGCCGACATGTTCTCGACTATCACGAGTGTGTTTCCTCTGTGGCTGCGCAGCTTCTGGCATTGCCCTCCATAAAGGGGAATCACCAATCCTGCTATGGCAGACTTTCCATCGCCGTTGCCTCCCTCCATACCTACGACGCCGTTGTTCTTAGGTTCAAAAAACTGACTGACCACTCGGCGTGCAAGTCGATGCTGGTAATCGTGATACGTGAAGTTCCGGTCGTTCGCGGATATGAAAAGCGGCCGTAGCTCTTCCTCCGGAATGTCACATGCATATTTGAGCCTTTCAAACTTGCAGTCTTCTTCCGATTGGTCGCTGATTACCAACGTTTGCCTGTTTCTGTTGACGTCGGTTGGTTCTGCCGCCCGTTTGATCTTCCCTCTTCCACGAGGCATTTTCTAAAAACTGCGCGGGTTTCAAACTTTGTTTTTTTTGTGCCAAGAAAATCTCACTGCGTGCAGCGTCGCATTTTTGACGCTGCACGCAGTGACAGTGTGTAGCGTCACTCGTTAGCGCGAAATTCGTTTTTTCGCACGGGTATTTTTTAGAGCGAAAAAAAACAACCCAAATGTTTTCATAAGTAGAAACGGAATACAGCAAGGTGTGACAGCCAGATACCAAGCATGAGCTTTAGGCCCGCCCCGGATACCATCGCCCGAACACACCCGCGCACTCGTTTTGAGAAAGTGCTCGATGCAGGACTCTCGTTCTCGTGCGCGTACGGCGCCGACACGGACGCCAACAAACGCGGGAGAGCAGAATTTGAGGATCCAGAACTATTCTACGGTGACATCAAGGCGAATCGCGCAAACGAGAAGCACGCCGTTGCGATCTCGGTGCTCGCGTATCAAAACATGTGGAATCGCTTCATCAACGAGCATTTGCGTGGTAATGAATACTTAATGCCCTTTGATCCACCAGGCCGAGCGATTCGGTATGCGCCGATCGTTGCATTTTTTGCCCCGATTGGTGCGCTCAAGAGGTTTTTGCTTCCAAAAGATGCATCGCCAGAAGCATATCCATCTGAGTCGTGGATCAACGTTGCTCTACGAGGTGTGCTTTCGTCTAGTGATCGCAGACGCGCGTGTGAGCTCGAGCTTGATATCGATGGTATGTGGGTAGCTGACTCGTCTAACGTCGCCGGCCAAATCGCAGAAACAATAATAGAACCCGCCGGTCAAGGCGACGAAGAGGCTTTGAAGATCTGGAACGCCGTCGTCGATTCCCTGATAGATAATCTGAATGCTGCGGCAATTCCTCTTGATAGCAGTAATCATGATGCTATACTGTTCCGCGGCATGAATATAGACTACACGTTATATTCAGGACCCGGATCATACGCGGATCCGAAGAAATTTCACGAGTTTACCAAACGACTCCTCGATGATATGTCGAACGTGTTTGTGAGCGCTACCAAATCAGAGCCTGTTGCAGTTTATTTCACTGAAGTCGACAGAACCAAGATAGACGATCGTTGGTTATTTGAAATGGCAATTACAGACGGGACGCTTGTAATCGACGTCAACAAAGTGCTTCCTGAGACTTGGCGTTGTTTCGCGCACGAAGATGAGGTCATTCTGGCTCCTGGAAATATTTACACTTCGACGAATGTAATGGAATTTGATTTTCAGGGAAGGTCAGTTCTGAACTTTCCTATGGAAAGGGATCAGGGCTGGAAGGTATACATTACGGTTGATCCTCCGCCTCGTGGCGATACCGACCAGAGCCGAAATTAATTGTTTTCTCTACTAGCAGGCCGCTTTGACCTTTCGTCCTCCTCGTAGCACGTTCCCCTGCCAGTCCCAGGAGGGAGGGAGAACGACATTCCGTCCGTTGATGACGGCGGGTCGCTCTTTCACCAGCTTGGGGTACTCGTCGAGGTAGACGTCGCCCTCATGGGACTTTGCCTTGGAGTGTGTTCTAGCAGAAATGCTGCAGGGCGCTAACTGGCGGCGAAGACGTGAGTCTGTATCTTACGTACAAAATATACGATGAGACACCTTGGCATACCTGGCGTCGTTTACGAAGAAGTCCAATCGATCTCGAAATTCACGTGGCGTTCCTGGACGCCAATGGAACAACCACTGCCGCGTCCCGTCGGCTCGTCGACGGCTTGCACGTGGGTCAAAGTGGAGTTTGGTGCAGACATGTGTCTCATGGAAAATGATCGCATTTCACAGCACGTCATGCGACATGGTTCTTGGATTGGTTGTAAAAATTACATCAATATGTGGCAAGAGAAGCGGAGTATGAGTATTCTGTATGGAACAAACACCAACAAACTAGACGTGATTGTCGAAATCGGTGCTAATATAGGCGCGTGCACACTACAGCTGTTACTACAGACGAATGCAACCGTGCTTGCGTTCGAACCATCGCCACTTAACCTCTATCATCTGACAGAGTCGCTCGTGAGAACAAGCCGCAAACATACTTCGCTCGTTCAACGGGTCGTAGTTTTTCCAATTGGAATTGGCGACGCTCGTCAGACACAAACCATCTTTGTTGCTAAAGGAAACGCCGGCAATTCGGTCATTAATAGAAAAGTACGCGATCACTCGTCGCAAGACATGTCTTTATCGTACCGAGTCGTAGTTTCGACTCTGGATTCGGTGCTTTCTGCGCATACTTTCATGACTCGTTCTGCAATATCGATTGCGAAAATAGACGTGCAGGGATTCGAGTGTCGTGTTCTAGACGGAATGACAAACATCGCATCGGCCGGAGGCATTTCAGCGATATCTGTCGAACTCGCATCTGGATGGCTCTCGCCCCATGGTTGCTCGCCACAGTTGGCATTGGCCAAACTCTATCGATTGGGATTTAAACTCAATACGAGTTGGTCGACAGTGCCTCATTGTCTAAAAACTTACTATGGATGCGATACAACAGCGGAATGGAGTAGACATCTAAGTTCAAACTGCCGCTGGAAGAGTGGAAATGGTAAGCATCCGGAAGCCGTCGCGGTCTGCAGTTCACGAACGACGATTTAAAAGGCTACAAAGCCGAACGAGACGGCGTTCTGCAAAGGAACGTTACTGGCGATGGGTCGTGTCTGTATTATCAAGAAATCGCAACAAACGCCCAATGCGTCGAACTCGGAAAAACCAAACAGACTGTCCCGAGAAGAAATCCAGAATTACCTCAAAAAGAGCAAAAGAGGGCCCAAGTCGCAAGCTTCTACTATGAACGATGAGCTCAAAAAATTAACAGCAGAACGTGAAAAAGAATGCAAGGCGCTGTCTGTGAGAAGGACGGCCTCCCCCTTACAGAAGAGTTTAAAAAACTGATGTTGGAGTCAGACGAAGAAATGGCCAGGCGGCTAAACGAGGAAGAATACCGCCTCGCGGAAGATCACTTAAAAGCCTTGCAGTTGCAGTATGAAGAATATTAATCGCAGGCGGCGTTGGCCTTTCGTCCTCCTCGTAGCACGTTCCCTTGCCAGTCCCAATTCGGGACGAGCTTGGGGTACGCGTCGAGGTAGACGTCGCCCTCATGGGACTTTGCCTTGGAGTGGTAGTAGAAGCACTGGACGTGGGGCACGAGGCACTCGCCCGCGGCCGAGAGCGCCTGGTACTCGACGGGGTCGCGCGTGAGGAACTCGCGGCACGCTTTGGCGAGGACGGCACTTTTCTTTCTGCTTGTACCAGTAAACGCCCTCGTACTTGGACTGGCGCTCCGCCGCGTTCTTCCGCTTCTTCGACTTCGGCGGCGCTTTCGCGTCGGCGTCGAGATCGGAGTCGTCAGAATCGGGGTTCATTTTTCTAAAAACCAGTCGCACGTTCCAGTCCTACAAATAATTCTTATTTTTACAAAAGAACAAATAGCAAGGGAGAACTAGAACGTGCAAACAGTTTTCAGAAATTCACCCTACCCTTCTCGCGACAGCCGACTCAAAGAATAAGAAGAAGACTACCACGCCCAACAGCGTGGTGACTCTCACGATTCGCGACGCTTGATTCGATTTAACACTGTAAGCGAGCACCTGGATAGCAATTGAAATACTTATCCTTTGGGCGATGGACAACATCAAGGCTGCGAACTCCAGCGCGCCGCGCGACGCTTTGAATTCCCGCATCATCGACGAGACTAGGGCGCTCTTGTCGTCCTCGGTCAAGCCTTTACTTTTGGCTTCCGCCTCTGCTATCGATCTCGCCTTGCCTAAAGCTACGGTGCTTGCCCGCTCTATCCGAGCCGAAACGACGCCTGAGAGGGAAGTGAGCGCCACCACGATTCCGATTAGGACTGCCACGAGCTCGTCGTCTCCAACCTGTGATTCGCGGGCTGCCGATAAAAATTCGCCTGCGATGTTGAACGAGATAGAAACAGATAGGTCGGAGCCTAATCCAGACAAAGTCGCAGCCGAGCTCATGCCGCCGCCGCCGCCTATAGACTCTTTGCGTTCGTTTCGAAAGCAATCAAAACTCGATCCTAAGGGGAAGTTCTATTGTTCTACCTTAATGCTCCAGCGAATTTGCTCCTCTCCCAAGCGAATGTTTCTGCGGCCCGTGCTCAATCGACAGCCTACCTGCGCATATTTACAGATGTTCTCGCAGCTCATATCTATTACGTCCGACTTCGTGGATAAATCTGGCAGAAAGCGTCGGATCACCGACACGACCCTTCGGGATCTGGGCTCGGAGTGCGGGGGCCTCGTCTATGGTGTTACTGCTGGAACGCTCTTGGCTTACTGCGGCTGCAGGAAGGGAGTTGCTCCTCAAGCTCTAAGGGTTTTGCACTCGGCTTTGAGGCCGATGAGCCAGGCCATCGTCTGTGCTTCTGGGGTCGACGCGACGCACCTGTGCGCGGGCATGTTCGCCCATCGCCAGTCTCGCGCGCAGATGAACTACGTCGGATTGACGGAACAAGCCTCGCCCACCGTTTCTGTACAGATCAATCGCCGATTCGGAAGCTCGTCCATGTTGGTCGGTGCCACAATCGCATTATTTTGCGTCTTTACGCTGCTATCAAACCACACGATCGCTCTGGCCTCGGGAGCGACTATCGACTCGCTCAAATCGGACATAGAGTGGATCGTTAACAAGAACTGCCTTCTTGATGCCGCCGTGAACGTAGCAGACGCGGTGCGAGGCGCCGTGCCCAGCCACGGCTTTGCGGCCGCGCCGCTCTGGGAATTCGAGGCGGTCGAGGCCGAGCTGCGGGCGTTACAAAGGGCCATTGTGGGGGTACGAGTGGCAATGGAAATGGCTAGAAAGAACGGCCTTTCGCCCAGGGACGCGCTGACTCTGCAGCTGGACTACTTTGCGAAGGCCGCGTACCCGGCGAGCGTTCGTCTAGACGCGGGCACGCAGTCCAAGCTCTTGAACAACATCGCCAACCCGTTGTTCTTTCACGCCCAGCAGAACGCGCGCTCGCAGACGAATCCTGGAAGCGGGGGGCTCGTAGTACCGCTCTCCCAGTTATCCAGCATCGCGCGCGAGGGCGATCCGGGGGGGAGCGACGGCTCGGTCACGGACGCTTCGTCCGTCAGCCACCCGCTTTCGAACGCTTCGTCTAGGAACTCGGACGCGGCGAGCGAAGCAGAGTGTTTTCGCGTCATGGAACTGTGAAAAGTTAAATAAAACTACCAAAAACTTATTATTATTTGAACAGATCGTTTCTAAACGCGATCGACGCCGCGAGGAGACCGTCGAACCCCCGCTTGGACAGAGTCACGTTCGGCCTGCCCGACTCTTCCACTCTGTATAGCACCCAACTCCGGCGCGACTGCACGAGCGCCATGGTGAGGGCGTCCTCCGCAGGCGCCGTCTCCAAAAAAGGAAGTTGGACCCTTCCCCCAAACGCGCGCGATTTTCGCGCGAGGTCCTCGCCACTGCCGTGAGTGGAGAGCACCGCGAGACCGGCCAGGAGCGCGCACGTCTTCTTAAACTCCGATTTGCTGTTTTTCCAGATGTACTCGGCCCCTGCCATGGCGGATTCGTGCGCGAGCGCGGCGATCCAGGGGAATTCGGTGGAGATTTTCTCGGATGTTTCACGGCTCAGAAGAAGCTCTCTCCGCACGCCGACCAGCTTTCTAGGCGCAATGAAACTCGTCACTATGTCCCGAATCAGCGTCTGGCCCGTCTCGGACTCGGCCGCGCTGATGATGCCTTCGATCGCTTCTTCGAACTCGTCGCTGTTTGTCTGGGCGAGAACGTCGCGCGTGCCGAGCGTCAGAAACTCTTCGCCGCAGCTGGACGCGCTCGCGTCCTCTCGTCCGTTGAGCAGCTGCGAGTGCATCTGCGCCGCGGTGGCGCGCGCGAACGTAAAGGCCAGCTGCTCGAGAGTTTGCAAATCGTCGGAGGACGAACGAAATACGAGCCAGCCCGCGAGTTGCAGAGCGGACGAGGCCGTGGAGGACGGCGACGTCAACATCGAGCTCCACGAAGAACTCGACGCGTCCGTGTTGTAGGGGCGGTCGCAGAGCTCTTCTAGCTCTATTCTGCGCTTTTCGAACTCGTCGACTTCCTCGGCGACCGCTTTGCGTTTGGAATGCCGGCAAAGTCCGGCCCAAAGGCATCCGGACTGCGACTCGTTGAGCGAGCGCTGCGAGCTCTCCGGGTTCACCGGGATGCCCTCGCGCGCGATCAGGTCCACCGAGACGATGGCGACGAAGACGAGTGTAAGTGTCTTGCAAAAATCTCGTTCTTCGAACTTCGAGCTCTGAGCGGCGTCGACGTCGTCGCGCATGCGCACCACGCGGCGGAGCAGGCTCGAAACGGTGCACATGAGGAACACCTGAACCTGCTTCGAGACTTCTTGTACGTCGTTGAGGGTTTGCATGAGCTCGGCGAGCGCTTGGCACGCTTGCAGGTGCTCCTTCGACGTGATTTGATCCTCGTGGCAGAGCAGCTGCGCAACGCTCTCGGCGAGCTTACGCAAAGAACGACGGCCCGAAGAACTCCGCACCTGAGTCCCCCCGTCCGTGTAGCGCGCCGAGCTCACGACGCTGCGCGAGTCATCGTCGCTCATTATTTTTTGTCTAGCGCTCTACGACAGTGAGATATAGAATACAAAAAACTAGCGCGGCGTCGCACGGCCTGCGCTCTTTTGAGCGTACTCCTCGTCGACGTACTCGACGTACTCCTGCAAATAGCGATCGTCTTGGCTGGCGGCTCGTTTTTCGTATTCCGATCGCTGCGCCGCGATCAGCTCTTCCTCAGCGCGGCGCTCCCGTTCGGCGCGCAGCTCGCGTTCCTTTCGCTCTTCGGCTGCGATCAGCTCGGCCATGCGCCGCCGTTCCGCGCGGTCGGCCTCGAGCGCCGTGGCCTCGTTTTCGAAAAACGAGGCCAAACTAGCGTTCGAGTTGGAAACGAGCTTGTCCGCGCTCGAGCACGCGATTTTCGCCGCGCGCTCCGACGAGATCGCGAGTTCGGGATCCAGAACGAAGTCGCTGGTCGCGCTCGCCACGAAGTGGCCCTTCGAGCTGAGAAGGTTCTTCAGCTCGCCGGAGTCGACGTCGGCGGTGGGGACGTCCCTCACCGTGTCGTCTCCGGAGACGTTGACCCCGACGCCCTGCACGCCGCCGAGAACCAGCGGTTCGTAAATGTAGAGGCTCGAGGCGACTCGCAGCGTGTTGGCGGTGCGAGCGTGGCCGATTCGCTGCGACTCGTGAAGCAAATCGGCGATCAGGTACATCGAGTGGCTGTTGCCTCGGTGCTTGCTGGAAACGAGCTCGTACGCCAGCTCGCGCCGCAGCGGCCGGCCGGACGAGGGCGCGTCTTCGGTGAGCGCGTACGAGACCGACGCCAGCAAGTGGCCGGCGACCTCCACCGTCTCGGCGATGCTCAGCACGTAACCCAAGTCTTCCACGACGTTAAGACGCTTGCTGTTCGTGTCGCTGAAACGGAGCCAGCTGGCGATGCGCGTCCACAGCGTCGTGGAGCTCTGGTAGTCGCTGTAGGTTAAGTTCGACAGCAGGTCGGGGCACGTCCGCACGATGTCGACCGCGTCGTGGTCCTCTATAGGAAACCCGTTCAACGCCCACGAGCCGGTCTTTTCGGCCAAACTTTCGGAGCTCTCTTTCACGAGCTCGAGCTTGACGGAGTTCGCGTGATCGACCAAGAACATCCGCTGCTTCACCGCTAGACTCGTTATCGAGTCGATGGTCTCCTTCACGACCGGCACGGTGGGAGGCAAGGAGGCGGTGTACACGTCCTCCTCGTCCACGCCGTCCAGCGTAGTCTTCGAAGTTTCATTTTTGGAAGCGCCGCCGCCGCCGTAAATCCAAGACATCTATTTTTGCTTCTCTCTCTCTCTCTTGTCTGTCTTACATACGGTGTTCCGTATATTATCAAATTGGCTCACGGTCGACTCGACATTCGAAAGCGCGCCCGGTTTGCAGAAACGCCGTTCGAACAGAACATGGCGACGCATCGAGTGGCCGTGGCAAAGGAGGATTTCAAGACTACCTTGACGCAAGAACTGGAAGACGACCTCGCGAAGCGTCTGTTGGCACTGCTAGACTCGACGCAGGCCTCCGAAAAATTTACGATGGAGCTCGCGGTCGTGGACTCGGTGACGGTCGAAGGACCGGGTTGCAAGATTCTGAGCTCCAACGAGTGGGACGCGCTGCTCGCCGAGTCCGACGAGAAACGTCTAGTTCCCATCAAAGGAACGTCCGACATGGCGCTGCTGCCGGAATGGGAGCCGTGCTCCCTCCTGTTGAACTTGATGCGCGACGAGGACGCGGAGACGCCGGTGCTGGCGATCGAGGTCGACGAGGACTCGCTGCACGTGCGCAGCCAGGAGACCGGGACGGTCTGCCAGGTCGACCTGAGCGCCGAAGCGCACCGCGAGCTGTTAGAGCTTTTGAGCGGCGTAAAGGCTCCCAAGGCCGTCCCGGACGTCGATCGCTCTCCCGCGCGGGAGTTCAACAGCGACTCCAGGAGCAAATCCGGAGCCGGTGCGCGGGACGGCGCGACGATGCGCACCTACGCGCTCCCGGCGTTCGTCGGCGAGATGGCGATCCGCTTCTTCTCGAACGCGCTGCGAATGCACGTGCTCACGCTGGCGTCTCTGGACGAAGGGATGCGACGTCCGATGGCGCTCGACGGGTGCTATTTGACTCGTCTACCCGGAGTCGCGGGAAAGTATCAACCCAAGACCCGCGTGTCGTTCAACTTCCACCGCGCGTCGTGTCGCTGTCTCTGCGGTGTTTGGAACGGGAGGCACGGAACGGCCGGCGCGCCCAAGAAGCTGGGGGTGGTCCTCGAATTCTGTGGCAACGCCCCGACCGACGGTTGCTGCTGCGCTCTCCATCCGGACGACTGCAAGAGCGTCGCAGTTTCGAACGGGAAGAGGGTGTGCGTGTCCGACCTGAAGCTCAGCGTCGTCTGCTTGCACGGCGAGAACGCGTCCAAAGGAAAGGCGACGACGATCGCCATGCCGTCGAGAGATCCGTTTCTCAAGCTGCTGGCCGCGAGCTGCGCTGCGCTGTGCGACCCGGACGCCGTATCGTCGGACGAATCTATCGAATCGACCGATCGCGTCCTGAACTTCCTGGCGAAGTCCTACTGCAAGTTCAGAGAGTCGCTCGAAGGCGGCGAAGATCCAGAGGTTCTGCGCGATCGCGACGCCTCGATACTCTCCATGCTTTGCTCCGGAAGCTTCTTTTACGGATCGAGGCAGAGAAACGGGGCCGCGAAGCTGCGCTGCCGAGACGGCGTCGGGACCCCGCCCGCCGCGCTCGCGAGGATAGCCGACTCGCACTCCTACCTTTTCCCACCAAATTAAAAAATTAAATCGACTACTAACACTGGACATGGTTCTTCACATGAACGAACGCCGAAACACCCGGCTACCGAACGAACCCGGTTACCGGCCGAACCCGGTTACCGGCCGAACCCGGCCAACAGCGCTCACTCCTCGTCCGACTCGCCGTCCTCGTCCGACTCGACGTACTCCTCGTCGTCGTCCGACTCTTCGGACTCGGAGGACTCTTCGGACTCTTCGTCGTAATCACCGTCCTCCGCGTCCCCGCCCTCGTCCTCTTCGCCACCCTCGCCCTCCTCGGCGTCCTCGGCGTCCTCGTCTTCTGAGTCCTGAGGCTTCACCTCCGCTATCAGGTCCATGAACAGCATGCCGATCGCGTACTTGTGCGTCGCCGAAAGCGAACGGATGGGAACGATCTCGGGTTCGCTACCGTCGTTGTACTTCGCCGTGATGTCGATCGCAAAGTTGTCCATGAAGTACTCGCCGAAAGCGCGAATTTTATCGTTGAGCTCGAACTCGAGCTGGATCTGCTTCTCGTAGGCGTCCTTGAGATCCGCCTCGATTAGCTTGGTCGTGACGGAGGTGTTGCTTGCGATGTCGCACCCTGGGTCGATCAACTTCGGCTTTCCGGATACCATGTCGAACTCCGCTCCGGCCGAAAATTTCGAAGTCTTTGGGTTTGGCAAGCTGTCCATAAACGTTTCGTGGAAGGCGGCGAGGCCTACGACGCCGACGCCGTGAATGCCAAAGTCGCCCTTGACGTCGCGCGTGCGAAGAGACTTGATGGCAGACTCGCGCGTCGTTTGGATCATCGAGTTGTCGACCCGTTGCTGAGACGTGTCCTTTGCGCGCCCACCGTCTTCGTCTTCGTCTTCGTCTCCGTCTTCGTCTTCGTCTTCGTCTTCGTCTTCGTCTTCGTCTCCGTCTGCTTTCCGCTGCCTCTTGGTCGGAGGGCCGTCCTCCTCCTCGTCGGAGTCGGCGTTCGTTTCGAGGATGGTGAGGACGGTCGGGAAGAGGGTCCGGAAGTTTGCAAGGTGTTCTTCGAGCTCGTTGCGAGTATTCTCGACCGAAATCACGTGGTCCAGCAGAACCGCACGCTTTTCGTAGAACACGGCTTTGGACGTGTTCTCCGCGACCTGGTCGGGCATCGGTCGCCTCTTGAGCGCCACGCGAAACTCGAACCTTTCGATGCCATCGCCGAAGAATATGCGAACGTGATTTCTCACGTGCCGGCTTGCCTTCGAAACCTCAAACGCTCCGAGCTCTATCAAGAACTCGCCTCGGCGTTCGCTGTACGTGTTGGCACGATCGTCTTCGGGGTCTCCGATCTTGTCTAGGTGCATCGTGTGATAGATGCAAGCGATTACCTCGGTGGGCTGCACCCGATGATACGAGTGGTTGCGCTCGTCGATCTTTATCCTGTGGCCCCAAAACTTGGAGGACTTGTGCTCCTCCTTGTTGTCCGGATCTTCCTCGCGTAGCTCTTTGAGCAGCTTCTCGTTTTCGCGATCGAACTTGCAATCGCCCCAGGACCCTGGTGGGATTTCGGTGTCCGTTATCAAGCTTTGGTACCGTTCCTTGAGCGAATTCGCGTGAGTAACCTCCGGTTGCTGCATGATGCTGTTCTGTTCTTCTCGCGCGAACAGCTGCGAACGAGAAGGGTCGATCGCGCATCGTCGGGTCGAAGATCGATCGATCGACCGATAGCGCGCGCATCGGTGCGCAGGGCCGGGGCGCGGCGGAGCTGCGGAAATGGGTGGAATGGACGCGGAGAGAGCGTGCCGAACGCTCGGCGCGTGCGCGAGAGCCGGGGCGCGCTCTAGGCGGTCGACACGAGAGGGCGTGGGCGAACGCGGTGCGCGGGCCGAGTCCGCCATGCACCTGGACTCTCTGTGCTTGGTTTGTGAAGTGCTTGCAATTCCGAGCACCATCCGGCTCGCTTTCTGCATTAATATAATAAATATTTACAATTATTTAGCACAATTCAAATCTTGCGCCACCCTCCGCATGGGCGGTCGGGGGAGGGGGGGGGCCCGGCCGGGTATGCGGAGGGTGGCGCAAGATTTGAATTATGCTATATGTTTGAAATATTAATTATTAATATCCTCGTACCGACCCGAGCTCTTCGCAACGCCGGAATTTTTCTTCCAACGTGCGGTACACGGGAAAACGAAAAATGTTTGAGTAGGCGGTTTCTCAGTTTCTTTAGTGAGTATATAAATTTCACGCAACATGCTCCACCAACCGGCCGTAGCTCCACCCACCAACCATCTCACACTGCGTTTCGTATTACGCAGCTTTCACACTGCGACGCAACGGCTCGTTCAGGATCGGCTAACTCTCGCAAGCGATCTAGAACTGCACGAGTACATCGAGCATCCTGTGAACACAGACACGCGTCGACGGTCGGGGTCGCGTTTGGTGCATGGAATCGTTGGTATTGCGAGCGGGCGTGGGGGGCGGCCACTCACTGTCCAGGCTTG
>MDTG01401038.1_pt1 | contig 15967 bp, 14 predicted proteins | sample 811421 | NCBI WGS metagenome assembly MDTG01 (sample SAMN05326645, study PRJNA326480) | marine metagenome | isolation source: seawater | place: Pacific Ocean: South East | collected 2011 | reverse complement strand
TTTCTATAAAAAATCGGATATTTTATGAATATCTTGAACTAGAGAATAAAGTAGATAGTATTGATAGATATTCCCCCGGTAGATCGCTTAAAGCACCAGAAGGTCACCAGCTCTTACAATTTAATTCTAGTATTGATTTAAGGGAGGGTATGTCTGTTAATGCTGAGACTGCTGTGTCAATAAAAAAAAATAATTTATTATCCAATAATTCTAACGCACTATCAAATGGTAATGCATTTAGAATAGGTCTAGATCAGGATTTATTTGAATTAGGCTGGGCAAATCTGGGTTATAAATTGGAGTTTTGGAAAAACTCTAAAGGATTTAGATCTTTAAATAGAGATAGAAGTGTCAATTTCAATGAGTCTTGGGATGTGATAGAGCGAAAACAAGATATTGATGAGTCTATGACCTCTTTTACCTCTCAACTTAAAATTGGGGAAAAAATAAGTAGTCAGATCAAATTATTCCAACTAATGCAGAATGAATACAGAAGAGATCGTCAATTGATAAGTCTTACTTACCAAGGTGACGCTATTAAAACTGCATCAATAAGTTTTAATCAGGTAAGGTCAGAAATCGATTTCCGAGAATTAGATGCTCAAATTTTCTTAATGAAAGGTTCTATCAATCCTTTTATTACTTATGCACATGAAATGCGTGAAAAAGGATATAGTTTTGATGATATTCTTTTTGGAATGAATTATTCAAGAAATAGTTGGCTATATTCTTTAGGCCTAGGAACCAGAAGTGACTATATGGCCTCAACAGAAAACACCAATATTTTGGAGCAAACAAAATCTGGAAAGTATGTAAAAGTGGATATAAAAAATGTTCAATCATCTGGATGGCGACAGGAGTGGATTTTTCGTCAAAGAGTTCAAGAAAACAATCAAGATCAAAGGAAAGATAGTTTTAATTCCTTAAGGGCTTTGGTTAATTATAAAACTAGGACAAGTCCTTATAAATTAGATTTAGCATTAAATGCACAGCACGCAATGCATGAAGCAAGAACAATTGTATATGATTCAGTAGGAGTTGGTTTGGGTCATTATAGATATGATGAAATATTAAATGAATACATTAGAGATCAAAATGGAAGTTATCTAGCTCATACTATATTTACAGGCAATTACAAATCAGGCTTTCGTATGGATGGTTTAACACGATTTATAATTGATTTTTCTAAGATGAAAAATAATAAACTAAAAAACTATCTTTATCGTTTTATTAACCGTTTAGATTTCCATGGCCCAATGTATAGTTGGAATAAATCTTTAGAAAATAATAATATTCAGTTTTATCAAAATTTTCAGAGACATGAAATTATTCATAGGAAAAAAGGAGATTTAAATCGCCAGCGTTTTTGGTATGAAAATCGATCAAATTTTAGTGTTATGGACCAAAGGGGATGGGAAAAAAGAGAGAATACTATGTTTGTTGGTGAATCACAAATATCGATTAGTAGTTCTAGATATCTTGTATTGCTAGGAGAGCTGCGTGATTCTAAGGTATCATCAGAAGAGAATAGAATTTTTGAACGTAATATTTCAGGACTATCATCTGAATTTGGCTTAAAAGAAAATAAGGTCGATAATTTCCAGTGGGAATATCGTCTAGTATATTATAAAGATAATGTATTTGTTAATAATCTTGATTCAAAGAATGTTAGCGCATATGGTTTGAAAACTAGTTGGTTGCGATTTATTGGCAAAGATGGACGTATTGAAGGTAATCTTGATTATTATATGGCAGATGGATTTGAAAATATGCCACCTGAGGCTTTAAATGGAATAGCAGATAAAAGAACTATAAAATCTAATATATCTGCATCAATTTTACTGGGGAGATCCCTGTCATTAAATGGTACTATATTTTATTTAGATAACAATCGATATACTAATTTTTTCAAAATGCAGGTAGAAATTCGTGCAACTTTTTAAGTTAATTATAATAGCTCTATTTACAGTTGTTAATACGCAGCAGATTGATTCAAAACTTTATGCTGAACTTAAATCAAAAGGTGAGTGGGGCGATTATTATCTTTTAGATGGTGGGAGCTATAAACATGTTATTAACACTATAGAACTTGACTCTATTTACTTAATTGCTGACAATACTATTGAACATAATATTTTAAACCGTCTATTTCAATCAATTAAGGGATTAACAAATGTTAATCAAGTTTACAATCAATTAAGCTCTATTGAAGAAGCTTACCCTTTCTTGAATAATGTATCTACTATATCATTTGCAAAGTATGATAAAGGAAAATTAGCAGCTGTAATGAATGTAAATCCAATTTTTAAAAGCCATTTAGGAGGAATTTTAGGTGCAAGTAGAGATAATAAAGGTGAGTGGGTCACTACTGGACAACTTGATTTACATTTAGAGAATATGCGAAATAAGGGGAATATAATTGATTTATTTTGGCGTCAGCCTGATGCAAAATCTCGTTTAATCGATATAGCTATTGAAGTACCAGCTTTATTAAACTTACCATTTGGTTCAATTGTTAGTTTCGATCAAGAATTTTATGAGAAAAACTATTTTATAGAGTCTAAAACATTATTGTTGACAGTTATTGGTTCATTTGGGAAATGGAAATTTGGTGGAAGAACTGATAGGAGTAGGGATTTTTACTTAGATCAAGAATTTAGTGCTAATTCAATTATTATTGGATTAAAAGGAGACAGAAGAAACGATCGTTGGCTACCTTATGCTGGAAAATATTGGAATTGGAATTTTAGTTTTGGTCAACAAAATGATTCTTTTGGTAAGACAAATATATTTGAGTCACATTTTCAAATAGATCAATATAAATCATTAAGTAATAGCGTTTTACGTTTTTCACTATGGGGTGCAAAAAATTGGATTGATGATCGTGAGTTAAGTGCTGCAAAAAAAATAAAATTTGGAGGGTCAAAACTATTAAGAGGGTATCACGATAGTCAATTTGCTTCAGATTGGGTATTAGTACAAACTATGGAATGGATTTTAGGATCTTTGGATCGAACACAACTATTTTTATTTGGAGATATTCCTTTTAGTCCTATTCCAAATATTAAACCAGGATATGGTTTAGGCATCCGTCAATATAATGGTTCTATTACATATGATATTAGTATGGGTTTCCCCAGTGATTTTTCATCAGGGAAAATTCATATATCATTTATGACTGATCTTTGAGATTAAGTATATTGAACTATTATAGTTCTTTGTTTATAATTCCAGTTTTTAAAGGCTAATTTTAATATAGTTAATTATGAAAATATTTATCACAAGATATTTGCTGCTCTTTATCTTTGCTTTATCTGGTTGTGAAATATCAAAGCCTCGAGCTGATGGAGCAGATAATGAATTGGTATTAGTATCATCCTTTGAAGATAAAGATGATATCCAAACAATATTGTCTATCATATTTAATGATACTCTCTATACTCCTCAACCAGAACCTTATTATAAAATTAAATGGGTAGAGCCAGAAAATTTTGATGATATTAAATCACATGTTAATGTAATTATAGCTGCGATAGGTCAAGATGTAAATAATAAAGGAGCAAAGCTAGTTAAGAAGATTCTTTCAAATGAGCAGTATAAATCATCAATTGAAGGTGATAATCAACTTATATTTTCAAAAAATGTTTTTTCTCGCGATCAAAACTATTTGATAATTAATGGGCCAAATAAAGAAAAAATAATTGAGCTGAGTAAAGACCAAGGTCCATGGCTAAAAAAACAGTATGATGATTTATTAATAAAAAGACAGAGTATTCATCTTTTTGAAGGTTCAACTAGACAAAAGGATTTAGAAAAATCTTTATTAGAAAAATATAATTGGAAACTTAAAATTCCCTGGGGATATACAGTTATAAGAGATAGTTCAGAAGGGAATTTTTTCTGGATGGGTAGGGATATACCTTATAGATGGCTTGCGGTAAAATGGGAAAATGGTTTGGTTTTTTCTGATTCAAGTTCAGTTCATTCTTATGTGATGGATTTACCTTTAAGGTTTTTTAAAAATATACAGTACTCAAATTATTTATTTAAAATTGAACCCGTTACATTCAAAAATTATGGTGCTTGGAAGATTACTGGATTATGGGAAAGTATAGATGAAGCTCAGGGGGGACCATTTATATCATATCTATTTTACGATGAAGTAACTGAAAGAACATTTTTCATTCATTCTATGATTTTTCATCCAGGTAGGGATAAATATTTACTTTTACGTCAGGTTGATATTATAGCACATACCTTTGAAACTATTCCTTTAGATTAGAATGAAATCTATTTTGATTACAGGTGCGTATGGTCAATTGGGAGAATCTTGCTCTCACTATTTAAAAAATAATTATAAATTAATTTTAAGTGGTATCGCACCTTTAACTAATAGTATTAAACTAGATATAACTGACCAACAATCAGTCAATAATTTTTTAGAAAAAAATAATCCAGATGTAATAATAAATCTGGCAGCATTCACCGATGTTGATAAATGTGAGCTTGAAGAAAAAAAAGCATATGAAATCAATTTTAATGGTGTAAAAAATTTATGTAAAAATTTTTCAGGTCATTTCATTCAAATTTCTACAGATTATGTTTTTGATGGAATGAATGGTCCGTATAATGAAGATGATAAAACTAATCCAATATCTATCTATGGTAAAACAAAGCTTGACGCTGAAAATTGGCTTATTGATAATCATTCCAAATCAACAATTTTACGTTCGAATGTCATTTATAGTTATTCACAAAAAACTAAAGCGAGTTTCTTAAAATGGATTGTAGAATCACTTATTGCAAAAAAACCAATAAAAGTAGTTAATGATCAATGGAATAATCCAACATGGACGTATTCAATTACAAAAATAATTAATCTATTAATTGAACATGAACAATATGGCCTATTTCATTATGCAGATAAAGATATTTTAAATCGATTCCAATTTGCTCAATTGATAGCTAAGGTATTTGAACTTAATGACTCAATGATTTCACCAATATCTACTGATGTATTGAATCAGCAAGCACCTAGACCAATGAAAAGTGGATTGCTAACAAAAAAAATTGAATCTGTACTAGAAATTGAGCCTAAATCAGTTGAAACTTGTCTTAATAAAATTCGTAAACAATTATTAGAATGAAAACAGTAATAATTTCACCGACTTACAACGAAAAAGATAATATTTCAGCAATAATTCATGAAGTCTTTGGCCGAAATAGTAATCACCATATGCTTATTGTAGATGATAATTCTCCAGATGGTACTTCTGATATAGTTAGAGAGCTAAAAAAAACTTATCCTAATCTCCATCTTGAGGTAAGAGATAAAAAAGATGGATTAGGTAAGGCATATATATTTGGATTCAAATGGGCATTAAAACGAGATTTTGAAGTGATTGCACAAATGGATGCAGATATGTCTCATCATCCAAAAGAAATCGAAAAAATGAAGAAACTATTGGAAAATTATGATCTTTCCATTGGAAGCAGATATATTGATGGTGTAAGTGTAGTTAAATGGCCAATTAGGAGATTAATACTTAGCTATGGTGCAAATTTATATTCAAGAATTATTACGGGTATGCCTTTAAAAGATGCAACTGGTGGATTTAAAGTGTGGAAACGAAATGTTCTAGAATCTATTGATTTAGATAGTGTAAAATCTTCTGGATATTCATTTCAGATTGAAATGAATTTTAGAGCCTGGATTAAAGGATTTAAATTGGTTGAGCACCCAATCATTTTTATTGATCGGACTATTGGCCAATCAAAAATGAGTAAAAAAATTATGCTTGAAGCAATCTGGATGGTTTGGAGATTAAGAATTTGGCGACTTTTTGGTTGGAATAAATAATTACATCTATATTTGATTATGAAAGATTATTATTTAGAGTTTGAAAAACCGATTCAAGAAATTGATTTAAAAATTTTAGAATTAAAAAGTGATGAGAGTTCAGATAAAAAATCTTCTGAATTGTCGTCTTTAGAATTAGCTAGAGAATCTACAATAAAAGAAATTTTTTCTAATCTTTCTAGATGGGATCGTGTCCAATTGGCAAGACATCCTCAAAGACCATTATCTTTAGACTATATTAACTATATGACAGATGATTTTATTGAATTACATGGGGACAGATATTTTGGTGATGATAAAGCTGTAATTTGTGGTATCGGAAGAATTAAAGATTTAAAAGTGGTTTTCATAGGTCAGCAAAAAGGTAAGAATACAAAAGATAACCTTTTGAGAAATTTTGGGATGATGCGTCCAGAAGGATATCGTAAGGCACTAAGATTGATGAAGTTAGCTGAAAAGTTTAATCTTCCAGTAATTACACTTCTAGATACTCCAGGCGCATATCCTGGTCTTGGTGCTGAAGAGAGAGGACAGGGTGAGGCAATAGCTAAAAACCTTTTAGAAATGTCGAAGTTAGAAGTCCCAATCATATCAATTGTTATTGGTGAAGGAGCAAGTGGTGGAGCATTAGGTATTGGTATATGTGATAAGATGATAATGCTTGAGAATACATGGTATTCTGTCATTAGTCCTGAAGGATGCGCATCTATACTCTGGCGTGATGCTGCAAAAGCTCCTGAAGCTGCTGACGCAATGAAAGTTATGCCAGAAGACCTCAAAAAAATGGGTATTTGTGATCAAATTATAAAAGAGCCTCTAGGGGGAGCTCACAGAGATTTTGAAAAAATAGCAGAAAAAGTGAAGAATACAATTCTTCAAGAAATTAAGGTCATTCAAGAAAGTAAAATTGATGATTTTTTAGAAAAAAGAATAAATAGATATGATAAAATGGGCATTTTTTCAAAATCTTAATGATAAAATTTGATTATCACACAAAAGTCTATTATAAAGATATTGATCAAATGGGTATTGTCTATTACGCACGATATTTTGAATTTTTTGAAGAAGCTCGCACTGAATTACTATCAAGTATCGGTTTAATTGTTACTAAAATTGAGGACGAAGGATATTTTATTCCGGTTGTCTCAGCAAGTTGCGATTATAAAGAGGGAGCTCATTTTGAAGATAAAATTATTATTTCTACTAAAATAAAAAATATTCCATCAGCTCGTTTGAAAATAGAATATGAGGTCTTTAGAAAAAAAGACAGTAAGCTTTTAGCTAAAGGTCATACTGTTCATGCTTTTATAAGCAAGGAGGGTAAGCCTAAACGCCCCCCTCAGTTTTTTTTGGATAAATTAAACTCTGTTATTTTTGATTAACCAAGTATACTCCTAATACTGCTAGGCCACCACCCAATATTGTTGTTGTAGCAAGTTCTTCTCCTAAAAAAATAACTGAAAATGCCAATGCGCTCACTGGAACAAGATACATAAATGAAGATGTTTTGTTTGAACCAATCTTCATTGTAGCTAAAAAGAAAATAGTGGTTCCAAAACCTAATGATAGTGATGATATAACTAAAAAATTCAGCCAAAAAATCCAATCAAAACTAATTATATCAAAGAGTGAGCTCATAGGCGTTATGGGTGTAACTAAAATAATTGCAACAATATAAATCCACATGCTGAAATTGACTGCATTTAGTTCTGATTTTGCTTTTTGAGTGCATATAGTGGCACCAGCCCATACAATTGCTGCAATAATATAATAAAGATTTCCAGATCTTGATAAATCCAGAAAACTAATATTCCAAATATTTAATAATATAGTTCCTCCAACAGCTCCCAAAATAATGCCTAAAATCTCATTTTTTTTAATTTGTTCTTTAAATGTTATCCTCGCTAATCCAATAGTTACTAATGGACTTAGTGTTGGAACAATAACACCTCCTATCCCAGCTAATCCCAGTTGTGTTCCTTTTAAATAGTTGTAATTATATCCGACTAAGCAAATCGAAGCGATCAAAACATATTTGAATGTTTTTTTTGGCCATAATAATTTTATTTTTAATAACTGCATTATTGGTATCATTGTTATAGCGCCAAAAAAGAAACGCCAAATCATAAGCAGTTCTGCATCAGCATACTTTCCTACAACTTTTGCGCTTGGCCATGAAATCCCCCAGACAAACATTGCTATTGCTAAAAGAATATATAATTTTATGTTTGAATTAGAATTCAATGATAAATAAACTATTTTTAGGCATTTATATTAATACGTCCATTGAGAATGATTGAATTATCGTCGTAATTTTAATTTCAACTTATCATCATGCGAAGGAATTTATGGCAGGTCATAGCAAATGGGCTAATATCAAACACAAAAAAGCTGCCCAAGATGCAAAAAGAGGTAAAGTCTTTACCAAAATAATTAAAGAGTTAATGGTTTCTGCAAAAAGTGGTGGAAGCGATCCAGAAGCTAATCCGAGATTGAGGCAGGCTATTTCTTCTGCGAAGGCTGCTAATATGCCTAATGATACTATAAAGCGGGCGGTTCAAAAGGGTGCTGGCGAACTGGAAGGGGTAGATTATGAAGAAACAACATATGAAGCCTTTGGTCCAGGCGGAGTTGCTATTATATTGGATGTAATGACGGATAATAAAAATAGAACTGTTGCTGAGATACGTCACTTAATGACAAAACATGGTGGAACTCTTGGAGAAAATGGATCAGTTTCTTGGATGTTTGAAAAATTAGGTCAAGTCACTATATCAGCAAATGGTCATGATGAAAATAAAGTTTTTGAGGAAGCTTTGGAAGCTGGAGCTGATGATTTTATTCTTTCTGATAATGTTTTTATAATTACTGCTAAACCAACAAATACAGTTGATGTTTCTGATAAATTAATTGAAAAAGGTTATAATGTAATTTCTTCTGAAATAGAGATGGTTCCAAAAAATACGTTGAATGTCAAAGGTGATGATATAAAGAAATTAATTAATTTAATTGAGCACCTCGAAGAACATGATGATATTCAAAATATCTATTCTAATTTTGAGGTTGATGATGCTGAAATATAATTGAATTTTTATTTACCTTTATGTCAAACATACAAAGAATAATTGGTGTGGATCCTGGCTTAACTATTACTGGCTTTGGAATTTTAGATCACAAAAAAGATCAAATTCGTCTAATTGCTCACGGAACGATAAAGCCACCAAGCCAAGAATCTCTTCCAAATCGACTAAAATATTTAAATAGCCATATGAAAGAATTGATAGAAAAATTTGATCCCTTTATAATGGCTATTGAAGATACGTTTTACAGTATTAATGTAAAATCAGCTCTTTTATTGGGTCAAGCAAGAGGCGTTTTGCTTCTGGCGGCAGCTTCAATGGAGATTCCATCAGCTTCATATGCTCCCCGTAAAGTAAAGCAATCTGTTGCAGGTAATGGAGCTGCAGATAAAAAACAAGTACAGTATATGGTTCAGCAAATATTGAATATGGATAAGCCACCTAAGCCATTAGACGTTTCTGATGCATTAGCAGTTGCTCTATGTCATATAAATCAAAATAAATATTTATGAGTTTAATTGATTCCATATCAGGAAAACTTTTATCTAAGAGTCCTGCTGAAGCTGTTTTGGATATAAGTGGAATTAGATTTCGAATAAATATTTCACTATCAACATACGAAAATCTTCCAGATAATGGTACAGATGTTGAGATATTAACTTATTTGCATGTTAAAGAAGACCTTTTAGTTCTTTATGGATTTAAAGATCTATCTGAAAGGTCACTTTTTATTCATTTAAATTCAGTCAGTGGTATAGGGCCGAGATCGGCAATGAATATTCTTTCAGGAACGGATCCAAATAAATTTAAAAATCAAATTATTGATGGGGATGTAAAATCACTTACAGTTATTCCGGGAATTGGGACAAAAACAGCAAAGAGAATTATTGTTGAACTAAGAGAAAATTTTATTGAAAATAGTTTAAGTAAAAATGAGCTTGGATTTTCAGACGATGATACCAAAAATGCTTTAATTAAAGATGTAAATAGTGCTCTGCAGTCACTTGGCTATAAAACAAATCAAATAAATAACACTTTATCAGAATTAAATAAAAGGGGAGAATTAACTGGTAGTATTGAAGAGGTAATCCGAAAAGCACTATCAAAAATGATTTAATTTTTATGAAATACGCTAAACAAATAACAAATTTGGGCACTGAAACAGCTTTTGCAGTTTCAGCTCAAGCTAAAGATTGGGCAAGTAAGGGTCATAAAGTATATCCTTTTCATCTTGGTGATTTAAATTTTAAAACACCTTCAAATATTATTGAAGCTACTATGAGAGCTATTCAAGAAGGGAAGACAGGATACTGCCCTTCAGAGGGTATTTTACCATTAAGAGAAGCATTGGCTCATGATGTAGGTTCTCGAAGAGGTGTAATATATGGTCCAGATAATGTAGCAATTCAGCCTGGAGGTAAACCAACAATTGGAAAATTTATTGCAGCAATAATGAACCCTGGAGATGAAGTTTTATACCCTAATCCTGGATATCCAATCTATGAATCGCAAATAGAGTACCAAGGCGGTCGAGCTTTGCCTTATGATTATATTAAAACAGAAAATGGATTTGATATCAATATCCAAAAAATAAAAGATTCAATATCAAATAAAACAGTTGCACTCATATATAATAACTATCAGAATCCTATTTCTGCAGAATCTTCAAAAGAAGAAATGGAGGAAATTGCTAAGATTGCAATTGAAAATAATCTATGGGTACTAGCGGATGATGCATATTATGAAATAAAATATGACGGTAAATCTAGGTCAATTGTTGAAATCCCTGGAATGAGAGACCGAACTGTAATTTTGTACACGTTTTCAAAGAAATATGCCATGACTGGATGGCGAGTAGGTGGGTCTATTGGTCCAGAAAAAATTATAAAAATTATTTCAAAATTAAATGTAAATGCTGAATCTTGTACAACTCATTTTATTCAAGATGCGATGGTTGAAGCGCTCAATGGTGATCAATCTGGTCCTAATGAAATTTTGAGACGCTTAAAAAAACGTAGAGATGTTGCAGTTTCTGGACTTAACGCGATCGATGGAATAGAAATTTCTACCCCTGAATCGACTTTTTATTTATTTCCAAAAGTAAATGAGATTCTGAAAAGGAAAGGATTTGAATCTGTTGAAAAGCTTCAATTAGGGGCTTTAAAAAATGCTAATGTCTCATTTTGTACTCGAGATCATTTTGGCAGACCTCAACAAGATGAAGTAGATTATTATATACGGTTTGCATATTCTGGCATATCTGCAGAAGATATTGAAGAAGGATTGAAAAAATTGAAAACTTATTTTGAAGATTAATGAATAAAACTCCTCTTTATGAAAAGCATATTGAATTAAATGCAAAATTAGTTGATTTTGCAGACTATAAAATGCCCATTCAATATTCTGGCATTACCAAAGAGCATCTTGCCGTACGTGAATCTGCAGGCATTTTTGATGTAAGTCACATGGGAGAAATTATTATTTCAGGAAAAGGGGCAGAAGATTTTCTTGAATTTATAACTATTAATGATATCAGTTCTTTAGAGCCATGGCAAGTTCAATATTCAGCAATGTGTTTTGAAGATGGTGGTATAGTTGACGATCTACTTATTTATAAATATCCTGATTATTTCATGTTAGTAGTAAACTGCTCAAATACAGCTAAAGATTTTGATTGGCTTATGGCCCACAAGCCTAAAGATGTTAATATAATTGATCTTAGTCAAAAAATAGGATTGATTGCACTTCAAGGTCCCAAATCGCGTGAAATACTTAATGGGATAATAGATATTGATATTAATAAGTTGAAGTTTTATCGATTTGAGATTGCAAATTTTGATAATTTTTCATTTACAATTTCCAGGACAGGATATACTGGAGAACTGGGTTATGAAATATATGCAGATAACGAAAACATAGTACATATTTGGGATTTTATTATGACAGCGGGTTCTGATATAATTCATCCTGCTGGACTTGGTTGCAGAGATACCCTTCGGCTAGAAATGAAATATGCATTATATGGCAATGATATTGATGATAATACAAATCCAATAGAAGCGGGACTAGGCTGGATAACTAAATTAGATAAAAAAAACAACTTTATTGGTAAAGATTCTCTTGAAAAAATAAATAATTCATTAGATCGATATTTAGTATGTATTAAAATGGTTGATAGAGGTATTCCAAGAAAAGGTTATGAACTTTTATATAATGGTGAAATTGTTGGTAAAGTCACAAGCGGGACTCAATCTCCTACTTTAAATAGTGGTATCGGTTTAGGGTACGTGCAAAAACATTATTCAAAAATAGGTACGGAATTACACATGTTAGTTAGAGGTAAAAAGCTAAAATGTAAAATAGTTAAATCTCCTTTTTATAGGAAAGGTAGTTTAAAAAGCTAAAAATTTTTATGAACCAAAGAAAATTAGAAATATTAGGAATTTTATTAGTAACGGTTTCATCATTGGTATTAATCAGCCTGCTAGGTTACAATTCTAATGAAGATCCCGGTATTTCGCCAAATGTAAATATAGAAAACCCCCTAGGTATACTTGGCCTATGGATTGCTTATTTTTTTATTAAAATAGGATTCGGCTACATGTCTTTTATCTTACCTATTATTGGAATTGCTTGGGGAATATGGTTTTTTACTCATAAAGATTTTGATCATATAGCTCGATTATCTGGTTATATAATAGGAGGTATGGTTCTTTCTTCAATTAGTTTTGGAGTTGGCACTTTTTATGCTATAAGCGGAATGATCGGTGGGTTGATAGGAACAATGTTTGTTGATTTTCTTGGTAGGATTGGAAGTGGAATCCTACTTATCGCATTATGGCTTATTTTAATTAGAGGATATTTTGGATTTAGTTTTTACGAACCAATTAAAGAGTTATTAATTAAAATAAAAAAGAAGCAGGAAGAAAAGAAATTAATTTCAAAAGAAAAATCTATTGAAAATGAAAAAAAGCTTCACACAAAGAGTCTTATTTCGAAAATTGATGAGCAAAGATCAAAAGAAGGGATTGTTGAAGCTCCCGTAGGTGATGATAAAATTGATAAGCCAACAGGAGATCGCTCTTTTGAGGATAAAAGCCCAATTGATTTAAATGAGCCTGATGAAAGCAATGAGAATTTAAATGATTCAAAATTATCATTAGATAAAGATATTGAAGACACTAATGTTGAGAGTGCAGACAAATCTTCCAGTCCACCATCTGAGCTTAAAGCTGCTGATGTAAGTGAAGCAGATTCCAAAATAGATATAGAAGTTGGAGAGATAATTGAAGAAGCTGAGGTTGATTTAGATCAAGTAGAAGAAAGAAAATCTCCTAAAAAAGCTTATCAATTACCTACTGTTGATATATTGGAAAATCCTTCAATAAATATTCAAAGTGGAATGAGTAAGGAAGAGCTAGTTGACCGAGCAAATTTTCTTCAGCAATCTCTTGAAACTTTTGGCGTTGTTGGTAAAGTTGTGAATGTTAGTCCGGGTCCTGTTATTACACTTTTTGAAGTTGAGCCTGCTGAAGGTGTTAGAGTAAATAAATTTGTTGCATTATCAGATGATTTAGCAAGAGTAATGGAGGCCAGTAGGGTACGAGTTATTGCTCCAATACCAGGAAAATCTTCAGTTGGTATAGAGATTCCCAATCGAAATCCAGATATGGTGTATTTTAAATCAGTAATTAATTCAGAAAAGTTTGCATCATCGACATCAAAGCTAACTTTGGCTGTTGGGAAAAATACTACAGGAGAAATTGCAACTCTTGATTTAGCACAAATGCCTCATTTATTAATTGCTGGCACTACAGGTTCTGGTAAATCAGTTTGTATGAACACTATTCTTGCGAGTATACTTTATCAAGCAACGCCTGATGAAGTAAAATTTGTTATTATTGATCCTAAAAAGGTAGAGATGGCCGTTTACCGTTCCTTAAAAGATTATCACTTATTAAAAATTGAAGATATCGATGAGCCTATAGTAACTAAACCTGAAAATGCAGTGTTAGCGCTTCGCGCTGTTGAGAAGGAAATGGGTAGAAGATACGATGTCCTTGCAGATGCAGTAGTAAGAAATATTTCTGAATATAATAAAAAAATGGAAGATAAGGGCGAGGATATAATGCCCTTTATTGTAGTGTTGATTGATGAATTAGCTGACCTAATGATGCTCAACGCTAAAGAAGTTGAGGCACCAATAGCTCGATTAGCACAATTGGCAAGAGCAGTTGGGATACATTTGGTTGTTGCCACTCAAAGGCCATCGGTTGACGTAATAACTGGAGTGATTAAAGCAAATTTCCCATCTCGAATAGCATTCCAGGTAGCAACAAAAATTGATTCTAGAACCATAATTGATTCACCTGGAGCTGAAAAGCTGATTGGTCGAGGAGATTTGTTATATTTAGGGTATGGTGCTTCAGAGCCTATTCGTCTTCATAATGCGTATTTAGACTTAAAAGAAATCGAAGGTCTAATGAAACACGTTATTGATCAATCAAAAGCTGATGAGTTCATTCTTGCAAGTCCAAAAGAAACTTTAGGCGCTGGTGGTCTTATCGATGAAAATCAAAGTGCTGGCTCTGATGATCTTTTTAATGAAGCTGTAAAATTGGTAGTGATGCATCAGCAAGGATCTATATCTCTTATTCAACGCCGTTTAAAAGTTGGATATTCTAGAGCAGCAAGGTTGATTGATGAAATGGAGCAAGTAGGTATAGTTGGTGCATTTACTGGAAGTAAGGCACGAGAAGTCCTAGTTGATGAATCATACTTAGAAACTTTAGAATAGTCTAATAATGGCACATATCTTTTTAAATATTCTGTTAATTACAGGATTATTCTCTCAATCAAACAATTGGTATAAAAAATTTATTAATACAATTAACCACCAAGAAGGTGTCGCTATTTCCGTTATCATACATCAGAAACAGTTTGAATCAACTTTGATTGATACTGGTTTTATTGAAATAAAGGGTAAAAATAAATACATATTAGAATTGCAAAATGAAACAGTATTTATAAATGATGATATTATTAAGACATGGAACAAAATCGATAATCAACTCATTATTGATAAAAAGATCAAAGGTGAAATTTCAATTTTTGATTTACTTACAGGAGAATTTAAAGATATAAGTTTGGGCAAGGCCACATTGATTGGAGAATATGTTAAATTAGATTTTCGTATTCAATCAATGGAATATGAAGGTAGTATTTTGATGTATAATTCAGGTCGGCCGAAAGAGATTAATATTAATTATGGTTATGGTCAATCTGCAATGCTTACCGTGGATGATTTTAAAATTGGAAAACTTACTCTTTATGATGATTTTAATCCAACAAATGTAGAAATTATAGATATTCGTGAATAAGTGGTTTAAATTATTAATTAGTATAATAATTAGTGGTATCGGTCTTTACTATTCATTTAGTAAGGTAAATATTCAAGAATTATTGATCCATTTGTTTTCAGTAAATAAATTGTGGTTATTTGTTGGTTCAGCTCTATTGATTCTGTCAGTAATTATACGCGCAATTCGCTGGCAAGTAATGATTGAATCAATTGACAGAGTAAAAATCAATCATTTATTTTCTGCCACTATGATCGGCTATTTTGGAAATGCAATTTTTCCGTTTAGATTAGGTGAATTATTAAGGGCATACGCAATATCAAAAAAATCTAAAATTCAAACAACTACAGCATTTGGAACAATTCTTACAGAAAGACTAATTGATATGTCAGGATTAATTCTGACAATGTTATTTTTTACACTTTTACATCCAATGTCTTCTCAAAATAAACAAATAATGTTTATTTTGGGTTTGATTACTTTTTTAGGATTTATTTTTATATTTCTATTGATAAACAAAAAAACTAATATATCAAATTATTTAAAAAGAATTCCCGGTGTTAAAAATTTAATTCATTTAATTGATAATTTCTTAGATGGATTAACTTTATTGAAAGAAATAAAACATTTTTGGAAAATTGCTATTTTAACAATTGTAATGTGGTTCA